>OGZV01001416.1_pt1 | contig 22316 bp, 17 predicted proteins | sample 1576861 | NCBI WGS metagenome assembly OGZV01 (sample SAMEA3541501, study PRJEB24748) | human gut metagenome | biome: human gut; feature: human-associated habitat; material: faeces | place: China | collected 2012
TTAAAAGGAGTAGTCCAATCTTTGTTCTCCGCATTTTTCATTTCATCTGTCGGCTGTTCCTGACATAACCAAAACGAGCGTACAAGAGTCGTATTACCTTGATCTCCTAATTCAATATCTGAGTTAGAGGCTCCGTCCTGTCCCGACATGGCCCAGATGGCATAAAGCTTGGCCAATCCTTTATCGTAATCTTCTTTGGTCTTGTAAGCTTTGTCTGCTGTATTGACAGTACTATCTAGTGGCAACACATCCAAGTCGCCTATGCAGCTTGACAAACCAAGCATTCCCGCTGCAAATATTGTTGTAAATAATATATTTTTCGTTTTCATGATTAAGGTTTCATTTAAAAATTAAGGTTCAGACCGATTGTATAAGTACGAGGACGTAACCACATGGTTCCGTCTACAGCCCCACATTCAGGATCCATTCCTCTATACTTTGACACAGTGAATACATTCTGCATTGAAGCGCTGATACGCCCAGAAAGTTTCGCTTTTGTAAAATTGCTGAAAGAATATCCAAGTGTAAGGTTATCCATTTTCAGATAAGAAGCATCCTCAAGAAAGTAATCAGTCGATCCCTGTTCAGGAATAGACCGGCCATTCCATCCTGTAATTTGATATCCGTTATACAGATTTGACAATATCCCCTGCCCTCCATAATTATATGAGGTAGCATTTCCTGATAAGTTTCCATTATATACATAATTGCCAAGACTTGCTCGCATATTGAAGCCCAAATCCCAGTTTTTATAAGTAAATTGAGAGCTCAACCCCATATACACTTTTGCCATCGGACTTTTTCCGGTCAGATACCTATCATCCTCAGTAATCTTTCCGTCACCGTTTCTGTCAACTATTGCATTCTGTATAGGATTACCTTCCTTATCATATACCTGTTGGAACAGATAGAACGTATTTGGAGCATACCCCACCTGATGTTTCTGGTTTCCACCCGCATCTATTCCTTCATAATCGGGATTATAACTTGCTGTAAGTTTTGTGATCTCACTATCATTCCAGGTTACATTGTATCCTATTTCCCATGTAAAATCTTTGCTTTGTATTGCCACAGCATTGATATTGAATTCCACTCCCTTATTTTCCATCTCCCCTACATTGGCCATCAACTTTGTAGCAAAATTTGTTCCCGCAGGAGCATTTACGGTATTAAGCATATCTTTGGTATGCTTCATGTAGAACTCTATACTACCGTTTATCCTGTTGTTGAGGAATCCATAATCTACTGCTACATTGTATGTAGCGGTCTCTTCCCATTTCAAATCCGGACTGTAGCCTTCCGGTCTCATAAGATAATGACCAAGATATGTGGAGTGAGGGTCCGTGCTTACCTTATATTTGGTGAGATACATATAGTCACCTATCTCCTGCTGTCCTGTAATACCGTATCCGAGACGGATTTTCAAATTGGACAGAAAACTTTGTGCGGACTCCATAAACTTTTCGTTACTGACTGTCCACGCAAAGGCAGCAGAAGGGAACAACCCCCAGCGATTGTTCTTGCTGAAACGGGAAGAACCATCTCTACGCAAGGTTGCAGTGAGCAGATACTTATCCATAAGACTATAGTTCATACGTCCGAAGAACGATACAAGATAGTTTTCTCGTGGTAGTTCGCGGTCGGTAGTTGAATAATATCTTTTTTCCACCTCATTATATTCAAATCCCGTAATGTCCTTATCGCTTTTTTCCATTATATTCGATTTGTTTGTGTTAAAATCAGAATAATAGAAATGCTGCCATGAATATCCGGCCATAACATCTATCCGACTTTTTATGGATTCAATGTTTTTATTATAATTCAGATAAAAGTCAAGCAACTTGTTTCTGCGAATATTGTGCCATGTGGCACCTCTTCCCACCCCAGGGAAATTGCTGTCTATAACAGACTGGTATGAGCCTTTGTTTACAAAATTATCTCCATCGGTCACAGCCACATCATAACCAAGGTTAAGGTTTGCACGAAGATCCTCAAAACCATGAATCTTATAATCCAGCTGTATGTTTCCGAGACTGCGTTTTGTGGTTCCTTCGTTTGTTACGTCATAGAGTAGAGAAAGAGGGTTAGCAGCTGCTAAAGTAGTACCTTCCCAATTCCAGTATCCATTGTTAGCTCCTGTATCATTATAGATTGGCTTTGTAGGGTCATAATATGCAGCAGTACCTACTGCAGCATCATTAGCAAAAGTATTGTTGTTTATGGTTCCCTTCACGTTGATGTCCACACTAAGGTGTTCATCAAAGAATTTAGGACTAAGGTTTACAGAAGCAGTATATCTTTCATATTTAGAAGTCTTGAGAGTACCTCTTTCGTTGTTATATCCGATTGATACTCGGAAAGGTAGGAAACCAGCTTTTCCGGAGATACCTATGTTCTGGTCTGTAGCAAGACCTGTCTGGTATATCGCATCCTGCCAATCGGTTGCCTGGTCAGAGTATTCATCCAATAATCTGTACACTTCATCCTCCTGAGGAGTTCCAGCCCACTGCTTGTACATTACCTGGCGATATGTGTCCGCATCAAGTGTCTCGAATCTCTGATAAGGGTCACGTAGTGTATAAGTACTGCTATATGATACCTTAATCTTATCCTGAGTTCCTTTCTTAGTAGTGATTATGATAACACCGTTCGAAGCTCGTGAACCATAGATTGCAGTAGCCGAAGCGTCCTTCAATACCGTAAATGTTTCGATATCATTCGGATTTATTGTAGCAAGAGCATTTGGAGTACCAGGTGTGCATCATCTGCTATCGGAACACCATCTATGACTATAAGAGGATTGTTGCTCGCATTGAGTGATGCACCTCCACGAATACGTATGGTCGAACCGGCTCCAGGAGCACCATTTCCCTGACTTATCGAAAGCCCCGGAACTTTACCCATGATGAGTTCCTGAGGAGAAGTTACAGCTCCCTTGTTCATTTCTTCTGCTTTAATAGCCACCACAGACCCACTCAAATCTTCTTTTTTCACCGAACCATAACCAATCACCACCACATCATCCAATACTTCCGTATCATCCTGAAGTGTCACATTCATTGTAGCTGCAGCTGGAAGTTCCTGAGTTTTGTAACCGATAAAGGAAATGACAATCACATCTCCCTTTTTGGCTTCCAATGTAAAATTACCATCAAAATCCGTAATGGTTCCGTTCGTTGTTCCTTTTACCAGAATATTAGCTCCAATCACACCCATTCCGGTATTATCTTTCACTACACCTTTCACGGTAAGTCCTTGTGCAAAAACTTGCACGGAAAGCAACATTCCAACTACCCATAATAGCAGGAATCTACTTACTACATTCCTCTTTATTTCCATATTATTAAATTAAAGTATTCCGTAATTTTATGCTAATACCTATTGAAAGCCCAATCTTTACCTTATTACAATCCTGTTCAGTTACTTAATTTCTTTAATTGAGATGGCATATCCACCTCCCACAGCTGCTTTCAAATTCAACTTTGTCTTGTTCGTTACTTTCTTTTTAGTGATAGTATAGGCCTGCGGATTCTTATCCCAGCTTGCATCTTTGGCATCTGCATAAATCACAGCTTCATACTTCTTTCCCGGTTCCAGGAAATCGAGTGTCAGTTTCGATTCATGGCCGTTATATCCTGCTGTACATCCTACATACCAGTCAGTAGTACCTTTTGCACGACGGGCAATCGTCACATATTCACCCGGTTCTGCTTCCAGATACTTCGTCTCATCCCAGTCGATAGCCACGTCCTTAATGAACTGGAAAGCGTCCATAAAGCGTTCATAGTTTTCCGGTACATCGGCAGCCATCTGCAACGGGCTGTACATCGTAACATAAAGTGCCAGCTGACGTGCCAGCGTGGTACGTGCATGCGATTTGTTATTCGGATTCATCTTGCTGCAGTCCGGTTCAAAAATGCCCGGAGTATAATCCATCGGGCCGCCAATCAAACGTGTAAACGGCAAAATAGTGGTGTGGTTCACATTGTTTCCGCCAAATGACTCATATTCCGTGCCACGTGCTGACTCATTACCAATCAAGTTCGGATAAGTACGACACAATCCGGTCGGACGGACAGCCTCATGCGCATTCACCATAATCCTGTAATCGGCAGCTTTCTTCACTGCATAGAGATAATGGTTGACCATCCACTGTCCATAGTGGTGTTCACCACGAGGAATGATGTCACCCACATAACCGCTCTTCACTGAATTATACCCATTGTCCACCATAAACTGGTATGCCTTGTCCAGATGCCGTTCGTAATTACGGACAGAAGCCGAAGTTTCATGATGCATCATCATTTCAATCCCTTTGCCTGCCGCATAACGATGAATTTCCTGCACATCGAAGTCCGGATAAGGAGTTACAAAGTCAAACACATAGTCCTTACTCTTGCCGAACCAATCTTCCCAACCCTGGTTCCATCCTTCTACAAGTACCGCATTAAAACCATGTTTTGCCGCAAAATCGATGTAACGTTTCACATTGGCTGTATTGGCTGAGTGCTTGCCATTCGGCTTTGTCTGTGAATAATCTGTCACCCCAAGTTTCACACTTGGCAACTCATCAGTATAAGCCCAAGTTCCTTTGTTGGTAATCATATCCCACCATACACCCACATATTTTACCGGATGAATCCAAGAAGTATCCTCAATCTTACATGGTTCATTCAGGTTCAGCGTAATACGAGAAGCTAAAATGTTACGTGCATCATCACTGACAATAATCGTACGCCAAGGTGAATTACAAGGAGTTTGCATATAACCTTTATCTCCTTTTGCATCCGGCGTCAGCCATGATTCAAATACCATATTTTTATCATCCAAATTCAGGCTCATACAAGCATAGTCTACCAAAGCCGCTTCATGCAGATTGATATAAAGGCCATCATCCGTCTTCATCATCAAGGCCGTCTGTACTCCCGTAGGTGAGAACACAAACTGTGAAGAATTTTCCGTCACCGCCGTTTTCATTTTCTCACGAATCTCAGAAAGACGGGAAGTTGTATAGTCATATTCCTGCGTGTCATAATCTCCCGGAATCCAGAATGCCGTATGGTCACCGGTCATAGCAAACTGAGTATGTTCTTCCTTGATTACGAAATAATTCAAATTAGGCTGCTGAGGGAACTCATAGCGGAATCCCAAGCCATCATTAAACAAACGGAAACGAATCACTATGTAACGGTCATTTTCCGGCTGATCAAGTGTCACTTCCAATTCATTGTAATGATTGCGTATTTCACTTTCTTCACCCCATACCGGACGCCAGGTTTCATCAAAAGTAGAAGTATGTGTTTCTCTGACTTTAAAACCAGTCATCAGATTCATTTTCTCATCTACCCGTTCTTTATCTTTGCGTTCCGTCCATTCAAAACCAATCCTTTTTTCCGGATCTTCCCGTTTTAATTCCAGTCCCAATGTACTAGGTTTTATCACAGGCTTGTTCTTAAAAGTTAACTCATAAACAGGAGCACCTTTTTGGTTCAAGCTAAAGTCCATTACCAGATTTCCATCCGGTGAAGTCAATTTCTGTGCATTCGCCCACAATGCACAACAACACAAAGCTACAAAGGCAAAAGTTTTTCTTGTTTTCATAAGTTCTTCGTGGTATTAATATTGATTAGATTTTATGTTTTTCAATTACTGAGAGCAAAATTATGCGTCACTTCCTCATCTTATTTTTACAAAAAGGAAAATATAAATTAGAATAAACGGTAATCATCTTATAATAAGATAATTAATCAGTTTTACATAGCCTAAAAATAGAAACGTTTTAGAAGTTTAGAATGAGATTTTCTCTTCCATCCAAACAAAGTTTCCCGCTTAAATTCACATTTTTTCCGGTCAATACGTCGAGTGCATTTTCTCGTGGAAGGATTTCCTGGTAAGGAGCCAGGTCCAGTTCTTTTGAGTCATCCGTTCCGTTCATGATAATTACCACCGATTTACCGTTAAACTCACGCTGATACACATACACTCCGTTTTGAATAGAATAATGTTTCAGGCTTCCTTTACCTATCACCTGATTCCCTTTTCTCCAATTCAGCAATTGACGGGTAAACTCAAATGCTTCGTTTTCCAATGCCGTCCGCCCATTCTTTGCAAAGCAGTTGCGCGTATCTCCTTGCCAGCCTCCTGGAAAATCCTTACGCAAGTCACCATCACCCTTGCCTTTATCACCGGTCATCAGTATTTCCGTACCATAATAAATCTGCGGAATACCTCTGGTAGTAAGCAGAAAGACCATGGCCTGCTTATAACGTTTCAGGTTCTTCGCCATTTCATCGGTCTGTGCAAAGCGGGAAGTATCATGATTATCTAAAAAAGTCAGCAGATTCATCGGATTGGCATATACCAAATCCTGTGTCTGATAATCATAAAGCTTATATAATCCTCCTCCCCACTCACCGGTTTCTTCATCAAATGCCTGATTTATCAAAGCCTGCAAAGGAAAGTCCATCACTGTAGGCAAGTTAGAATTCAGCGGCGCAGCCAGTTTGCTGTCCTTCTGCCAATAGGAAACCAGCACATTACTATTCAACCAGGTTTCTCCCACAATATTGAAATAAGGATATTCATCCAACACCTTTTTACACCACTGACTCATAAAATCAAAATCCGCGTACGGATGTGTATCCTGACGAATACCATTGATTCCTGCATATTCAATCCACCAGATACTGCTTTGTATCAGATAACGAGCCACATGGCGGTTACGTTGGTTAAAATCGGGCATTACAGAAGTAAACCACCCGTCAGTAGCAATCTTTTTTTCGTATGCACTGGTGTGAATATCCATTACGCTGACCGTTTTAAACGAGGTTTGAACGTAATTAGAGTGGTAATTAAACCATTCCTTAGAAGGTTTGTCTCTAAACAGGTAGTTTTCACTTCCGCAATGATTAAAAATCATATCCATCACTACTTTCAGATTTCTTTCATGCGCTTTCTCTACCAATGCACAGAAATCTTCATTACTTCCAAACCGTCTGTCAATCTGATAATAGTCTGTAATGGCATATCCATGATAGGAACCGCTTTCCATGTCATTTTCCTGAGTAGGATTCAGCCAGATTGCTGTCACTCCCAAATCGGCAATATAATCCAGATGATTCGATATACCTTGAATGTCGCCACCATGACGTGCAAACGAATCAGCACGGTCTATCTTCTTTTCACGCATCCCGTCTACCACGTCATTTTCAGGATTACCGTTGGCAAAACGATCGGGCATAATCAGGTAAAGCACATCTTCTGAAGTAAAACCTTTTACATCTTCTCCTCTCCGCACACGCGATTTCAGCTCGTATGGAATTTGCAATTTCTTTTTCCCGTGTTTCAACAGAATCTGAAAAGTTTGTGCCTTTGCTTCCGATAAATCAAGATAAAGCAACAAATAATTCGGATTATCCTGTCTAACCGTTTCTTTCAGATAAATTCCTTCGCCGGATACACTCACATCCGACAAAGCCAAATCTTCTCCATATAACAAAATCTGGAGTTCCGGGTTTTTCATTCCTGCCCACCAGAAAGAAGGAGCCACTTTTTTTATCTCCATTGCCCGGGCAGTCTGTCCTCCTCCCCACGAGAAAAGGAATACAATCAATAAAATTAATGTATGTTTCATGATATTGAGGTTGAAATGTTTTTCAATGCAAAAGTAGATTCATGAAAAAAGATTTCTTATCTTTGGAAATAAAATATAAACACATAAAAGAAGTAAACAGAAGGTTTACAACAAGTTAACAAAATTTGAAGTAACTAAAATATAAATGATATAACACCAGATATTCAACCTTAAAACTATGAGATCTATACTTTTCCTTATATTGTTTATTGCAGAAGGCTGGTTTATCTCTGTTTCTGCACAAAGCTCCGACCAACAAATCTTAGAGCAATTAGATAAAGCAATTTCACAAAAAGAGAAATTTAAAAACGACAGAGAAGCTGTCATATCTCAAATCAAACAACGACTGAACTATGCCACAGACAATACCGAGCGTTATAAACTCTGTGGAGAACTCTTCAATTTATACCTGCATTATCAGGCTGATTCTGCCTGCCATTATATTCACCGTAAAGAATACTACAACTCTCTCCAGTCTCAACCGGAGAGAGACATCGAAATCTCCATCAATCGGGCAGAAGTAAGAGGTGTCATGGGCATGTACAATGAGGCCTTGACAGAATTACAAACAATTCACCCTCACGAGCTGTCTTCCCCCAACTTAGAATATTATTATTTCACCATAAGAGCCTGCTATGGATGGATGGCAGATAATACAGTAGATCCACACGTAAAACAAACGTATCTGAAAAAGACGGAACTGTATCGTGACTCCCTGTTGAAAATACTTCCTCAAGGAAGCAACCGTAATATTGTATTGGCAGAAAAAATGATATTAGATGGGCAGGCAGACCAGGCTATTCCTATCTTAAACAAAGTGCTTACTTCTTCTTTAGGCATGCAGGAGAAAGCATACGCATACTATACCCTTTCATTGGCATACGAAGCCAAGAAAGACACAGACATGGAAATCTATTACCTTGCTCAGACAGCCCTCATTGACCTCAATGCATCGGTTCGTGAATACGCAGCCCTCCAAAAGCTTGCTCGCCTGGTGTATCAGCAAGGCGACCCGGAAAGGGCTTATAATTATGTAAGCTGCTCCATGAAAGACGCTGTAGCCTGTAATGCACGCCTGCGTTTTTTAGAGGTCACAGAATTCTATCCCATCATCGATAAGGCTTATTCCGACAAAAAGGCACAGGAGCAACGGTTAGGAAGAATCCTGACTCTTAGCATTACCGGATTGGCTGTATGTCTCATCCTACTGGCCTTTTACCTATACCATGGACTGAGAAAACTTTCTCTCATGCGAAAGAATCTCTCAAAAAGCAACAAAGAACTGGTAGCTCTCAACCAGCAGTTGCAGCAGACTGGAAAAATCAAAGAAGTGTACATCGCCCGTTATCTGGACCGTTGTGTCAGCTACCTGGACAAACTGGAGCAATACAGACGCTCACTTGAGAAATTAGCGATGGCTTCCCGTATAGAAGATTTGTTTAAAGCGATCCGTTCGGCAGACTTTCTGCGTGAAGAACGTAAAAACTTCTATAATGAGTTTGATAAATCGTTCTTGGAACTATTTCCCAACTTCATCCATGATTTCAACAACCTGTTGAATGAAGATGGAAAAATTGAGCCCAAACCTGGAGAAATTTTAAACACAGAGTTACGTATTTTCGCCTTGATTCGTCTGGGAGTGACCGACGCCAACCGAATTGCTCATTTCTTGGGATACTCATTAGCTACGGTATATAACTATAGAAGTAAAATCCGCAACAAGGCTAAAGGTGATAAGGATAACTTTGAACAGGAGGTGATGAGATTATAACAACATTATTTCTTCCGATTTCCCTACCAAATTCTTGCTTTTCCCCTTGAATATAATTACCTTCACCAAAGAGAATTCTCTGTTTCACACTGTGGGATACAAAAACCACAGTGTGGGATACATATTTCACACTGTGAAATACAAATCCCGCACTGTGAAACAGAGAATGCTTCAGCGCATTTAAAAGAATTGTTCTAACCCTTTAAATTTATTGATTCAAATGGCAGCTACTTACACCATGCAGGAAATGAAAGACCTGCACAACGAAAACGAGACCATCCTCTATCCAAGAATGATTATCAAGGGACAATGTTCTACTGAAGAGCTGATTGAGGACATTGCACATCACACCACCTACAACACCGGAGAACTCCGGGGCATGATTATGGCTCTGAAAGATGCCATGGCCCGCGAAATGAGCCGGGGATATTCGGTCAAGCTCGATGAAATCGGCACATTTACTCCTTCGTTAGGAATAACGGAAGGAAAAGAGGCCGAACAACCCGCAGGAGAAACCCGCCGCAATGCCAGAAGCATCAAAATACGCAACATCAACTTCCGTGCCGACAAAGAACTGATTCGCAAGACGGAAGGGCACTGCACGCTGGAAAGAGAAAGCGGTACCAGCAAGCTGAAAACTTCACACCACTCCAGCGAAAAGCGATTGAAAATGGCCCTGGATTTTCTGACCACACACCCGTATATGACGGTGGCGGATTACATGGCCCTCACCGGCTTGAGCCATACTACCGCAGCCAGGGAACTTCAGAAGTGGGGAACAACACCAGAAACAGGCATACTCCCCAAGGGGCAGCGCACACACAGAGTCTATGTGGCCGTCACCGCTAAAGAAAAAGGCTGATGGCTACATGATAAAGCAGCAGATAAAGAGTTTTTTTGTACCTTTGCAAAATCAACTTTCTTCACATGAAAAAATTATCTATTTTATTCACATTGATGGCCTGCTGCCTGATGGCATGCACGGGCGGTCAGAAAAAGACAACCAATATGGAAACTGGAAACGAAACACTTGTACGTCTGGAAACGACCATGGGAAACATCACGGTCAAACTGTATAATGAAACTCCCAAGCATCGGGACAATTTTATCAAACTGGCTAAAGAGGGTACTTACGACAGTACGCTCTTCCACCGCGTAATCAAGAATTTCATGATTCAGGCAGGCGACCCGCAGAGTAAGACTGCTACCGATACCACTACATTGGGTAATGGAGATGTAGGTTACACACTGCCGGCTGAGTTCAACCCGAAATTCTTCCACAAGAAAGGTGCGCTGGCTGCTGCCCGCTTGGGTGACGAAGTAAACCCGAACAAGGAATCTTCCGGCTGTCAGTTCTACATTGTGACCGGACGGAAATTCTCGGAAGCACAGATGATCAGCATGGAAAACCAGCTGAACGATGCCCGTCTGGAAGCGGTGTTCAACGAACTGGCCCGCAAGCACATGAAAGAAATCTACCAGCTGCGCAAGGCGGGCGACAACGACGGCCTGCTGGAATTGCAGGACAGCCTGGAAGCACAGGCACGTGACAGCGTGTCCCGGAAACCGGCCTTGAAGTTCAGCCGCGAACAGGTGGCAGCCTATACCACCGTGGGAGGTGCTCCCCACCTGGACGGAGCCTACACCGTGTTCGGAGAAGTGACCGAGGGCATGGACGTGGTGGACCGGATTCAGGCTGTAAAGACCAGTCGCGCCGACCGTCCGGTAACAGACGTACGTATCCTGAAAGCTACCGTGATAGAATAACCCGATTCCCGCATGATTCAAGTAAACCGTTATACACTGGCTAACGGGCTGCGGATTGTACACAATGAGGACGACTCCACTCAAATGGTCGCCCTCAACTTGTTGTACGACGTGGGAGCCCGCGATGAAGACCCGTCGCACACGGGATTTGCCCATCTGTTCGAGCACCTGATGTTCGGAGGTTCCCTCCACATCCCCGACTACGACACTCCCGTGCAGAATGCCGGAGGAGAGAACAATGCCTGGACCAACAACGACATTACAAATTATTACATCACCCTGCCGCACCAGAACGTGGAAACGGGATTCTGGCTGGAAAGCGACCGCATGTTCAGTCTGGATTTCAGCCCGAAGAGTCTGGAGGTGCAGCGCCAGGTGGTGATTGAGGAATTCAAGCAGCGCAACCTGAACCAGCCCTACGGGGATGCGTCGCATCTGCTGCGTGAACTGGCATACGAATCGCATCCGTACCGCTGGCCGACCATCGGGAAGGAAATCGCACACATCGCTCAGGCTACACTGGAGGAAGTGAAAGACTTTTTCTACCGTTTTTATGCACCGAACAATGCCATCCTGGCCGTAACGGGACATATCTCGTTCGAAGAAACAATCCGGCTGGCAGAAAAATGGTTCGGCCCGATTCCGGCACGGAAAATCCCTCCGCGAAAGCTCCCCGCCGAAAAGCCGCAGACAGCCGTTCGCAGAAGAACGGTGGAAAGGAAGGTGCCGGTAGATGCCATCTACATGGCGTTCCACATGTCCAACCGTATGCATCCGGATTATTACGTGTAGGACATGATAACGGACATTCTGTCGAACGGGCGTTCTTCACGGTTCATCCAGTCGCTGGTACAGGAACAGAAGCTGTTCACCTCCATCGACGCCTATATTTCCGGAAGCCTGGACGAAGGGCTGCTCCATGTCACGGGAAAACCGGTGGAAGGTGTCTCCCTGGAGCAGGCGGAAGAAGCCATCTGGAAGGAATTAGAGAAAATGAAGACCGTACCGGTAAGCGAACAGGAACTGGAGAAGGTAAAGAACCGCTACGAGAGCGAACAGATTTTCAACAACATCAACTACCTGAACGTAGCAACCAATCTAGCTTTCTTTGAACTGACGGGAAAAGCAGAAGACATCAACGAGGAGGTAGGAAAATACCGTGCCGTAACTGCTGAACAGATTCAGGCGACTTCGGCCCGTTGCTTCGTTCCCGAAAATTGCAGCATACTCTACTATAAGGCTATTTCATGAGACATTCAAATTACCGTGCACTCCTCTGGCTGGGCATTCCCATCGTCATCGGACAGATTGGAGTCATCATCTTAGGCTTTGCCGACACATTGATGATTGGACATCACAGTACGCATGAACTGGCTGCAGCCAGTTTTGTAAACAACATGTTCAATTTAGCGATTATTTTCAGTACGGGTTTCAGCTATGGTCTGACCCCTATCGTGGGCAGTCTGTTCGGACAAAACCGTTGTGAAGAAGTCGGACGTACCCTGAAAAACAGTCTGGCAGCCAATACACTGCTGGCTGCAATCGTGTGTCTGGTCATGGCGGTGCTTTACTGGAACATCGACAAATTAGGGCAGCCGGAAGAACTGCTTCCCGCCATGCGACCGTATTATCTCGTATTGCTGGCTTCACTTCCTTTCGTGCTGTGGTTCAACGGCTTCAAGCAATTTACTGACGGAATTACCGACACACGTATCTCCATGTGGATTCTGTTAGGGGGTAACGTGCTGAACATCATAGGAAACTACCTTCTGATTTACGGAAAGGCCGGATTTCCGGAGTTAGGATTGTTGGGAGCCGGAATTGCCACCCTGACTTCACGCATCCTGATGGTCATTGCCTACGTGATACTCTTTTTCTGTACCTCGCGCTACGACGTGTTCAGAAAAGGGTTCGCCAAAGGACGCCTCAACAGGTCCGATTTCGGGTTATTGAACAAGCTGGGATGGCCCATTGCCGGTCAGATGGGAATGGAGACGGCTTCGTTCAGCCTCAGCGCCATCATGGTGGGATGGCTGGGAAGTACGGCGCTTGCCTCCTACCAAATCATGATAGCCGTGTCGCAAGTCTGCTTCATGATGTACTACGGCATGGGGTCGGCCGTATCGGTACGCATCAGCTATTTCTTCGGCCAAAAGGACCTGGAGCATGTGCGCCATACGGCCAGAAGCGGCTTCCACATCATCTTGGCCATGATTGTGCTCACGAGCATTCCTATCTTCCTGCTTCGCCACTACATCGGCGGCTGGTTTACCAATGACGAGGCCGTAAGCCTGATGGGGGGACAGCTCATCATCCCTTTCCTGCTGTATCAGTTTGGCGACGGACTGCAAATCAATTTCGCCAACGCCCTGCGGGGAATCGCCGACGTACGTCCCATGATGCTGTTCTCGTTCATCGCCTATTTCCTGATTTCCTTACCTGCAGGCTATCTCTTCGGATTTGTCTGTGGCTGGGGAGCCATCGGTATTTGGGCAGCCTTTCCTTTCGGACTTACCAGTGCCGGAATCATGTATTACCTGCGATTCAGATATAAAACGAAATCTATCCGCTAAACCATGTTCTCCACTTCTTTCAAAATCGTTATCGGCTACATATTGCTGGTGGGGCTTCTGATAGGAGCTTTTACTTATACCATGCAGCAGATGAACCTGCTGACTACTCCTACCAGCCTGAGAGACCAGCTCGACCACCGGCGCCACATCACTCACCGTATCATCAGCCAGCTGTATGACGCGGAAAGTATCGGGCAGACACTCCGCACCGGAAATCTGAACGAGTATTATCACTACCTGAAGGCGATGAAAGAAGTGAACGCTTCGATTGATACACTGGAAACGATTCTGACGGACACCCTGCAGCAAGCCCGTCTGGACACCGTAAGGACCTTGTTGCAGAACAAGCAATGGAACATGTATGCGGTGCTGGAAGCCATGCGGAATACACCGACCGACCAGATTTATCAGGAGCAGCTTGACAGCCTGATAGCTCAGCAGGATTCCTTGCTCAGTACGCCGCATATACGCAGAAAAGTCATTACGCACCATAACTCCTACACCATCCATCACAAGAAGAAAGGATTCTTCAAGAGACTGGCTGACGTATTCGCACCAGGAAAAGAAGATTCCACCCAGGTGAGCAACGTAATTCAGGAGGAATACACGGATACACTGGATGAAGTGTACAGTCCGATAGATACCATCAGCAGTATGATTACAGGTATTCAGCACAAGGTATTCCAGGCCCGTCAGAAGGAAACCGAGATGCTGAACACTCGCATCAGCAGCCTGCGCGTCATTGGAAGCGGGCTGAGCCAACGTGTCAACCAGTTGCTGGAAAACATTGAACACGATGAACAGGAAGCCGCCCGCACCAAACTGATGCAGGAGGAAGAGATACGCAAAGAAGCTGCTGAAACCATGGCCAAGATTGCCATTGCCGCTTTTGTACTGGTACTGGTATTCTCCATTGTCATTGCACGCGACATCACTCGCAACAACCATTACCGACGGGAACTGGAAAAAGCGAAGTCGTATGCCGAGAACTTGCTGGTAGCCCGTGAAAAGTTGATGCTGACCATCACCCATGACATCAAGGCCCCCGCAGGTTCCATCATCGGCTACATCGACCTGCTCATCCGCCTGGTGAACGACCGGAGACAGCAGTTTTATTTGTCGAACATGAAAAGTTCAGCACAACATCTACTGGCACTTGTCACTTCCCTGCTGGATTACCACCGCCTGGAAGCAGGTAAGATGGACTTACATCCGGTAGCTTTCAATCCGCACGAATTGCTGACAGATATTTATAACAGTTTCCTGCCCTTAGCAGAAAAGAAGCAACTGCAACTGGATTTCAAGGAAAAACTTCCGGAAACTCTCACCCTGGAAGGAGACCCGTTCCGCATACGCCAGATTGTGGAGAACCTGCTATCGAATGCCCTGAAATTTACAGCTGCAGGAGGTATTACCCTACAGGCAGAATACCACGGCAATCAGTTCGTGTTCAGCATATCCGATACCGGATGCGGCATGACAGCCAGTGAGCAGGAACGCATATTCAAAGAGTTCACCCGCCTGAGCAGTGCACAAGGACAGGAAGGATTCGGACTGGGATTGTCCATCACTCGCAAACTGGTAGAACTTCTGTTAGGAAGAATAGACATCGAAAGTGCTCCCGGAAAAGGTAGTACGTTCAAGGTATCCATGCCTTTACCTTCCATTTCACCCAAACCAGCTCCCGACACAAAGGAACCGGCCATTACCCTTCCTAAAATCCATCTGCGAATTGCCATCATCGATGACGACCGGATACAAATGCATTTGACGGAAGCCATGCTGCATAATGCGGAAGAAGAAGTGAAAGGCCTCAAAGTAGAAACGGTATGCTGTGAACAGCCGGAAGAGCTTATCGAACAGCTCAAGAGCCGTACGTTCGATCTGGTATTCACGGATATTCAAATGCCTGCCATGAACGGATTTGAACTGCTTCATCACCTTCGCAGCCAGGATTTTGCCCAGGCCCAGTCTATTCCGGTCATTGCCATCACAGCCCGAGGGGATATGAATGAGAATGACTTCCTGCAGAAAGGGTTTGCCGGCATGTTGCAGAAACCTTTCAACCAGTCGGAACTGAAGAAGGTGGTAAAAAATGCACTGACCCACCTCACCGTATCGGACAATATTCCTGACACCTCGCCGGTTCAGAAGGAAGCCCACGAAACTTCGCCACACACAGACCAGCCTTATAACTTTTCTCCGCTGACGGCTTTCTCGGAGGATGACCCGGAAGCTGCCAAAGAGATTCTGCGCACCTTTGCACAGGAAACACAGAAAAATATGGAGAAGTTACAGGCTGCCATCAGTAACAAAGATATGGAAGCCTTGTGTGCCACCGCCCACAAAATGCTGCCTACCTTCCTGATGATTGAAGCACAAAAGGCCATTCCTCTGTTGAAATGGCTGGAGCAGCAACGCGGCACACAGACCTATACCCCGGAAGCAGAACAAGCGGCAGAAGCCGTAATTGCAGAAACAAAGCAGGTGCTTGCATGCAAAATATTAAAGGACATAGAAGGGGTATCGTAAAAAATAGTATCTTTGTAAAATCAATTAAACAAAAAATCACATGGTTCCGTCTATTTTAATCGTTGAGGATGATTTGACTTTTTCTACCATGCTAAAGACATGGCTGGGGAAAAAGGGGTTCGAAGTGGAGACTGCAAGTACACAGGCTAAAGCACGCAAGCAAATTGGCACGCGCGACTTCGACCTTATCTTGTCTGATTTGCGTCTTCCCGACCAGGACGGACTAAGCCTGCTGTCATGGCTTCGCGAGCAGGGTAATCAGGTACCCTTCATCATCATGACCAGCTATGCGGAAATTCAAAGTGCCGTACGTGCCATGAAGGAAGGAGCCACTGATTATATTTCAAAACCGGTACAACCTGACGAATTACTGAAAAAAATCAAAGAGGCTATTCATCAGGAGAAAACTCCTGCAGAAAGCGGAAAAGAAAAAAACGCTGCACAAACAACTCATGGTTTTCTGGAAGGAGAGAGTGAAGAGGCCCGGAAATTATACAACTACGTAGGACTGGTAGCTCCCACACAAATGTCGGTACTGATTAATGGGGCCAGCGGAACCGGGAAAGAATATGTAGCTCATCGCATTCATCAGTTGAGCAAACGTTCGGAAAAGCCTTTCATCGCCATTGACTGCGGTTCTATTCCTAAGGACCTGGCGGCTTCTGAATTCTTTGGTCATGTGAAAGGTTCGTTTACCGGCGCCTTGAATGACAAGGCCGGTGCATTCGAAGAGGCCAATGGAGGTACGTTATTTTTGGATGAAATCGGAAACCTCAGCTACGAAGTACAGGTACAATTGTTGCGTGCCCTACAGGAACGTCGTATCCGCCGAATTGGCTCTACAAAAGAAATTGAGGTGGATGTCCGTCTTATCAGCGCCACGAATGAAAACCTGAAAGAGGCCATTGCAAAAGGAAATTTTCGTGAAGATTTATATCATCGTATCAATGAGTTTACGCTACAGATGCCTTCCTTGAAAGAGCGTCCGGAAGACATTCTGCTGTTTGCCAACTTCTTTCTGGACCAGGCCAACCATGAGCTGGAACGTACATTGATAGGATTCGATGCAGAAGCCAGCGAAGCCATGCAGAAATATCCATGGCCGGGCAACCTGCGCCAGCTGAAGAATGTGGTCAAACGGGCTACCTTGCTGGCTCAAGGTGAATTTATCACAGCTAAAGATTTAGGAGAAGAAATAAACGAACGGAAAACGGTATGTGAAAATCCGGAAATGGAGGAAACTTTCGCCCTGCACGACGAGGAAACCGAGAAGCACCGGATTTTAAAAGCCCTGCAGCAAACCGGAAATAACAAAACCAAAGCGGCTACATTATTGGGTATTGACCGGAAAACATTATACAATAAATTAAAACTCTACCACATTCCACAATAAACGTGTGGATTTTTTCCACACATTCCACATTTATTCCACAGCGTTCTACATAAAAATCCCTTCTATAAGGCATTCTACGAGTTTGGCACGGGTTTTGTCTGTTTATTTACAGATAAACAAAGACAATGAACAACCAAAACAAACTAGGCTAAACCCAACCCCATAGAATAAAGTTCAGAGATTGTTTACCTCATTTAATTGAATTCTCAATTATATACAATCTCAGATAAAATGAAGATGCCTATGTGTTAAAAGAAGGGGACGCTGTGAAGCGTTTCCTTCTTATCTTTTTTATTCCATACCGAAACCATTCCACAGATTGCCTGCAGGAAGAGGGGCTACCAAATCTATCGGTTCTTTGGATACCGGATGAATAAAGCGTACCCTGCGGGCATGCAAGCAGATACTTCCATCCGGATTGGAGCGTGGAAAACCGTATTTCAAATCGCCTTTAATAGGGCATCCCATCTTCGCCAGCTGACAGCGTATCTGATGATGGCGTCCGGTCTTCAAATCTACTTCCAACAGATAATAGTTTTCTGAATGACCTATCAAACGATAATTCAGTACAGCCTTCTTGGAGTTTTTCACTTCCTTATCGTAGGCGTACGACTTATTCTGCTTTTCGTTTCTGACCAGATAGTGCACCAGTTCTCCTTCTGCCTCCTTAGGCTGTTGTTTCACGATGGCCCAATACGTTTTCTTTACTTCGCCATTACGGAACATCTCGTTCAGACGGCTCAATGCCTTACTGGTCTTGGCAAATACCACCAGTCCGCTTACCGGACGGTCCAGTCGGTGAGTGACTCCCAAAAACACGTTTCCCGGTTTGGCATATTTCTCTTTCAGATATTGCTTCACGGTCTCCGACAAGGGAATATCGCCGGTCTTATCGCCCTGTACTATTTCTGAAGCAGTCTTGTTGACTACTATGATGTGATTATCTTCGTAAACTACTGTCATACACAAAAAAATGAAGAACAGAGAATACTGAAGAAAACTCTTCCCTATTCCCCATTCTTCACTCTATACTAACATTATTATATTACATGTTCATACCACCGTCAACCTGGATGACCTGTCCTGATACGTATGAAGACATGTCAGAAGCCAGGAACAGAGCGATGTTGGCTACATCTTCCGGTGTACCGCCACGACGCAAAGGAATACGTTTGTTCCATTCAGCCTTTACTTCGTCAGACAACTTAGCTGTCATTTCTGTAATGATGAAGCCCGGAGCAATGGCATTGGCACGGATACCGCGAGAACCCAATTCCTGTGCGATAGACTTAGCCAGACCAATCATACCAGCCTTAGAAGCTGAATAGTTGCACTGTCCTGCATTACCGTGTACACCTACTACTGAAGCCATGTTGATGATGCTTCCCTGTTTCTGACGCATCATAATCGGTGTACATGCATGAATGAAGTTGAAGGCAGATTTCAAGTTGACTGCAATCACAGCATCCCACTGTCCTTCGCTCATACGCATCATCAGACCGTCTTTTGTGATACCTGCATTGTTCACCAGGATATCAACAGAACCAAAGTCTTTGTGAATCTGTTCTACCACCTTTGCAGTATCTTCAAAGCTTGCTGCATTTGAAGCGTATCCTTTTACTTTTACGCCATAAGCCGCAATTTCCTTTTCTGTATTCTGGCCGTTTTCATCAATAACCAAATCCGTAAAGGCAATGTTTGCTCCTTCTGCAGCAAACTTCAATGCAATGGCCTTACCAATACCACGTGCAGCACCGGTAACAATAGCCGTCTTTCCAGTTAATAATCCCATTTTCTTTATTTTTTAATTAAACGATATGATTATTTTCTTTTTTCTTGCACCCTAATGCGCCATACACAATCTTGGCTACATAGCGCCAGCCCGTTTCATCGTCCAGCTCTTCGCCTATCTGACCGCGAATATAGGGCACTTCAATTCCTTTTATGCAATAATGCAAAATATCAGCTGTAATCTCTACATTGTCAATATCGAAAAGGTTCAGTTCCTTTCCCTCATGCAGTACGCGGCGAAACAACGCTGTCTCCTTCCGGTCGAACTCCTTTCGCATGGCTTCTACCCTCCAAATATCCCGAAAGAAATCGGCTCTCAACGTTCCGTTACGGTATACCACCATTTTTATCGCATCCAGATGAGTCATAATCAGTTCCAGAATCTTCTTATCCGGAGATACCGGCTTGCTTGCCGCCTTCTCCATCTGAGTGGAAAGCATCTCCAGTTCCGACTCTACCACAGCCATGTAAATCTGTTCCTTACTCTTAAAGTAAGTGTACAACGTCCGTCGTCCTTTCTTTGAAGCTTGGGCAATGTCATTCATCGTGGTATCTTCCACCCCCTTCTTCGCAAAAAGTTGTCGGGCAACGTCTACCAACTTAGCTCTCGTCTTTAATACTGTCATCTTTCCTTATTGCACAACTGATAAAAATCTGAGCAAAAGTACTGTTTTTCTTCATACTACACAAATATAAGGTGTCAAATTCATCTGAAAAAGCCCCTTACCTCTCTTTAGATTCTTCAATTATATGACTTAAAGCCTTTATTATTCTAAACAAAAGTAAACCTTTCTATATTTTCGCATAAACATTTGTTTATATGAATTTATCTCCGTACCTTTGCACCGCATTTAAGAAATAAACATCGCGGAGTGGAGCAGTTGGTAGCTCGTTGGGCTCATAACCCAAAGGTCATTCGTTCGAGTCGGATCTCCGCAACTAAAGATAAGAAGAATCGCAGAAATGCGGTTCTTCTTTTTTATGACGACTCTTCTTTACTGGTTTTATTGGCTCAGTCTGAAACCTTGGGGGATTGCGTTAAAATTCTTATTTTTGCATCATGAAAACATCCTCTTCCCAAACGATTGATCCTGTTGCTTCTTTAAGCTTGTTCTTGCCTTCAGGAATCCTTGATTACTTTACCCTAGTCAATCATGTTTCTCAGGATACTTGCTTTATTCTTTATTTAGAGGAGAAAGCCACTATTCCTTCTGAGTACTCTGATCTCCATCTTCACTCAAAAGGTTTCCTCCCTGAGATTGAAGTTCAGGACTTCCCTATCCGTGGTAAAGCCGTTTATTTACGTATCAAGCGTCGTCGCTGGGAAGATCCATCCACTGGGCAGACATATAGTCGTGACTGGAGTTTGGTAGCCACCGGTACTCGCATAACCGCTGAGTTCGGTGCTTTTTTAAAAGAATTACTTAGATAATCACGCCGTTAGCTGCCAAAGTGTAGCTGAGCATTACTGTATGGATGGCAAACAGCTTCAAAGCCAATATAAAGACCACCTGAGTGACTTCCAGAATTGGGATCAGAGAGCACATGCCCAAGAGTATATCCTTTATCCAAAGAATATGGGTTATCACCTATGTATTGACGAAACGGCTTTAAGTAAGGGAGATCTTTATACCATCTTAATAAATAGAGATAAGCGAGGTAGGAAAGGTTCTATTATAGCTGTAATTCAGGGCACTAAAACCGATGATATCATTGCGGTACTTACAAAGATGCCACAGGAGCTGCGTAATCAGGTCAAAGAAATTACACTGGATATGGCCGGGAGCATGCAAAAGATTGCCAAAACGTGCTTTCCACGTGCCATGCAGGTGATTGATAGGTTTCATGTACAAAAACTTGTATACGAAGCTGTACAAGAGTTGCGCATTACATATAGATGGCAAGTGATAAAAGAGGAGAATAAAGCTATGAAAGCGGCAAAAGAGAAGGGGGAAGTACATAAAGCAGAAGAACTCGAAAACGGAGATACACTCAGGCAATTATTGGCCAGAAGCAGATATTTATTATTTAAATCACCTGATAAATGGACCAAGAGTCAGAAAATCAGGGCAGAATTACTTTTCAAGCAGTTTGAAGATATTAAGCACGTATATTACTACTCATTGGAGTTGGGAAAGATCTTTTCCACAAACTATGACAAGGATGTAGCAAGAGCAAAGCTGGCACTATGGTATAATAAGATTGAAGAATATGGATACGATACATTCACAACAGTAGCAAACTCTATTGAGAATCATTATGAAAGGATTCTGAACTTCTTTGTGAACAGGAGTACAAATGCAGCAGCGGAAGCATTTAATGCTAAAATCAAAGCATTTAGGGCATCATTTAGAGGAGTAGTGGATATGAGCTTCTTCCTTTTTAGGCTAGCAAAGGTATATGCATGAAGGGAATTGACTAAACTTAATCCCCCAAGAATTACAACTGAGCCATATTTATCCTTTATCAACAATCAATTATCTGTTAATAAAATGCTGCGCAACTGTTCTATGTCTTCCATAAAGAGTCCGATTCCTCTTTTCAGATACGTTTGTATACTCCTATATAGTTGTTGAGCGAATGATATAAAGCTCTGTGTCCTTTTGTGCATTATGGTAAATTTTACCTGTATTTCTTAGCAAACTCCACGGATACTGAATTACTGAAACTTCCGCAAACCTCGGCTGCGAAGTCTTTTCCACATTGGATTATTTTATCCCATATATCTTCATTCAAGTTATTTAGGTCGCGGTATCGAACATCATATTTGAGTAATCCATAAATGAGTCCTGCATTAAAATTGTCGCCGGCCCCAATGGTGCTGACTGCCTGTAACGGTTCTACCGGATAATCTTT
>OGZV01001427.1_pt1 | contig 22155 bp, 19 predicted proteins | sample 1576861 | NCBI WGS metagenome assembly OGZV01 (sample SAMEA3541501, study PRJEB24748) | human gut metagenome | biome: human gut; feature: human-associated habitat; material: faeces | place: China | collected 2012
AGTGCCTTTTTGTGTAATAGGGAATTCCAAGGAATTTCCTATTACACAAAAAAGCTGTCATGTATCACTATTCAAACATGACAGCTCTTTATTTCTATGCCGCAAACACTCCCATTACCTTCTTAAAATAGTCCCATAGTCCCGCTTTCTCCACCGTTTCTGCCGCTTCTATCTCCACACTTCCCAATTCCCGTCCATCCAACCGGTAGACCAGATGTCCGATCACATCACCTTCCCGAACCGGCGCTTTGCGGGATTCTTCCATCATCCACTCTTTTTCGATTCCATCCAGATTCTCTCCTCCCATCGAAAGATAAGAAAAGGTTCCCCGCAGACGTCCTGCAACCTGTTCCTGGATGCCGCCTGCCACCGTCGTTTCCGGCACAGCTCCCGGATTTTCATCTTTGTAAAGATGACAATTTGCAAACCCATAATTTAATAATGTGACCGCATCCGCAAACCGCGCCTTATAATCCGGTGCTGCCAGGATGACGGCAATCAGATCAACACCATCTTTCCGCCCGGTTGCGGACAGGCAATATTTTGCCAGCGATGTAGAACCTGTTTTCAGTCCCGTCACCTCAAAATTTGTCACCATTTTCAGCAGCTTATTCGTATTGGAAAGTCCAAATTCTTTCTCTCCCTGCTTGGTCCGGTGCGTTATATTTTCCATCCAGATCGTTGAATACTGAAAAATTTCCGGATACTTCGTGATCAATTCCCGCGACATGAGGGCAATGTCGCGCGCCGACATCGCGTGCGTCGTAGACGCCGTCAGACCGCAGCAATCCTCAAACCTTGCTGTCTCCATTCCAAGCCCTTTCGCCCGCTCGTTCATCATCGCAACAAATGCCTCCTCGCTGCCGCCGATATACTCTGCCATCGCCACACTGGCATCGTTTCCCGATGCAATGACAATGCACTTGATCAGCGTTTCGACCGTCTGTACCTCCCCTTCTTCCAAAAACACCTGGGATCCCCCCATGGATTTCGCATGCGCGCTGGTCGTGACCTCATCCTGCAAATGAATTTTTCCCGAATGTAACGCATCAAAAATCAGAAGCAGCGTCATAATCTTCGTCACGCTGGCTGGATTTCGCGCCTCGTCCGCATTTTTTTCGTACAAAATAGTTCCGGTGGAGGCCTCCATAAGGATCGCCTCCGGTGCCTGGACGGGAAGCTCAGCGGCATTTTCTGCTGCCTGCGCTGTCTCTGCGGTTACTGAAACGGGAATCCACAGTTCCTCCGCGTAAGATGTGAGCATACCACTTCCCCCCAATTTACCAATTCCAAGCTGTATGCCTGACACACATTCTCCCATCGTAAGCACAACCGCTACACCAATCGCTGCCAGCCCTCTCCAAGCATTTTTGTTTAAATACTCTCTTCTCCTGTCTCTGCCCCCTTCGTCCCAACACATACATTCTTTTTCCCGAAACAGCTTCTTTTTCACAAACCAACACCATTTTTCCACACGCTTCCATTTCAAATACCACGCCTCTCCCTGCATGATACATTTTTCATTCATATCTTCCTCCGTCTGCACATACTCTCTTCTCAAGATATGGCATATCCGCCCGTCCCTATGCCAAAGAGAATTGTAAGAAACTGTCATAGACCACCTTTCCTTTTTATGGTATACTATAAGAACACAGACAGGCTTATAAAAACGTTTTCCGCTCTCTTTCTTGCTGTGTCGAGTCGGTGGCAAACTTTCTCGGCCTGTTATTACTATCTGACGCAAAAAACGACAGATAAATATGAATAAACAAAAGGTGAAAACTATGATGAGAAGAAATTCCTCCCTTGGAAGCGTTGGATTTTCTGCACGTGGCGGACGTTCCAGGCGACGGCACGGCGGTTCCTCCAAACTTCCGTATTTAATTTTAATCGGCATTCTGATTGTACTGCTTGGAATTGCCGCGTTCCTCTGGGTGCGCCGCTCTCCGGCAGCACATGTATCTTCGGTTCCAGCGTCAACCGAAACGGATTCTGAAAATGGAGTAATTTCCCTTGATAATGCATCTGCACCTGCTGATGACAGCCTCGAGGGTGTCATCGCTCAGGCAAAGCTTCTGGCAGACGGTTATGACTATGACGGGGCAATCAATCTCCTGTCCAGCAGTACATACGCATCTGACGAGTCCGTGACGGCAGCGATCGACGAATACAACGCCACCAAAGAAACACTGGTGCGCGCTGATCCGCGCAAAGTAACGCATGTATTCTTCCATACACTGATTATGGATACCTCGAAAGCATTTGACGGCGACAGCCGCGAAAAGGGTTATAATCAGGTCATGACGACCAAGGATGAATTTATGAAGATTCTCCAGTCGATGTATGAGCGCGGTTTCGTTCTGGTACGTCTGCACGATGTAGCATATGAGGTGACCGCAGAGGACGGTTCCAGGCATTTCCAGGAGGGCGATATCATGCTTCCGGAAGGTAAGAAACCGTTCGTCATGTCACAGGATGATGTCTGCTACTACGAATACATGGATGGCGATGGCTTTGCCTCCCGTATGATTATCGGCGAGGATGGCAAGCCAACGAACGAGATGAAGATGGACGACGGTTCTGTTTCCGTCGGTTCCTATGATCTGGTGCCGTTACTGGATGATTTCATCAAAGAGCACCCGGATTTCTCCTACCGCGGCGCAAAAGCGTGCATTGCTTTTACCGGTTACAATGGCATCCTGGGTTACCGCACCGATTCCGCCTACAATACTGACGAGTACAAAGCGGAACACCCGGATTTCAACTTTGAGGAAGAACGCGCCAACGCAGCAAAAGTCGTCCAGTGCCTGCGCGACGACGGTTTTGAAATTGCCTCCCACAGCTGGGGCCACCGCAACATGGGTACGATCCCAATGGATAAATTCCGTGAAGATACCGATAAATGGGCAAATGAAGTCGAAACGCTGACCGGTCCGTGTGATATCATCCTCTTCCCGTTTGGAAGCGATATTGGGGACTGGCATCCGTATGATACAAGTAGCGAGCGCTTCCAGTACCTGTACAACAAGGGATTCCGTTACTTCTGTAACGTAGATTCCTCCCAGTATTTCGTCCAGATCGGCGACGATTATATGCGACAGGGGCGCCGGAACCTTGACGGCTACCGGATGTATTATGACCTTCCGGAAAGTGGAGTCGGCGGCGACCATTTGAGTGACCTGTTTGATGTCAACGAGGTATTTGACCGGTCAAGACCTACTCCGGTGCCGAAGATGACGGAGTAAGATAAAGCTGTAATCCAATTTTAAATAAAAGAAAGAGAAATCGAGCATTTGTTCGATTTCTCTTTCTTTTTTAAAAACCCCGGAGTCTTCCACACTCCGGGGTTTTCACTGTTCCACTTGGAACTCTTACATCATTTTTTACCTACAGACATTATAACACAAAACGCCGTTTCTTTTTAACACAGCTTTCCGTTGCAAACCTTAGAACTGCACAATCTCCTCAATCGGCTCTGCCTTTTCCACGTAATCTGCATAAAGCATCGGACCTTCGCCCTCATACTCCGGCATATACTCATATTCTACGCGGGCACGTACTTTGACCCAGTCTTTCGTCTCAAGCAGACGGGCATTTTTTGCCTTGCACATGAAACCTAAGAACGTCATATCTGCCTCGCAGCAAGTCATCGCCATACGTCCAGGAACAAAATTGTTCTTCGGGAAATCCGGGGTTTTCAGTACCATGCCGGTAAATTCAACAGTCTTTCCACGGTAACGGTCCGGTTTATCCATCGCATCAATATACCAGATACCATATGCCTCCGGCGGAATCTCGATCACTTCGGCATTGACATCAAATGGAAGATCCGCTTCAGTCACTTCCTCAATTTCGCCCTCTGCGTCCTCAAATACGATCTGAACCTGCGGGTTCATGCCCTTTAAAGTACGGCGGTATACATCCAGATCCTCGATCTCGTCGCAACGGTTCATGATAATCATTTCCGTGTTGCGGACCATGGCACCAATCAATGGTTTCATGTTCTGCAGGTATAAATCAAATGTGGAACCATCGATGATCGTAATCTGCTGATACAGATCCCAATCGTTCGGAAGTTTCAGGGCATCCAGATTCCACATACCGTTCCACTCCATCAGAACTCGCTCCGGATTGTAAAGAAGCTCCAGATCCTGTAGGTATTCCGGCGTCAGCTTTTCCGCTTCCTCTATATAGACAACCGCTGTATGAGTCTGCTTTAAAAGCTCCTCATCATACTCTTCCTCGCCCTCTTCGCAGACAATCAGAAGTGTTTTTCCTTCGGTCTGGAAATAATCCTGCTGCATTGTAAATTTAATAAACTGGGTTTTTCCAGCTTCCAGAAAACCATTGATGAGAAACAACGGCATCTTATCTTCATTCATAGTTCATTCTCCTTGTATTTACGCGTTAAACGCTGCCTTCAGACCCTCTTCGTCCAGCTCGGCACCGATCACGCACACCTTTCCGGTAAAATCCGGTGCTCCCTCACGGATCTCAGCCTGCTCCGGAACCATATCAAAATGCAGCCATACGCCCTTTTCTTCACTCGGAACCATGCCTTTCGCACGCAGAACCTCGCCGTATTTATCACCATAAGCCAGATCATCCAGAATCTTCTGCAGATCTTCTTTCTTCATCACGCCGACATTCTCCAAGCCCCAGCTTGTAAATACATCATCTGCATGATGGTGTCCTTCGTGATCGTGGTGGTGGTCATGGCAGCCACAGCCACACTCGTCATCATGGTCGTGATGATGATGCTCATGGTCATGATCGTGACAGCCACAGTCATCATCATGGTCATGATGATGGTGCTCATGATCGTGATCATGACAGCCACAATCGCAGTCATCGTCATGATCATGATGGTGATGATGCTCATGCATATGCTCTCTTGCCTCTTTCATCAGCTCCTCTGCCATATCGTCTTCCTGCTCGATCATCTCAAGAAGCTGTGCGCCGGTCAGCTCGCTGCATGGAGTGGTCACGATGGTTGCCTTTGCATTGTGCTGGCGAAGCATCTCAACCGCGCCCTGTACCTTCTTCGGATCCGCTACATCGGTACGGCTTAACACGATCGTGCCTGCATTTTCGATCTGGTTATTGAAAAACTCACCGAAGTTCTTCATATACATACGGCATTTGTTGACATCTACCACGGTAACCGCACTGTTTAACATAACCTCAATCTCAGAAGCTACATTTTTTACTGCATTCATAACATCAGACAGCTTGCCGACGCCTGACGGCTCGATAATAACACGATCCGGCTGATATTTCGTCAGAACTTCCTCGAGGGAACGTCCAAAATCGCCGACCAGAGAGCAGCAGATACAGCCGGAGTTCATCTCACGGATCTCGATGCCAGCGTCTTTTAAAAAACCGCCGTCAATGCCGATCTGTCCAAATTCATTTTCAATCAGAACGACTTTCTCGCCTGAAATTGCTTCTTTTAAAAGCTGTTTAATAAACGTAGTCTTTCCTGCACCCAGGAAACCGGAAATAATATCAATCTTTGTCATTTTACTTACCTTCTTTTCTGTACAAATGTGTACTGACTGTAAATCATTGTCCGCCCGGTACCTGGCATCCCGGCAATGCATAGCTTTACATCGCCCGAATCTGCCGAAGTTCCGATCAGCCACTTATTATTTTACACAAATACCTAGTAAAGTCAAGCATCGGCAAAATCCCGTTACTGGGCGCGTGTGAACAGTAACGTTTTTAGCCTCACATATATGCAGCCTTTTTGAGACCAAAAACGCCCTATAAAGACACAGTAATCGTCCGCTTCCAGCTCGCCCCAGCATACACTGCCGTGATAAGCTCTGCCAGCCAGAACGCGTGCCAGACACCGATAGGACCGATGATCCGGCTGAGCACAAATGCGATCGGAATGATAATCACAGCATAGCGCATCAGGGAAATTTTCAGAGATTTAAGTCCCATTCCAAGTCCCTCAAACGCGCCAGAAGCAATGACGGAAACCGTTGACATGACAAAGCCCGGGCTGATGAGCCGGAGCGCCGTTCTGCCGATCTCCACCGTCGAAGGCGTCTGCGTAAACAGCCCCATCAGGAAATCCGGCACCAGCTCGCCAAGCAGGGTTCCCGCTGTCATGATAATGCCAACAATCATGAAGGCCGCGCGGAAGATCTTTTTCACCCTCTCCTGCTCGCCTGCACCGTAATTGTAACCGATCAGCGGGCGCATTCCCTGCACCACGCCGCTGGCTCCCTGATAAAGCAGTGCCTGCAGCTTGTAGTAAACACCCAGCACCAGAATATATACCTGCGAAAATGGTGCCAGAATCGCATTGAGCGCCGTCAGAAGCAGGGATGTCAGCGCCATATTGAGTGTTGCCGCGATTCCGACTGAATACATACCGCCGCAGATCTCCTTCGACGGACGCATTTCCCGCAGCGAAATCTCCACATTTAACGGTTTCACATGGTTTAAAATCAAATAAAACAGCAGCGACGCCGTCTGCCCGATTCCTGTCGCCCACGCCGCACCGCGGATTCCCAGTTCCGGCATGGGGCCTAAGCCAAAGATAAAGATCGGGTCCAGCACGATATTGACGCCGCATCCAATCAAGACGGCTGCCATCGATATTTTCATCTTTCCAACCGACTGGTAGACCTTTTCATATGCCATTCCCATCGTGTCGATCGTTGAAAACAGAAACACATTGCAAAAATACGTCAGTCCGTAGGAAATCGTTACCTCATCGCTCGTAAACATCCGCAGGAAATACGGAATCACCGCCATTCCTAAAATCGTTAAAATCATTCCATGTAAGGCACTTAAAAATACTCCCTGCGATGCTGTCTGGTTCGCCATCCATGTTTTTCCTTCGCCAAGGCGTCTCGCCACCATCGCATTGATACCAACGCCAAACCCAACCCCGGCTGCATGCGCGAGGTTCTGGATCGGATAGACAAGCGAAACCGCCGTCATCGCGTCCTCACTGATCATTGCCACGAAAATGCTGTCCACGATATTGTAGAGTGCCCCGGCGATCATCGATATGATGACCGGGATTCCCATCGAAAGCAGCAGCGGGACAACTGGTTTTTCTTTCATGTAGGTCTGATCCATTTTTCCATCTCCATTCCCTTTTTTATTTTTCACTTTTCATGAGCGTTTCTGACACATTCTTCGCAGAAAAAAACACTTAGGTTTCTTCTGCAAAGCATTTCTTATCAAATAAAAAGAGACTACGGACTTTACTGTTTATCTCAGAAACAGTACAAACCCTATAGTCTCTTTAACGCTTAGACAAGCTATTCGATTTTCGTTTTCTATCGCCGACCAGCAACTCTGCAAGCTTTTGCTGGCGATCTGCCCATTCCGGCAACCGAATATTATTATAACCGCAAGCCATTTTATTTGTCAACCACTCCCCGGCAAATCATCGCGGCAAATTCCTGCTGCCACCACGTTTTCTTACGGCACTTTCGGTTCCAAAAGTGCCTATCTGTGAACAGAAACATGAGCATACAGAATGTGTATGTTTTACAAAAAAACATCCTATTTGCGGGCAGTAGCAGCTACCCCTCTCTGTATCAGCGAAAAGAGCAGAAACGCTGCCAGATCCACCACAACAACGCTCGCGCCCGCCGGTGTTGAGTACGTGTAGGACAGCACCATTCCTCCAAAGAAACAGATCAGCGACAGAATCCCCGATGCGATAACCACCCCCCGGAAGCTCTTGAACACCCGCATGGAGGTCAGAGCCGGGAAAATAATCAGACTGGAGATCAGCATCGCGCCCATCATCCTCATTCCAATCACGATCGTGATCGCGGTCAGAACCGCTATCAGCACGTTATAGAGCGACACATTGACGCCGGTCGCCTTGGCAAAGCTCTCATCAAAGGTAACCGCAAATACTTTGTTATAGCAAAAAAGATATAATCCAAGCACCACCATGGAAAGCACCGCCGCAAACTGGACATCTTCCCGGCTCATCGCGAGAATGCTTCCAAACATATAGCTGCTGACATCGGTCGTCATACCGGTTGTCAGGGAAGTTACGATAATACCGATTGCAAGCGCACTGGCCGAGATCATCGCAATCGCAGCGTCACTCTTTACTTTTCCATGTTCCGTGATCCGCAGCAGGAAAAATGCCGCCAGCACGACCACCGGAATCGAAACCTTTAAAGGCGACCAGCCTGCCGCCAGTGCAATCGAAAGGGATCCGAACGAAACATGGGATAAACCGTCTCCAATCATTGAGTAGCGTTTCAGCACCAGGCTGACACCCAGCAGAGAGGCGCAGAGAGAGACTAAAAGACCGCCGATCAGCGCCCGCACCATAAACGGATATGATAACATTTCAGATATAATTCCCATCTTCTACACCTCCTTCTCCGCATTTCTGTCTTTCAAATGCTGTTTCGTTTCAGAATCAGTTTCCGAACCCATTTCCGGCTTCTGCATCTTCCTGATTCCATCCTTCTGCATCGGCACTCCGCATCTGTGCCCCAGAGTTGCCAGCTCTTCCCGTCCCAGGAAAGAATGAGCAATCTCACTCTTCACATATTCTTTCATCGTCCCCCAGAACAGCGGCTTCTGCCGCATCTGCAAAATTTTTCCTCCCTGATGCACAATATTTGCCATATCATGGGAAACCATCAGGATTGCAACCTTTTCTTCCTGATTCAGTTTCCGGATCAGCTGGTAAAAATCCAGAATCGCCGACGGATCGAGTCCCGTGATCGGCTCATCGAGAATCAGCAGCTTATCCGTCGCACAGAGCGCCCGCGCGATCAGAACACGCTGTTTCTGACCGCCGGAAAGCTCTCTGAAACAGCTTTTTTCCAGATCGCGGATTCCCAGACGATCCAGATTTGCCCGCGCCTCTTTCTTTTCTTTCATCGAATAAAACGGGCGGCTGCCGCGTTTTCCCAGGCACCCGGAGATAACCACCTCAAACACAGTCGCTGGAAAGTCCTTCTGCGCGTCGGTCTGCTGCGGCAGGTAACCAATACCGGTTTTTTTTAATTCTTCCGAATATTCAATCCTGCCCGAAGTCGGTTTTAAAAGTCCCAGAATGCCCTTCATCAGGGTACTTTTTCCCGAACCATTTTCGCCGACAATGCAGATGTAATCGCCCTCATTTACCTCCAGGTTCACATCCAGCACCGCATCCTGGTTTTCATAACCAAAACCTACATGCTCACATTTTAAGAGTAATCCCATCTATAATTCCTTTCACTACTGCTCTACTCTTCTATTGTCATAAACATTCACCATGGCTAAAGACTTTTTCCCATAATCATCTATTCTTTTTATGACAATCCCTTTTTCAAGTTCTTTACGTTCTGCTCCATCAATTCCAGATAGGTAACACCCGAATCAAACTGGTGTCTCGTCACATTATGGCAGGAGTGGAACAACAGTGGTTCCGCGCCCGTCTCTTCCCCGATGATCTCCGCCACGCGCGGGCTGGAAAGCTCCAGGTAATAGACGGCTGGTATCTGTTCCTCCCGCACCTTATCGATCAGGTAGGCGATGGTCTTGGCACTCGGCTCCGTATCCGTACTGCATCCTGAAAATGCCGCCCTGTATTCCAGCCCATACTCATCGAAAAAGTACCGGAGTGGAAATTTATCACCGAAAACGACGAGACGGCGCTTGGCATGGGAGACAACTTCTCTGAATTCTGCATCCAATTCCGTCAATTTATCCTGATAGGACGCGCAGTTTTCCGCATAGGAAGCCGCGTGCGCCGGATCTTCCTGTGCCAGCACCTCCGCCAGCACGCCGGCCAGCTTTTTCGCATTGACCGGGGACGTCCAGATGTGCTCGTCATATTCAATCTCGACGCCGTGACCATCGTCCTCATCCAGATACTCTTGAGCGTGATCTTCATCATGAACCGCCACATCTTCCATATCATGCTCATCCTCGCTGTGAATATGCTCTTCTGTGTCGTGTTCTTCTTCACTGTAAACATGGTCCTCTGGCTCATGTTCTTCTTCACTGTGAGCATGATCTTCCGACTCATGATCGTGATCACCCGCATGAACTGTTCCATCCGCATGAACATGCGTATGTCCATGATCGTGCGCCTCTCCATCTTCCATGCCCTCGACGATCTCCTCCTGCACTACATCCACGCAGTCCATCATCGTCACGACGCGCTTCGGTCCGGTGCCTTCCCCGAAGGAATCAAGCACCTGCGAAAGCCACTGTTCCATCGTACCGCCGTTGCAGACTAACAGATCTGCATTCTGGATCGTGATCATGTCCGCCGGCGTCGGCTCGAACGAATGGCTGTCCATGCCCGCCGGAACAACCATCGTCAGCCGGATCGAATCCCCGGCAATCTGCCGGAGAAAATCGTAATACGGAAATAGCGTCGTCACAACGTTTAAGCGCGTATCACCAGACGCATCTGCCCCTTTTAACGGATTCGACGATGAATCAGACGATGCAGTTCCCCGCCGTGGCGTACACGCTGTAAGAACACAGGAAAAGGCAATCAAAAAAGCAAGCATCCATGATATCCATTTACATTTAAATCCATTCTTGTGTTTTACCATATTTCTTTTTTACCCTTAACTTCTTCTATTTCAGTAAATGTTTTTCAATAAACATTTCGAATTACTATTTCAAATATCATTTTCTTTCACAACTGTTTCTCTTTTCACAGCTATGAACAAACACAGACACTACTCCATTCTTCCATGTGACTCACTCTTTTTCTTCACAATCTCCGCTACTTCCGACGGATGTGCCACAATATACTGCGGGTGGCAGCCTTCCAGCTCTTCCCTGTTACGGAAGCCCCAGAGCACGCCGACCGTGTCCATTCCGGCATTCAGCCCAGTTTCCATATCTGTATTCGTATCGCCCAGATACAGACACTCTTCCTGTTTTATACCCAGTTCCCGGCAGATGGCGAACGCCCCGTCTGGAGCCGGTTTTTTCGGCGTTCCTGCCTGCTCGCCGCGCACCACATCAAAATATCCTTTCCCAAAGAATGTCTCAATATTCACAATTGCCTGATCATGCGGCTTGTTCGAAAGGACAGCCACATGTACACCCATCTCTTTTAACGACGCCAGCAGTTCCCGGATACCATCATATGGCTCTACGTCTTTCAGGCAGTATTTAGAGAAATTCTCCATATAAATCGGAAGCGACGCTTCATAATGAACCAGCTTCTCATCCCCCGCCAGCACCAGCGCGCGCTTCATCTGCATCCGGTATCCATTTCCCACGATCCGTTTCGTTTCCTCCGGTGTAACATGGCGCAGTCCGAATGCATCCAATGTTAAATTTGTCACATAAGTCAGCGCATAAACCGTATTTAAAAGAGTTCCATCCAAATCAAATATACATAAGCGGTACATTGCGTTTCTTCCTTTCTGTTTCCATCTTTTCTTGTAACTTTTTTGTTACTGTTCACGCATACGTGCCCAGTAACGGAATTTGCCGTGGCTTCGCATTTAAATACGGCAAATTCCTGCTGCCACCACGTTTTCTTACGGCACTTTCGGTTCCAAAAGTGCCTACCTGTGAACAGTACCACTTTTTTCCCCTCACAGCCGTTTCATACTTTCACAGCTACAGGCAATCATCCATACAAACTCATCTTCGACCAAACATATCGCCCCGCAAATCACGATGTTTCCTGCCTCTCCTTCTGCATCTGCTCTTCACGCTCCCGCTTCGAGAACACGCATCCGCAGTAATTCTGCCGGTATAGATGATACTGCGCCGACAGCTCGATCGAGCGCTTATATCCCTCTTTTTTCTTGAAATCCGACGGCAGAAATGCCACATGATACTCTTCTCCCATCGCCTGCCCGATCGTATTGAGGCGCCCGGCATTTTTGAGCGGACTGATCGTGAGGGTCGTCGTGAACCAGTCATAGCCGCCCTCGGCTGCCAGCTTCGCCGCTTCCCGGAGGCGCATCTCAAAACAAATACCGCAGCGCTCGCCGCCCTCCGGATCCTTCTCATGCCCCCGGACTGCCTCATAGTAGCATTCCGGGTCGTATTTTCCTTCTACAAACCGGATCGGATGCACCGCTGGAAGCTCCCGGATCAGCCGCTGTACCTCCTCCGTGCGCGCCTCATATTCCTCCTTCGGTGAAATATTCGGATTGTAGTAGAACACCGTAATCGAAAAATACTGCGACAGATATTCCAGCACGTAGCTGCTGCACGGCGCACAACAGCTGTGGAGAAATAAAGTCGGAACTCTGCCGTCCCGGACTGCTGCATCCAGCACTTTTTCCATTTCTTTCTGATAATTCCGTTTCGCCGTCTGTGTCTTTCTGGCTGGCGGATTTTTCATTGGTTCCGACATTTTTCTCTCCTCTTTCTATAAGTTCCCATCTGTCCGTGCATTTTCCATGCAGCACACGATGCTTCTATCCGAAACGCTTCTTTCCTGACAAACATCATTTCCATCCTTAGACGTCATATGAAGATATGCACAATAATTCATATTCTTCAAAACTTGAAAAAGCAGCCTGTACCCACGGACGGGTACAAACTGCTTTATCTTTTTATTAAACCTTTCAGGAAATTCCAAACAAATTCCCCTTTTTATCAAAATGATACAACTCTTACAGGAAATCGCGAATCCGCTTGCTCCGGACCGGATTTCTTAATTTACGAAGTGCTTTTGCCTCGATCTGGCGGATACGCTCTCTCGTTACGTTGAATGCTTTTCCGACCTCTTCCAGGGTTCTCGGATGTCCGTCCTCCAGACCAAACCGGAGAATAATAACCTGACGCTCTCTCTCCTTCAGGTCTCCAAGCAATGCATCGATATGCTCACGCAGCATAACAGATTCTACATTCCCTTCCGGCGTTACCACGTTGCCGTCCGCTACGAAATCACCCAGATTGGAATCGTCTTCCTCACCGATCGGGGTTTCCAGGGAAGCTGGCTCACGTGCGATCTGCATGATCTCCATGACCTTATCCTCGGACATGCCAAGCGCCTCGGAAAGCTCTGCCACCGACGGCTCATAGCCCAGTTCCAGCGTCAGCTTACGCTGCATCTTGGACATCTTGTTGATCGTCTCTACCATATGCACCGGGACACGGATAGTTCTCGCCTGATCCGCCAGAGCCCTTGTAACAGACTGACGAATCCACCAGGTCGCATATGTACTTAACTTATAACCCTTTGTATAATCAAACTTCTCAACGCCCTTAATAAGACCCAGATTGCCTTCCTGAACCAGATCCAGGAAGCTCATGCCGCGTCCTGTATAGCGCTTTGCAATGCTGACAACCAGGCGCAGGTTTGCCTCAATCAGGCGCTCTTTTGCATTCACATCCCCCTCTGCTTTGCGCTTTGCAAGGCAGATCTCCTCCTCCGCGCTCAAAAGCGGAACGGTACCGATCTCTTTCAGGTACATGCGGACCGGATCTTCCGTGCCGATTCCCTCTAACAGATCGATCGCATCCAGATCGATATCCTCTTCCTCGTTCTTGAGGAATTCATCATCCACATCATCATCGAGCATCGAATCATTTTCCTTGAGAATCGAATCATCGATCACCTCCGGAATGACATCAATATTATTCTGCTCCAGATAATTGTAAATCTGCTCCATCTGCTCTGTCTGCAGATTATCGCCCATAAAAAAGTTATTGATCTCTGTCACGTCCAGCGCGTTCTGCTTGGACTTTGCTAACTCTACCAGTTTCCTTAACTTACCTAAAAAATTTTCTTTCTCCACGAATTAACGTCCTTTCGATTTATTTCGCTTAGAAGTTTCTTTATATCTAACGTGATATTGTCCCTCGATTGTTTGTGTGCTTTTATTTCCCTGCACCTTTCCCTGCAATATCCCGAAAGTACATTATATACGATTAAATTCTATTTTTCAACAATTTTCGAAATTTTTCGATCTATTTCTATTTAGGCAGTTACTGTTCACGCATACGTGCCCAGTAACGCAATTTGCCGTGGCTTCGCATTTAAATACGGCAAATTCCTGCTGCCACCACGTTTTCTTACGGCACTTTCGGTTCCAAAAGTGCCTACCCGCGAACCGTAACTTCAGGCACCCTGATCGCAATCTCTCTTGGTTTATTTTCAATCACGACCTCTGTCTGGCTTCCGCCAAACTCACCGTCCAGCGACCAGTCCACCAGCTCCTCCGACTGTACCGTCAGTTTCGAGGTGCGGAACTTGAATACGCATTCATTTTCGCCCTCTCTCTGAATCAGATAAGCAGCAATACTTGCAATGTCAAGCGGCGTGCGCGGTTTCCGGACCAGAAGCACCTCAAACTCCCCGTCATCCAGCGCCACGTCCATACCAACCAGTCCTTTAAAACCTCCGATCGAGGTCGTATTGGTCACCATTCCCAGAATAAATTCCTCTTCCAATTCTCTCTGCTCCCCCAGATGTTCCCACGTAAGGCGCATCCGGTAGGATTTAAGCCCTGTCAGGCGTTTGATGGCTTCCAGCATATATGCCTGATGCCCCAAAATATTTTTCGTCTCCTGCGGGGTCGAATAGGATACCTCCGTAAATGCTCCGAACGCCGCCACATAGACGAAATACCGGTTTTTGCCGAATACACCGACATCCACCAGAAATGGTTTTCCCAGCGCAGCTGTCTGCGCCGCTTTCCGCATATTTTTCGGAAGTCCCAGACTGGATGCGAAATCATTCGTGGAACCCGACGGGATATATCCTAACTCCGGACGCTTTTCCGGGGTGATCGTCATCAGCCCCGATACCACCTCGTTGAGCGTACCGTCCCCGCCGCTGCACACGACCAATTCCTTCGTTTTCGCACGCGCCGCCTGATACTCCGCATCCTTCGGGCCCTGCGTAATATAAACAGACGGTCCATAGCCCGCCTTTACAAAACTATCTAAAATTTCAAGAAGACGACTTCGAATCTGTTCTTTGCCAGATCTCGGATTGATGATAAAAAGCATTTTTTTCATAATCGCCCTTTCTCCTGCTCCCCCACACTAACAGTATTTCATATTAATATATTTGTATACACGCGAAATGCATTGGGGATCGGATAGCGATCCTGCAGCTCCGCCCGGCGCACCATCAAAACTGTTTTATCCTGATAGCCGGATGCCCGTTTCAGGCGGATTCTGCGTCCGCACATATGCCATTCAACATGGGAAAAAATGTGGACTGCATCCGGCAGATCCTCGATTTCCCTGATATCCGCCTCCGCGATCCCCAGTTCTTTCGCTGCCTCCTCCGCACTCTTTTTTCCGTCCAGATTGACATATTCGTAGAGGGACGCCAACAATCCCTTGCTGCTGCGCTTGCGGATCGCCACCGTATCCTCCCACTCAATCAGGCAGACCGTTTTTTCCTCGATCCGGCGCGGCTTTTTCGGCGGCTTGACCGGATATTGCTCCTCCTCTCCCCGCCGGTGCGCCAGACAAAGGGATTCCAGCGGGCACTTCTCACAGAGCGGACGTCCGCCCGGGATGCAGACAAGCGCGCCCAGCTCAATCCATGCCTGATTATATTCACCTGGATGAAATAGCTCTTCTGACCGTAATGCCGTGGAAACCTCACCGACATCATCACCGGCTGACAAATAGAAATCTCTTTCCTCCGTCCGGCGCACAAGTTCCGCCTCCAGGCGCCGCTCATATTCCTTTCGAAGCGCCGGCTTCGTGCTGTCCTGTGGGTCAGCAAACAGGCGTGTCAAAACACGCACCACATTTCCATCCAGCGCCGGAGCCGGCAGATCATACGCGATCGACGCAACTGCCCCGGCCGTATAACTTCCGATGCCCGGAAGTTTCAATATCTCATCCCGCGACGCAGGCATCTGACCGCCGTAGTCTTCCATCAGGCAGACCGCTGCCTTTTTTAGGTTCCGGGCTCTGGAATAATACCCAAGTCCCTCCCACAGCTTCAAAAGCCGCTCTTCGTCCACCTGCGCGAGCGAGGTGATGTCCGGGAGTGCTTCCATAAAACGGGCAAAGTACGGTTTGACCGCCTCTACCCGCGTCTGCTGCAGCATGATCTCCGAAATCCAGACCGAATACGGTTCCGGATTCTCCCGCCACGGAAGAAGCCGCCGGTTTTTCCGGTACCAGGAGAGCAATGGAGCGCCGGATGCCGCCAGCCTCTCTTCTTCCGCATAAGGTATTTCCCCCTCTAAAGGCTTCAACGACGCATAAAAATCTTTATACATATCCGTAAATGCCCCGGACAGATACCTCTCCTGAGATCACCTTGCACACCTTTCCGTCTTCTGTGCGGACCAGCAGTTCGCCCATCTCGTCAATTCCGAGCGCCATGCCCGTATACTCATTGCCCGGAGACAGGACGCGCACCTGTGTACCGCAGTTTGCCAGACGGCTGTTATAAACGTCCATCAGAGATTTCATGTTCTGGTTTTCCATGAATTTATCATAATATCCCTCATACGCACGCATGATCGCGGCGATAAGCTGGCTGCGGCGCACTTCTTTTCCTGTCTCCAGATACAGAGACGTTGCCACATCCCGAATCTCCTCCGGGAACTCGTGATTTGCCACGTTGATACCAATACCAGTCACGATATAATTAATACACTCTAATTCCGTGCTCATCTCGGTCAGGATACCGCAGACCTTCTTTCCATTGACGACGATATCGTTCGGCCACTTGATCTTTGCCTCCAGATCACAAACCTCCCGAATCCCGTCGGCAACTGCCAGAGCCGCCACCAGCGTCAGCATCGACGCGCAGGTCGGAGGAAGCTCCGGGCGCAGAAGCAGGCTCATCCAGATGCCGACGCCATGCGGCGCCGCCCAGCTTCTTCCGCGGCGTCCCTTTCCCATCGACTGATAATCCGCGACTGCCAGCGTACCGTGCGGGGCATCTTTCTCCGCCGCTTTCTTGATCTCGGTATTGGTTGAATCCGTCTCGTCAAAATATAAAATATTTTTTCCAGCCCACTCGCTGTCGATGCTGCTCTCCAGCTCTGCCTGGCTGAGAACATCGCCCAGGAAACGCAGCCGGTAACCGCGGTTCCGGACCGCCTCTATCTCATATCCTTCTGTCTCCAACTGTTTGATAACTTTCCAGACTGCCGTCCGTGATACATTTAAACGCTCACAGATCTCCTGTCCGGACAGGTAATCATCCGTTTCTTTTAACATTCGCAAAACTTCTGTTTTCACTTTTATTACCCCCACCATATTGTAAGTGTACTGACAATACATAAAAGGAACAATCCGGCTCCCACTGCCATCAGGATCATTCCGCCGGTCCGCAGATGCTTTCTTCCCCTTCCCCGGCGATAGCGGTCATAGCCATTGGCAAAATTCAGTACCGCCGCCAGAAGAAAGATTACCGGAAACAAAATCCGGTTTTCATCCGGGTTCAGAAACGCAAGAACCGCAAATATCACGATCAATATACCCACTACGATATGAAGCATATCCAGGGCAAACGCGATATTCGCGCTTTTCTTTCTTTTTTCCTGCAGGTTCAACGCATCCACTCCTTACTTATATTCGCAAACAACAGCCTCATTCTTCATATAGCACATAGCTTCTTGCATATACCCTTTCATCAACATATATGGGTATACATATCACCATGGGATATTATACCGAATGTCCGCAGGCTTGTCAAAAAAGAACTCGAAAAAGGCTGCGGTTCCTGCTTTACATAACCATCAGCCTTTTCTTATACCTTTTTTTATAACTTAGAGCCGCTCACTCCCGGCTACTCTGCCTTTTGAACATCCGTGCCAACTTCCGTCAGACCCTTTACCAGACCGGCAATGCCCTGGATCTCGGACGGGATGATGATCTTCGTCGCCTTGCCGTCCGCTGCTTTGGCAAATGCCTCCAGGCTCTTGAGCTGCAGCACTGCATTGTCCGCGCCTGCTTCCTTGATGAAGCGAAGTCCGTCTGCTTCCGCTTTCTGGACTTTGAGGATCGCTTCCGCCTCGCCTTCTGCCTCGCGGATCATCTTTTCCTTCTGTGCTTCTGCACGCAGGATCGCCGCTTCTTTCTCTGCTTCTGCTTCCAGAATCGCGGACTCTTTCTTACCTTCAGCTACCAGGATCGTCGATTTCTTCTCGCCTTCGGCACGGAGAATGGACTCACGGCGCTCACGCTCTGCCTTCATCTGTTTCTCCATCGCATCCTGAATGGCTGCCGGAGGAATGATATTTTTCAACTCAACACGGTTTACCTTGATTCCCCACGGGTCTGTCGCCACATCGAGTGCAGAGCGCATCTTCGTGTTGATCGTCTCACGGGAGGTTAAGGTCTGGTCAAGTTCGAGATCACCGATGATATTTCGAAGGGTGGTCGCCGTCAGGTTCTCGATCGCCATGATCGGGTTCTCAACACCATACGCAAACAGCTTCGGATCCGTGATCTGGAAAAATACAACCGTATCAATCTTCATCGTAACGTTATCTTTCGTGATAACCGGCTGCGGTGCAAAATCTACAACCTGCTCTTTTAAAATGACTCTTTTTGCCACGCGGTCAATGAACGGCACCTTGAAATGCACGCCAACCGACCATGTCTCCAGATAAGCACCCAGACGCTCTACGACTAATGCCTGTGCCTGCGGCACGATCCGGATACAGGATGACAAAATCAGAAGTACCACAATCGCAATGACAAGAAAACTGATAAATGCTCCCATATTTCCTATTCCTCCTTACATTTGCTGACAATCAGCTTGACGCCGCTGACCGCCTGAATCTGTACCATCGTATCCTTCGGAATCCGGCTTCCATCCGCCGAGCGTGCCGTCCATTCCTGGCCGGACACCATCGCCGTCCCTCTCGCCTCGTCGTTATCAATCTCTGCGGTTACCCGCGCTTTTTTACCCACCAGCGCGTCCACATTGGTCCGCACCGTCTTCTGATTGATATACCGGAGTGCCAATGGTCTTGTTGAATACAAAAGAAGGAATGAAACAACGACAAACACCGCCATCTGGATGTAAAGATTCACTCCCGCGATCGACAGAACACACGCAATCAGAGCGCCTCCAGCAAACCAGATCGAAGTCAGCGCCATCGACGCTGCTTCCAGCCCGATACACACTACAAACACCGCCAGCCAGACACACCATACTGCCATGTCATCCCCTCCTTCCATATAGGTCTTTTGACCCTGATATCTTAAAACTAGTATACGATATTTTCTGACATTTATCAACCAATCAGCTCTGTTTTTGAACTTACAGTTTTATTACAAACTTCTTAATGGAACATATCGATCTACAGTTCAATTTATTTCTTCACAGCTCTCTATTTGCACAAACTATCCGGCTTAAAACATTGTTTCAAAAAAGCAATTTACTGCCGTCTCTGCCGTGCCGTCTCAAACAGCAGCACCGAAGCCGCCACCGCTGCATTGAGGGATTCAACCTTTCCAGCCATCGGAATCCTCACCCACGCGTCAGCAAGCGCCGCCGTCTCCTCGGTCAGACCATTTGCCTCATTTCCGATCAGAAAGCCGGACGGACCTGTATAATTTTCTTCTTCGTAGTTATGTTTCCCCTTTAAATGCGCCGCATAGAGGCGGATTCCCTGCTTTTTTACTTCCCCGATCGTCTGATGCAGGTCGTCCGTGTAGATAAACGGCACCCGGTAGATCGAGCCCATCGTGGAACGGATGACCTTCGGGCTGTAAATATCAGCTGAACCACGGTCAAGAATGATGCCTGTCACACCCGCCCCCTCTCCGGCACGCAGGATTGTTCCCAGATTACCCGGATCCTGCAGCGTCTCCAGAATCACAAGCTCCGGTGCCTTTCCGTCCGGGCTATTTTTCAGCACATCTGAGAGCTGATAGGAAAACTGTTCCGCTACCGCCAGGATCCCCTGCGGTGTCTGGGTGTCCGACATATGGCGCATGACCTCATCCGTCACCGTCTCATACCGGCAGCCAGCCAGCAGTTTTTCTGCTCTTTCCCCCTGCTGGCGCAGAAAATTTTCCGACACATAGACTTCGCGGCGTCTCTCCACCGGCAGTTCCCCGAACATCTTCGGACCTTCCACCAAAAAGACACCCTGTTCCCGTCTTGCTTTTGCTTTCTTTGCAAGCGCCGTCACCGCTCTGACACGGGCGTTGCCCGTGCTCGCGATCACAGGCTGCCTCCTGCCGCTTTCGTCTCCGGCACTCCGTAAACGCAATCCTCATCCAGTGTTTCCAGCTCCTCCAGCCACAGGCGGCTGCACGCATCGCTCGGCATACGCAGGTCGCCGCGCGGCGATACTGCAGCAGAACCTACCTTCGGACCATCCGGCAGGCAGGAACGCTTAAACTGCTGGTTGAAGAAACGGCGGTAGAACACCTTCAGCCATTTAAGGATCGTTTCCTTATCATAAGCACCGTCAAATGCCTGACGCGCCAAGCGGTAAATCTTGCCCGGACGGTAGCCGAATCTTAATATATAGTAGAGATAGAAATCATGCAGCTCATAAGGACCAACCAAATCCTCCGTTTTCTGTGCGATCTTTCCATCCTCCTCCGGCGGCAGAAGCTCCGGGCTGACCGGCGTATCCAGTACATCCAGCAGAATATCAGAAAGCTCTTTCTCGCCACAGGTATCTGCATAATAGCGCACCAGATGGCGCACCAGCATCTTCGGAACCGAGCAGTTGACACCGTACATCGACATATGATCGCCGTTGTAGGTCGCCCAGCCAAGCGCCAGCTCCGACATATCGCCGGTACCGATGACAAGACCGCCGATCTTATTGGCAAGGTTCATCAGAACCAGCGTTCTCTGGCGTGCCTGTGAATTTTCATACGTTACATCATGAACCGACGGATCCTGCTCAATGTCACGGAAATGGATCGTAACTGCCTCTCGGATATCGACTTCTTTCAAGGTTGCACCCAGCTTTTTCGTGAGCTGGCAGGCATTCTGGTACGTCCGGTCAGTCGTACCAAAGCACGGCATCGTCACAGACAGGATATTTTCACGTGGAATCCCCAGCAGATCAAAGGCGCGCACGGTTACTAAAAGTGCCAGCGTTGAATCCAGACCGCCTGAAATACCAACGACAGCATGGCGACATCCGGTATGTTTGAGACGTTTTTTCAATCCCATCGCCTGGATCGAAAGGATCTCCTCGCAGCGGCGGTTCCGGCTGCCCGCATCGTGTGGGACAAACGGGGTCGGATCGATCGCGCGCTCCAGCGCAAGCGGTTTCCGATCCAGCGTAAAGCTTACAAACCGGTAATCCTCACGGCCTTCTGTCTGATAGGTCGTCATCCGGCGGCGCTCACATTCCAGACGTTCCAAATCGATATCTGCGTAGATCGTCTGATTCTCAAATCGCGCTGACTCCGACAGGATATTGCCATTCTCAGCGATAATATTCTGGCCGCCAAAAACGAGATCCTGGGAAGACTCTCCCTCGCCCGCATTGGCGTAAATATACGCACAGAGCAGCCGCGCCGACTGACCGCTGATCAGACTTCTACGGTACTCGCTCTTGCCTGTCACCTCATCGCTGGCAGAACAGTTGACGATCACCGTTGCCCCCGCCGACGCGTGTGCAATACTCGGTGGATTTAAAACCCAGACGTCCTCGCAGATCTCCGCCCCCACGACGAGATTTTCCACATTGTCACAGGAAAATAAAAGCTTCATTCCCATTGGCACCTGATAACCGTCCCAGGAAACGTCAATTGTCTTTTCCCAGCCCGGGTTGAAATAACGTCCCTCATAAAATTCAGAATAGTTTGGAATCCATCTCTTCGGAACCAGACCGAGCAGCTTTCCATCCTGGATCGCCGCTGCTACATTGTACAATTTATTGTTGTATTCCCACGGAAGTCCTACAAATACAAGCATTGTATCGCCAGATGTAAAGGCGATCAGCTTCCTAAGCTCTTCCCTTGCCTTCGCCAGCAGCGATTTCTGGATAAACAGCTCACCGCACGTATATCCCGTCAGCACCAGCTCTGGAAATACCATAATCGAAGCGCCCTTTTTGCGCCCCTCCTCTATCTGTTCACAAACCTGTTCCCGGTTGTACTCTACATCTGCCACCTTCACTTCCGGCGTTGACGCGGCAACCCGGATAAAGCCATCTCTTATCATATGGTTTGTCTCCCTTATAAATAATTTTTAAAAACATAGCAACTGTTCAGTAGGTCTGCGCATTTACTGCGCTGACCGTACGAAAACATGGGCCA
>OGZV01001436.1_pt1 | contig 21993 bp, 23 predicted proteins | sample 1576861 | NCBI WGS metagenome assembly OGZV01 (sample SAMEA3541501, study PRJEB24748) | human gut metagenome | biome: human gut; feature: human-associated habitat; material: faeces | place: China | collected 2012
ATGATAACGAGAACAGCTACACATCTCAGATGGTTCGTACAATCAAGTACTTCTCTGAGTTAGCATAATCTATCTTAGTTTATGTGAAAGGGTCCGGCCTGTAGGGCCGGACCTTTTTTCATTATGACAAATAAGAAGAAAAGGAAAGGGTTCCGCTGTTTCATGCAGCTGCGGAGTATGAAACAACCGGCTGGAAAGTCATTTCCTTTTCTTCGGGTTTAAAATTGCCAAAAAGGCAGAACGGAGAATAAAAACATGGCATTAAATAAGAAAACAGTTGATGATATCAACGCAAAGGGCAAGAGAGTCCTTGTAAGATGTGACTTCAATGTACCACTGAAAGCTGGCGAGATCACAGATGATACCCGTATCAAAGCTGCTCTTCCTACAATTAAGAAGTTATTAAACGATGGTGGAAAGGTAATCCTTTGCTCCCATCTTGGAAAAGTAAAGAACGGACCAAACGAAGGAGAGTCCCTTGCACCGGTTGCCAAGAGACTTGAGGAGCTTCTCGGACAGAAAGTAAACTTCGTATCTGATTACAACGTAACAGGCGAGGCAGCTACAAAGGCTGTTGAGGAAATGAAAGAGGGAGAAGTTGTATTACTTCAGAATACCCGTTTTCGTGGCGCTGAGGAGACAAAGAACGGTGAGCAGTTCTCTAAGGAACTTGCCGATCTTGCAGACATCTATGTATGTGATGCATTCGGTTCCTCCCACAGAGCACACGCTTCTGTAGCCGGTGTTACAAAGTTCATCACTGCAAAGGGTGGACAGAATGTTGTTGGTTACCTGATGGAGAAGGAGATCGCTTTCTTAGGAAATGCTGTTGAGAATCCGGTACGTCCATTCGTAGCAATCCTCGGTGGTGCTAAGGTAGCAGACAAACTCAACGTTATCAACAACCTGCTTGAGAAGTGTGATACCCTTATCATCGGTGGTGGTATGGCTTACACATTCATCAAGGCTCAGGGATATGAGATCGGACTTTCTCTCTGCGATGATGAGAAGCTTGATTACTGTAAGGAAATGATGGCTAAGGCTGAGAAGATGGGCAAGAAGATCCTTCTTCCTGTAGATGCTGTTACCATCAAGGATTTCCCGGATCCAATCGACGGACCTGTAGAGACAGAAGTATGTGATATCACAGCTATGCCGGCAGACCGTGAGGGATGCGATATCGGACCTAAGTCCGCAGAGATGTTTGCAGATGCTGTTAAGACAGCTAAGACTGTTGTATGGAACGGACCGATGGGTGTATTCGAGAACCCGACACTTGCAGCTGGTACACTTGCAGTAGCTAAGGCTCTTGCAGAGACCGATGCAACAACAATCATCGGTGGTGGAGATTCCGCTGCAGCTGTTAACCAGATGGGTTATGCTGATAAGATGAGCCATATTTCTACCGGTGGTGGAGCTTCCCTTGAATTCTTAGAGGGTAAGGAACTGCCAGGCGTAGTAGCAGCAGACGATAAATAAAAGACAGTTAAATTATTTACAGATTAGGAGAAATAAAAATCATGGCAAGAAAGAAAATCGTAGCCGGCAACTGGAAAATGAACATGACTCCAAGCCAGGCTGTAAAGTTAGTAGAAGAGTTAAAGCCATTAGTAGTATCTGACAGCGTAGATGTTGTTTACTGTGTACCTGCAATCGATATCGTACCGGTTGTAGAGGCTGTGAAAGGAACCAACGTACAGGTTGGTGCCGAGAACATGTACTTCGAAGAGAAGGGTGCATACACAGGTGAGATCTCCGCAGAGATGCTGGTAGACGCTGGTGTTAAGTACGTGGTAATCGGACATTCCGAGAGACGTGACTACTTCAAAGAGGATGATGTTCTCTTAAATAAGAAGGTTAAGAAGGCAATCGAGGCAGGACTTACTCCAATCCTTTGCTGTGGAGAGACTTTAGAGCAGAGAGAGATGGGTGTAACACTTGACTGGATCAGACTTCAGATCAAATCTGATCTTGCAGGCGTTGCAGCAGCAGACGTTGCAAACATGGTAATCGCTTATGAGCCAATCTGGGCAATCGGAACAGGCAAGACTGCTACATCCGATCAGGCACAGGAAGTCTGTGGCGCAATCCGTGCATGTGTAGCTGAAATCTATGATCAGGCTACTGCTGATTCTGTTCGTATCCAGTACGGCGGATCTGTAAATGCAGGAAATGCAGCAGAGCTGTTCGCAAAGCCGGACATCGATGGTGGTCTGGTTGGCGGAGCATCCCTGAAAGCTGATTTCGGCAAGATTGTAAACTACTAGAATCTGATATTGTATGGTTATAGGGCTATTCATCTGAATTTCAGGTGAATAGCCTTTGAAATTTTACACATGAAGAAAAAATGTCTGGAATGTGTCGTTCTCTTGTTGTTTATTTTTGCTTTGACACATGGCATCATCCAAAATACACAGCCGCTGAAAGAGACTAAGGAAGTACAAACTGAATATGAGGAAAAAATCTCCCAGGTCACGGAGAAATCACAGGAAACCGAGCCGGAAGTACAGGATCTGGAAAACCAGATTTTAAGGACTGCCTCCAGAAAGTTTTTTCAGAAATATCCGGTGGATGAAGCCTTTATGGGATGGATTGAAACGAAGTATGGGAGCGGTGTGCTGCAGAGTCTGTATACACAGCTGGAAAACGGAAATCAGAACCCGGATCTGTGGTATCGGTTTACCGGAAACAGTATGCATGTTCTGTGGCTTATGTATTGCAGGCAGAAACAGTATATGTCGTATTCGTATGAGGATGTGATCTGGAAAGAAGCATCCGATCCGGCATGCATCCGTCTGGATTTTGTCGGGGATATCTGTCTGGATGAGAATTGGTGTACGGGGAAGACGGCAAAGAATCACATGGCGGATTATTTTTCCGATGAAGTAAAAAAGAAACTGATTTCGGCAGATTTTACGATGGCAAACAATGAGTTTGCTTATACAACACGGGGACAGCGGCAGGTTGGCAAAGCATACTGTTTTCGGGCAGATCCCAAAGATGCCGGATTCCTGCGCACACTGGGAATAGATATGGTCTCTGTGGCAAATAATCATGTGTTTGATTATGGTGAGCAGGGATTTTTAGATACGCTGGATGCATTGCATGCAGCGGGAATTCCGTACAGTGGTGGTGGCAGAAATCTGACAGAGGCAAGCGCTGTGCGTTATGTGGTCACAGGTGGACGAAAGATTGCGATTGTATCTGCAACGGAAATCGAAAGGTTTTATCATTTTACACAGAAAGCCCAGAAGGAGAAACCGGGAGTATTAAAGACCCAGCAGGAAGAGGTATGGAAGAAAGAACTGAAGCGTGCGAAGAAGAACAGTGATTATGTGATCGCGTATGTTCACTGGGGAACAGAAGGAAAGATCCATTATGGGCAGGATCAGACAGAGATTGCAGACCTTTGTGTAAAAGCTGGTGCAGACGCCGTGATTGGTGGACATCCGCACCGTCTGCAGGGCGTTGAGTTTATAAAAAATGTGCCGGTGGCATACAGCGTGGGAAATTTCTGGTTTTCTACCGGAAAACTTTACACAACGATTGCACAGATTCAGATTGATGGTTCCGGCAGTCTGAAATTGCGGATGATTCCGTGCATACAGGATTCGCTTACGACTTCGATTCTGACAGAAAAAAAACAGATAAAAGCATTTTATCATTATCTGGCAGATATCTCCAATCATGTGGGAATTGATGAGGACGGATTCTTTTATCCGTATAAAAATGTCGAAAAACCGGGAGTTTCTCCTTATGCCTATACGTCCGGAAGGCGTTATGGACAGTATTTTGATGATGTGGATCTGGATTTAAAATCGATAGATATCGTGGGAAATTTGCAGTGAACACTTGCAATCCCGTTCAAATTATGTAATATAATAAGTGTTTGTGTAACAATAATGAAGTACAATAGTATAGGATTGTTACAATGGAAAGAGAGGATGAATTATGAGCAAAAAACCTGTTGTTTTAATGGTTCTTGACGGTTATGGTCTGAATGACCGTACAGAGGGAAATGCCATTGCGCTGGCAAATACCCCGGTGATGGATAGATTAATGAAGGAATGTCCTTTTGTAAAAGGACAGGCTTCCGGCCTGGCAGTAGGACTTCCGGACGGACAGATGGGTAACTCTGAGGTTGGACATATGAATATCGGTGCCGGCCGCATTATTTACCAGGATCTGACCAGAATTACCAAGGCAATCGAAGACGGTGACTTTTTCGAGAATAAGGCACTGCTTGCAGCCATGGATAATTGTAAGAAAAATGATTCGGACCTGCATTTGTGGGGACTTCTTTCCGATGGTGGTGTGCACAGTCATATTACACATCTTTACGGACTGCTTGAGATGGCAAAGAAGCAGGGACTGAGCAAGGTATATGTTCATGCATTCTTAGACGGACGTGATACACCTCCTGCATCCGGAAAAGAATTTATCGAAGAACTGGAAAAGAAGATGAAAGAGATCGGTGTTGGAAAGATCGCTTCTTTATCCGGACGTTATTATGCAATGGATCGTGATAATAACTGGGATCGTGTACAGAAAGCCTATGATTCCCTGACAAAGGGTAAGGGCGTACAGGCAGAAGATGCGGTTAAGGCAATGGAAGATTCCTATGCAAAGGATGTAACAGACGAGTTCGTACTTCCTACCGTAATTACAGAGAATGGAAAACCGGTCTCTGTTGTAAAAGAGAATGATTCCGTGATCTTCTTTAACTTCCGTCCGGACCGTGCCCGTGAAATGACACGTGCATTCTGTGATGACAAGTTTACCGGATTTGACCGTCCGTTCATTAAGACAACATTTGTCTGCTTTAAGGACTATGATGAGACGATCCCGAACAAGCTGATCGCATTTGAAAAAGAGCATATTGTAAATACATTCGGTGAGTACCTGGCAAAGTGCGGAAAGACACAGCTTCGTCTGGCCGAGACAGAGAAGTATGCACATGTTACATTCTTCTTTAATGGCGGAGTGGAAGAGCCAAACGTTGATGAGGCACGTCTGCTGGTAAATTCCCCGAAGGATGTTGCAACATATGATCTGAAGCCGGAAATGAGTGCTCCGGAGGTTGGTATGGATCTTGTTGAGGCTATTAAGTCAGACAAGTATGATGTGATCGTTATCAACTTTGCAAACCCGGATATGGTCGGACATACAGGTGTGATTCCGGCAGCCATCAAGGCAGTCGAGCGTGTGGACGGACTGGTAGGAGATGCAGTCCAGGCGGTGAAGGATATGGATGGTGTTCTGTTTATCTGTGCAGATCATGGAAATGCAGAGAAAATGATTGACTACGAAACAGGTGAGCCACATACTGCCCATACAACCAATCCGGTACCGTTTATTCTCGTAAATGCGGATCCGAAGTATACACTGCGTGAGGGCGGATGCCTGGCAGATATTGCCCCGACCCTGCTTCAGATTATGGGATTAGAGCAGCCGAAAGAGATGACCGGAAAGAGTTTGTTAATCGAAAAATAAAAGAATAAGGAGAGCGAAAATGAAGGAATTTAAACCATTCAAAGAAGGAAAAGTAAGAGAAGTCTATGATAACGGAGACAGCCTGATCATTGTAGCTACTGACCGTATTTCCGCATTTGACAACATTTTAAAGAACAGGATTACGGACAAGGGCGCAATTCTGACCCAGATGTCAAAGTTCTGGTTTGATTTTACAAAGGATGTTGTTCCGAATCATATGATTTCTGTAGATGTCAGGGATATGCCGGAATTTTTCCAACAGGAGCGTTTTGACGGAAACAGCATGATGTGCAAGAAGCTTGAGATGCTCCCAATCGAGTGTATCGTTCGTGGCTATATCACAGGAAGCGGCTGGGCAAGCTACAAAGAAAACGGCACGGTGTGCGGCATTAAGCTTCCAGAAGGACTGGTAGAGTCTGATAAGCTTCCGGAGCCGATTTATACACCGAGTACCAAGGCAGATCTGGGCGATCATGATGAGAATATTTCCTTCGAGCAGTCTGTAGATGTGTTGGAGAAAATTTATCCTGGAAAAGGACTTGATTACGCAACACAGATCAAGGATTGCACCATCGCTCTCTACAAGAAATGTGCAGAGTATGCACTTTCCAAAGGAATTATCATTGCAGATACCAAATTTGAGTTCGGTCTGGACGAGAACGGTAAAGTCGTTCTCGGTGATGAGATGCTTACACCGGACAGCTCCAGATTCTGGCCACTGGAAGGGTACAAGCCGGGACAGGGACAGCCTTCTTTCGACAAGCAGTATGTCAGAGACTGGCTCAAGGCAAATCCGGACAATGATTTCCTTCTTCCGGAAGAAGTTGTTACAAAGACCGTTGATAAGTACAAAGAAGCATATGAGCTTCTGACAGGTAAGCCTTTTACAAGATAGATATAGGAGATCACAATGATTCAGAATAACAGTTATGATGCGGATACACTTCATGAGGAGTGTGGCGTCTTCGGAATGTATGATTTTGACGGTGCAGATGTAGCATCGACAATATATTATGGACTGTTTGCCCTGCAGCACCGCGGCCAGGAGAGCTGCGGTATTGCAGTCAGCGATACCAGCGGTCCTAAGGGCAAGGTTCTTTCCTACAAGGGAATGGGACTTGTAAATGAAGTGTTCGCACCGGAAAATCTTGAGCAGATGAAGGGGGACATCGGAGTCGGACATGTACGTTACTCAACGGCCGGTTCTTCTACCCGCGAAAATGCCCAGCCACTCGTGTTAAATTATGTCAAAGGTACATTGGCACTTGCCCACAATGGCAATCTGATCAATGCACCGCAGCTTCGCAAGGAGCTGGAATATACGGGAGCAATTTTCCAGACCACCATTGATTCTGAGGTGATTGCCTACTATATCGCAAGGGAGCGGTTGAATTCCCAGTCAGCAGAAGAAGCTGTGCGCCGTGCGTGCCAGCGTCTTAAGGGAGCTTACGCACTGGTTGTGGCAAGTCCGCGTAAATTGATCGGGGCGCGTGACCCATACGGCTTTAAGCCGCTTTGTATCGGAAAGCGTGACAATTCTTATATTATCACATCGGAAACCTGTGCACTTGACACCATTGGTGCAACATTTGTGCGTGATGTGCTGCCGGGAGAAGTTGTGACCATTTCTCCGGAAAAAGGTATTGAGTCCGATATGACCATGGCACTTCCGAAAGAAAAGGAAGCACGCTGTATTTTTGAGTACATCTATTTTGCAAGACCGGACAGTCATATTGACGGGGTGAGTGTATATGCAAGCCGGATCAAGGCCGGAAAGTTTCTGGCACAGGATTCGCCGGTAGAGGCAGATCTGGTGACAGGTGTGCCGGAGTCCGGAAATGCTGCAGCACTTGGCTATTCTCTGGCATCCGGGATTCCGTATGGTACAGCCTTTGTCAAGAACGGCTATGTGGGACGTACGTTTATCAAGCCAAAGCAGAGCAGCAGGGAATCCAGCGTACAGGTGAAGCTGAATGTGCTGCGTGAGGCAGTGGCAGGGAAACGTGTCATTATGATCGATGATTCGATTGTAAGAGGTACGACATCGGATCGTATTGTGCGCATGTTAAGGGATGCAGGAGCAACCGAGGTGCATGTACGCATCAGTTCTCCGCCATTTTTATGGCCTTGTTATTTCGGAACCGATATTCCGGCGCGTGAGCAGTTGATTGCCTACAACCGTACGATTGAAGAGATCCGCCAGATTATCGGAGCAGATTCCCTTGGTTATCTCGGAATCGACCGTCTGAAAGAAATGGCGGAAGGACTTCCGATCTGTACCGGCTGTTTTACGGGCAAATACCCGATGGAACCGCCGAAACAGGACATTCGCGGTGAGTATTATGACAAAGAGATTGATCTTGAGCGCAAGATGAGCCGATAAGTTGTTACCAATGTAATCAAATAAAAGGAGAAGAACATGAGCACAGACAGATATACAAGCCCTCTTTCCGAGCGTTATGCCAGCAAGGAAATGCAGTACATTTTTTCCCAGGATATGAAGTTTTCCACATGGAGAAAACTCTGGATCGCACTGGCTGAGACAGAGATGGAACTCGGACTTTCCGAGAATGGAAAGCCGGTCATCACACAGGATATGATTGATGAGATGAAAGAACATGTCAATGATATTAATTATGATGTAGCAGTCGCACGTGAAAAACTGGTGCGTCATGATGTCATGAGCCATGTGTATGCTTATGGACAGCAGTGCCCGAAGGCAGCCGGTATCATTCATCTGGGGGCTACTTCCTGCTATGTCGGAGATAATACAGACATCATCATTATGAATGAGGCATTAAAGCTCGTACATAAAAAACTGGTCAGCGTGATTGCGGAGCTGTCCAATTTTGCAGAAAAATATAAGGATCAGCCGACCCTTGCATTTACGCATTTCCAGCCGGCACAGCCGACAACAGTCGGAAAGCGTGCAACACTCTGGACACAGGAGTTTCTGATGGATCTGGAGGATCTGGAGTATGTACAGAGTACGTTAAAACTGCTCGGATCGAAAGGAACGACCGGTACACAGGCAAGTTTCCTGGAACTTTTTGACGGGGATCAGGAGACGATCGATAAGATTGATCCGATGATCGCAGAGAAAATGGGATTTAAGTCCTGCTATCCGGTTTCCGGACAGACCTATTCCCGTAAAGTGGATACCCGTGTTTTAAATGTTTTAGCAGGGATTGCTGCCAGTGCGCATAAGATGTCTAACGATATCCGTCTTCTGCAGCATTTAAAAGAAGTAGAGGAGCCATTTGAAAAGAACCAGATCGGATCTTCTGCGATGGCATACAAGCGTAATCCGATGCGGAGTGAGCGTATTGCATCTCTTTCCCGCTATGTGATGGTAGATGCATTGAATCCGGCCATTACTTCTGCAACACAGTGGTTTGAACGTACACTTGATGATTCTGCCAACAAGCGTCTGTCGGTTCCGGAAGGATTCCTTGCAATCGATGGTATCCTGGATCTGTGCTTAAATGTTGTAGATGGCCTGGTGGTATATCCGAAGGTAATTTACAAGCACTTTATGGCAGAGATTCCATTCATGGCAACCGAAAATATTATGATGGATGCCGTAAAAGAGGGTGGAAACCGTCAGGAACTGCACGAGAAAATCCGTCAGCTGTCCATGCAGGCAGGAAAGACCGTCAAGGAAGAGGGTAAGGATAACAATCTGGTAGATCTGATTGCAGCAGATCCGGCTTTTGGTCTGACAAAAGAACAGATCGAGGCAAACTTAAAACCGGAGCTGTATGTGGGTCGTGCACCGCGTCAGGTGGAAGTATTCTTGCGTGATGTGGTTCGTCCAGTGCTGGATGCACACAAAGAGGAACTCGGCGTTACTGCAGAAATTAACGTATAAATGAACCTATAAACAGACCGGTCGGTTATGCTAAGAAAGACCTCCCATAACATGGGGAGGTCTTTCTTTTTCTTTGGATTTGAATAAATTTCTTTCTTTTTCACACAATAATGGAAAAAGGAGGACAACAGGAATGGGTCTGATGATCAAAATTATTGAAATTCATGGAAGGGAAATTCTGGATTCAAGAGGAAATCCTACGGTTGAGGTGGAAGTGACCGCGCAGACAGAGACAACGGGAAAGAAGACTACGGGCAGGGAATCTGTGCCATCCGGAGCCAGTACCGGAAGATTTGAGGCGATTGAGCTGCGGGATGGACAGGAACGTTATTTTGGGCTTGGCGTACAGCGCGTTGTGGATCACATCAACACAAAGATCCGCAGGGAGCTGTTGGGAATGAATGTGCTGGAACAGGTACAGATTGACCGCAAACTTGTGGAACTGGATGGGACAGACAACAAAGGAAATCTGGGGGCCAATGCTTTACTTGGTGTTTCTTTAGCCTGTGCGCGCTGCGCAGCGGCAGCACTGGATATGCCGTTGTACCGTTATCTGGGAGGACCGAATGCAAAAAAATGGCCGATGCCGATGATGAATGTCATAAATGGCGGAGCTCACGCAAAGAATTACCTGGATTTTCAGGAATTTATGATTGTACCGGTCGGAGCCGAGTCGTTTCCGGATGCACTCCGGATGGGTGCGGAAATTTATCATTTTCTGAAAAAAATTTTGCAGAAAGAAGGCAAACTGACGGCAGTGGGGGATGAAGGCGGATTTGCACCGGATTTTTCCAGTGCGGGAGAAGTGTTTGCATGTCTGCAGCGTGCCGTGGAGGAAGCCGGATATAAGGTGGGCAGCGATGTTGCATTTGCCATGGATGCGGCAGCATCCGAGCTGTACAGTGAGGAAGACGGAATGTATCATTTTCCGGGAGAAGCGCAGACACATGCAGAGGTGGATGTCAATCTGCGGCGTCCGGACACGCAGGGCGGTGCCTATACATCCGAAGCACATGTGAAAACGCAGGAGATCACCGAAAAAAAAGAAGTCCTGCGCAGTGCACAGGAAATGATTTCACTGTATGAAGAACTTACCACGGAATATCCGCTGATTTCCATTGAGGACGGTCTGGATGAAGACGACTGGGAAGGCTGGCAGGAATTGACAAAGCGCATGAAAGAACAGGTGATGCTGGTAGGGGATGATCTGTTTGTCACGAATGTGAAACGAATCCGGTGCGGAATGGATCTTAAGGTGGCAAATGCGGTGCTGATTAAGGTCAATCAGATCGGAACGCTTACGGAAGCCATGGATGCGATTGAACTGGCACAGAAGAACGGCTATAAGGCAATTATTTCACATCGTTCCGGAGAAACGGAAGATTCTTTTATTGCAGATCTCGCGGTGGCGGTAAATGCCGGCTGGATCAAGACAGGCGCTCCGTGCAGAGGAGAGCGCACTGCCAAGTATAACCAGCTTCTGCGGATCAGCGAAACATTATAAGAGATTCAGACGTTTGGACATGATCTCCGGATTGACCGCTTCCGAGATGGCGGTGTGTTTGTCGATCCGTCCGTCTTTATAAAGCTGTAAGATGCTGCTGTCCATAGCAATCATATTTTCTGCGGCAGAAGTGTAGATAATACCGTTGATCTGGCGCAATGCAGCACGAAGTGCCGTCAGATAGCTTGCGGTATCGGTATTGATCTCCCGCTGGGAAACAATGCTTTCCATTTCGCCGGTCCGGGAACCGATTACAATCCAGCTGGCGTACATCTGGGAAAAGATGCCGGACAGCAGCAGTGCTTTGTCGAATGATTCCCCGTGGCGGATATTCTCGTGACATTTGTCGATAAGTGCCTGCATATGCGGATTATTGACAAGTTCGCGTGCCAGGGTAAGACCGATATTACTGTCGAGTCCGCTGGAGAGAACCAGATACAGGCAGTTTGGAACGCGTCCTGAGGCAACCGTCATGGCAAGTTTCTGTCCGAGGAACAATACGCGCCCGAGATCGGTGTGATATAAAATCATACAGATGATAAGCAATACCAGAAAGGCAATGATAAATCCAAGCATATAATGATTGAGAATGGTACTGATGTGCAGAAGCGTCCGTGCGGTATGTGTAATGATATAATTATATACACTGCTGATGATGTCCAGATCGCTGGAAGCACCGTCTGCAAGTTCTTCGGCCTTGGCCACAGGGAGGAAATCGGCGGTGAAGTTCACGTACTGGTTCGGATACAGATAAGGCTTCAGCGGATCTGTAAGTGTGACAGAAAATGTCTCGGAGAGCAGCGTGGTGTAACGGTCATCGGAAACATTTTCGTAGACACCGACCTGATAGGTTCCATCTCCGGAAGTAAGGGGAAAGGTACTATAATCTTTGTAAAGACTGTATGTATATGTGATGCCGTCTGTCCCGGTCGGCTGCAGTTTGGGTTTGGCATTGGAACCGGTGTATTTTGCCATAATATATCCTTCTTGCGTGTGGGAGATATCAATAGCTGCAGTATCTGCTGTAAAAGTTTTGAGACCGTCTGCCTGCGGGGGAAGCACCTGTGGGGGGTGATCCGTATGGGAGGCAGCTTCTGTGGCCGGGGTCTGGTTGTGCGTGGCAGAGGGCTGATCCTTGTTTTGGGAACATCCACCAGTGAACAGACAGACACACAGTAATATAATCGGAATAAATCTGTACATTTGACAGGATTTCATGGTATACTCCTAGTGATACAGTAAGTTCTATATTATCTGTGTTATATTATCAAGTGGAAATGAAAAGGAAAATTGTGAAATATAAAAAAATGTTGAAAAGACTTTTCTTTTATGATATAATTAGTTAGTCGTGAGTTTAGAATTAGGAGGTGGAAATCGTGACCGTTTTAAATACGATTTTAACTATTGTATTTATTATACTGAGTATTGTAATTACAGTGATTATCTTAATGCAGGAGGGTAAATCTGCAGGTCTTGGCGCGATCGCCGGAGCAGCAGATACTTACTGGGGCAAAAATAAGGGACGTTCCATGGAAGGAATGCTTGTAAAGCTTACAAGAATTTTTGTGATTCTGTTCCTTGTCATTGCAATGGTTCTGAATTTGGGAATCTGGTAGAAACCGGAAGCTGTCGATTACATCGGCAGCTTTTTTCATTATATAAGGAGAAGATCTGGGTATGGACGCAAAGTATGAACAGCGGAAAAAAATGATATATGACTTTATGTGCGATGATATGTATGTCCCGATGAAAATCAAGGAACTGGCGATCGTCCTCGGTGTGAAAAAAGATCAGCGCCCACAGTTGGAACAGATTCTGAATGATTTGATGATGGAGGGGCGCATCGTCTGCTCCAAGAGAGGAAAGTTCAGCAAATCGGAAGAGAAAAAGATCACAGGCACGTTTCAGGCACATCCGAAAGGATTTGGATTTGTCAGTGTGGAGGGGGAAAAGGAAGATATCTTTATTCCGGAATCCGAAACTAACGGTGCGATGCATATGGATACGGTAGAGATCTCCGTATCACCGGCAGTGACCGGACGCCGCAGGGAGGGAAAGGTGCTGCATGTGCTTGAGAGGGGCATGAAGCAGGTGGTGTGCACGTATCAGCTGAATAAAAATTTTGGCTTTGCAGTGCCGGATAATCCAAAGTTTGGTTCGGATATTTTTATTCCGCTGGAGCGTTCGAAAGGAGCTGTAAACGGTCATAAAGTCGTTGTTGAAATCACACAGTATGGGAAAAAGGGAAAGAATCCGGAAGGAAAAGTGGTGGAGATTCTCGGGCATATCAATGATCCGGGGGTGGATATCCTTTCTATTGTGCGCGCTTACGGGCTTCCGGTGGAATTTGATCCGAAGGTCATGACGCAGGTAGAGCATGTGGCAAAGCCGGTATCGGAAGCGGATATGGCAGGACGCATGGATCTGCGCGACTGGCAGATGGTGACCATCGATGGCGAAGATGCCAAGGATCTGGATGATGCGGTGTCACTTACCATGGATCATGAAAATTATATTCTGGGTGTGCATATTGCGGATGTGTCCAATTATGTGCAGGAGCACAGTGCTCTTGACACGGAAGCGTTGAAGAGAGGAACTTCTGTATATCTGGTGGACCGGGTGATTCCGATGCTGCCGCATGCCCTGTCAAACGGAATCTGTTCCCTCAACCAGGGGGAAGAGAGGCTGGCACTCAGCTGCATCATGACGGTCAATCCTAAGGGCGAAATTATCGATCACACAATCACAGAGTCCGTTATCTGCGTGGACCGGCGTATGACGTATACCAATGTGAAAAAAATTCTGGCAGACCATGATCCGGAGGTGATGGCGGAATATGAGCCACTGGTTCCGATGTTTGAAAAGATGGCAGAACTGGCAGCAATTCTTCGCAAAAAGCGTATGAAGCGTGGTTCCATCGACTTTGATTTTCCGGAAACAAAGGTAATACTGGATAAGAATGGAAATCCGGTAGATATCCGTCCGTATGACCGCAATGTGGCAACGAAACTGATCGAGGATTTTATGCTTGCTGCAAACGAGACGGTGGCAGCCGAATATTACTGGAGAGAACTTCCGTTTGTCTATCGTACGCATGAGCAGCCAGATTCGGAAAAAATACAGAAACTATCCACGTTTATCAATAATTTCGGGTACTCTCTCCACATAGGAAGTGATGAGGTGCATCCGAAAGAACTGCAGAAGCTGCTGGAAAAAATCGACGGAACTTCGGAGGAGCCGCTGATCAGCCGTCTGACCCTTCGCTCGATGAAGCAGGCACGCTATACGGTGGAAAATACCGGGCATTTTGGTCTGGCAGCGGATTGTTACTGCCATTTTACTTCACCGATCCGCCGGTATCCGGATCTGCAGATCCACCGGATTATCAAGGACAGTCTTCGGGGGCGTCTGGGCGAAAAGCGCATTGGCCACTATACGCAGATACTGCCGGAGGTTGCAAAGCATGCCAGTGAGATGGAACGGCGTGCAGATGAGGCCGAGCGGGAGACGATTAAGCTGAAAAAAGTGCAGTATATGGAAAACCATATCGGAGAAACCTTTGCCGGTGTTATTTCCGGAGTCGCAGAGTACGGATTTTTCGTGGAGCTGGAAAATACTGTGGAGGGTCTGGTACGTGTGACTTCCCTCACCGATGATTTTTATCAGTATTATGAAGAAACTTATGAACTGGTGGGAGAAGCAACGAACCGCAGGTTTAAACTGGGGCAGCAGGTGCGTGTGACGGTGGATAACTGTGACCGGATCATGCGGACGATTGATTTTACACTTGCAGATTCTGGCGAAAATTGATGGAATTCTTAAAATTTTCAAAATAAAAGCAGCAGTTTATTGCATTTTGCAGGAAAATCATATACACTGAGTTTACAGAACAAAAAGGAGGGAGCCGGGATGGCGAAACAACCGAAGAAGTTAATAGCCAACAATAAAAAAGTCTATCACGATTATTTTCTTGAAGAGACTTTTGAAGCCGGTATCGCTCTTGCTGGAACCGAAGTAAAGTCCATGCGCATGGGCAAGTGCAGCATCAAGGAATCCTTTATCCATATTGAAAATGGGGAGGTGATCCTCTATGGTATGCATATCAGCCCATATGAGAAGGGAAATATTTTCAACAAAGATCCGCTCCGGCCGCGCAAGCTTCTGATGCACAAGAAAGAGATTCAGAAGATGGTCGGTAAGATCGCGCAGAAAGGATACACGATTGTTCCAGTGGAAGTATACTTCAAAGGAAGTCTTGTAAAAGTGCAGGTTGCTCTGGCAAAAGGAAAGAAGCTTTACGATAAGCGTCAGGACATTGCCAAAAAAGACCAGCGGCGGGAAGCCGAACGGGATTTCAAAGTGCGGAATCTTGGATAGGTGTTTCGCAAAAAACAGGCGGGAGGCAAGAGTTATATTTTTGCTCCGCAAAAACATAACAGGGGCTAGTAATGGTTTCGACAGGGATCATGCAGCTGGAGAAGCGAGTCGTACGGGATACGTTAAATTCCACAATTAAAATTAAACGCTGAAGATAATTTAGCATACGCTGCCTAATGGCAGCAGTCTGACCTAGGGCACTCACACTTTAGGATCCAGGCTTCGACTCTGTGAGAAACGACGCAGGCTAAGCTTTGCACCTGTGGGCGTATCATGAAGCTACTAAAACCGCAAGGATGTTTGTTTTCGTGTGGCGGAGGGAATGTCAAAGAATAAACTACACTCGTAGAAGGACAGGGAATTGGTTTTTGGACACGGGTTCGACTCCCGTCTAGTCCACTAAAAAAGGTGCTTAAATAAGCACCTTTTCATTTTTTGTGTGAACTTTCGTGTGAACTTTTGCCGATAAAGTTGTTGAAATAATCGTCTATTTTCTGATCTACGGCGATTCGTTCTGCCCGATACGTCTGCATGTAGGTTCCTTTCATGATCTTATCTGTTTTCCACCCGCCGCGTTCCATTGCATATTTGTCCGGAACGTTCAGCATTGCCATCACTGACGCGTTCACGTGCCGCAAATCGTGGAAAGACATATGAGGTAGACCATTCTTCTTAAGCATATAAGTAAACCGGTTTGCTACAGCCTTTGCGCTTAGAGTAACCAATCTGTCAGTAGTCACTTTGTCAATCAGTTCTTTAATATATTCCGGCATCAGTAACATTCTGTTACGAGCGTCATTCTTTGCAATCTTTTTGTCAATTTCTTTCCCATCAACTGTGACGGTAACCTGATCTATAAAAATATAATCCCCTTTTATAGACCCGGACTTGGTTAATCCTTTTATTTCCGACAGTGTGAAACTTAACCACATTGCAAGCAACACTGGCAATTCAATCTCTGTTCCTTTTACCATGTTGAAAATTACATCCGGTGATGAAATGTCGTGTATAACTTTTGCCGGAGTTGGCAGTTTTACATCCAATATGGTTCCAGGGGAATATTTTTTTATCACTGTGGATATAAGACCATATTCGTTTACTACTGTTTTGGAAGATATGGGCTTTCCCTTGCAACGTCTGGAATCGGATTTTCTTTTACACTCTTCGTTTATGGCACGCTGCATAATATCGCTGTTTATTTTGCTGATCGGAACATTCATAACGGTTTTAAAGGCGTTATCCTTGATGGTTTTATATCCTGATATAGTAGTGGCAGATAATACCTCTGAATAGGTTTCTATGTACCTGTCAATCCCTTCTATGAGCGTCATAGCTGTAGTTGGAGTGGATTTTTTAGTAAAGGCAAACTGTGACGCCAAGTATTCAGACTCTTTTTTCGTATCGGCTGTAAAAGACCGCATATGTTTTTTCTTTTTCCCGTCTGGCAAAACTTCTGTGTAGTCGTATACTTGTGTTCTCCATTTGCCGGATGGTAGTTTTTTTGCTTTAGCCATATTGTGTCCTCCTAAAAATAGGCGCAAAAATAGCGCGATAGTTGATTTATTGCGCTCCGAATGATACAATATGCTTGTTCACGGCGTGTATCTTCGGAGCACGTTTGCCGCTCTGGTGCGCCAACACTGGGGCGGCGTTATTTATTTGACAAAAATGGTTGTGTGACATATAATACACTTAACAGGAAAGCCGGGAGATAGATGAAGCCTATCCGCTCCGGTGCAAAGTTAACAGTTACTATTAAGCAAGCTGCCTACTCCGTGCCAAAGAGACAAGGTAGCTTGCTTATTTTTTATAATTCAGAATTGCTACTATGAGCAGAGCCACGGTCAAAATGACCATGAATTCTTCATATGTACTCATAAGCGTCACCCTTTCTACAGGATTAGAACGGATGACTGCATACCTTCTCGGCTTCCCGGGTAAGTATATTATATTGTCATGGTACATGGTACATAGTATTGGCATAAGTATGCTAAAATGAAAATATATCATTTAGGAGGCATACAAATGAATAAAAAACAATACAAAAAAATGGATTGTTCAAAACTAAAGTCCGATTTATGTGAAACAACAATGGATAAAAATTTTGCGTATTTCACGCGTGAGATACCGAACGATAGACGTAAATTATATAGTTCTGCTGAAATAATTGATATTAACAGACGAATCTAATTGCGATACTTGTTTGATAGTGTTTATCATACAGTCTTTAATCGGTATTTCAAATTTTGTAATGTTATCCATATATATTTTTTCTATAATTTTTCCGTCAATAGTTCCACCTATGGAGCAAACTCTTGGATTAGTAACTATATGTTTTTGTAATGTAAATTGTGTTACATCACCAATTGTTGAATTATACATTTGGTGATGCTTGTCCCTCCCGATTATAATAAACGAAGAATGAAATCGTTCATGTAATCGAGGATCATCCATTAAAAATGTAATTAGTTCCCAGAAGTCATCAATGTAATATTCATTTCGTTCGTTTCCCATTTGTGATAATACATGATCCAAAAAGTATTCTGTAGATTCGACAAATCCGGCAAAACCAAGTATTATATTATGATTGATTTTTCTGGTTTTATTATAATGTTCTGAATAGCACCCGTCTTTTCCGGCGCGGCCATCACTCATGATAATGGCATTGTCTTTATTGGCATACCCTAGTATTAAACTCATTTCAAACCTCCTCCAAGATTTGCTTGACACGTTATATGATCAATCATATTTTGTAATTTGTCTCTATTCCACGTTTTTTGAGGAACATATTTATTTATATTGATTCATTTCATCTTCATGCTCTAATTGAGCATTGCACATAACCATATATCTTTCCAATTCGTCATAAGAAAGATTGGAATGTGAGATAGTACTTTGATTTTGATCATTAGAAATAGATGTATTTTCATTAAAGGTTTTATCAGCTTCATTATTCTCAGGTGTGCGCGCTAAAATTGCATCAATATTTGGGAATATACTGTTATTATTTAGTGAATAATCACTATGTTCTGAAGGAATTTCCAAGTCAATATCTGTATCGCTTATGCCTTCGTAATCGCAAGAATTCTCATCTCTTTGCTCAGAAACAGTAGATTTCGTTTTTCGATATAGATTGCGTATCAAATAGGCGGTAAGAATTATAAAAACTATAATTGAAAAAAATATAAAAACCTCTTTGGGATATACTAAAAACAATGCAAAGGCGATAAATGCAATTAAGTTTTTTAAAGGAAAAAGTTTTCCTTGCGGTTCAACCATTGGCATGAGTTTTACGCCAAGCTTTGAAGCTTCGTCTTTAGCCTGCTTTGTAAACGTTGAGTTGGTGATGACAATTCCATAATCGCAATCGTACAGTGTCATTCCGGTATAAACTTCTTGGATGGCTTTATTACCTACTGGAGATGAATAGTATTTGCATTGAACTGCATATTTCTTTCCGCGTTTATACGCAACGACATCTACGCCATGATCTCCACTTGCTTTTGTAGTCTTTGCGTCTCGGTAGCCGTGGTGATTTAGATAGTCGGCACAAAAATGTTCGTATTCAATTCCATTATCGACCTTGTTACTATGCTTTGTTGATATTTTTAATGCTTTAAGAATCTGATTAAAGCATACCTGAAATATGCGAAATGGTAATTGAATTGTATATAAAATTAAGTAAGCCGAAAACACAAATAAATAGTAAACAATATAGAATGGCATAATAAATGGGAAAATTGTAAAATACCATAATATTCCATGACGTTTGTTCATAATACGCACCTGCCTTTTACGTTAAAGTTATCTGGGGTTTCGGCAGAAATCCATAATTCCCAAAGGTTCAAAATATATTAAATAGTTGTCCTTTCGCACATATAGCCCGTATTTTTCTTTGTAGTATTCCAAACAGTCCATCAGAAATTCTTCTGTTACGTTCAGATGCTCAGCAATCTCAAACTTATTCCGGCATCTGCATTTGTACGAATCAATCAGATCATTAAGAGAGAGCAGTTTGTGGTACGCCCAGATTCTGGCACGTCGTTCCTGCTTCCGGTTGGAAACGTCCGTCTGATTCATGATGTCCCCGACCGTGGTGTAGTGGTGACCGAGTTCTTCGGCAAGCACACACGCCTTTTCTGATTCTATGTACATATCGCTATTTAGTGCGATAGTGCCATCACAGTATAATCCTTTTAATCGAGTTCCGGACAAATCGAATTTATCCGTAACAATCACATTTGACTGATCCGCATCATTTAATAACTCTTCGTATTTATTCAAGGTAGATTCACCTCCAGCGAAAAGAATACTCCAATAGGTGTCCTATATAACGGACTATTTGCGACTTGATTTTACGAATGCTGCGAATTCTTTAATCCTGTCGAGTTCGTCTTCTGTATATTCATCTCCATCGAAGTGAGCTGCCATAGCGGTTGGCTTTTCTATTTCTTCATCAGCAAATAAATATGAAGTAGTTGTACCTAGAACTTTTACAAACGATGAAATTTTACTTTGCGGCAAATCTACTTTTCCAGCTTCAACCTTTGCAATTGCAGTTTTATCTTTATATCCGACTTTTTCAGCCAATTCAGCTTGAGACATTTTTTTTGATTCACGAAGTCCTTTAATTCGTAACCCCATGCTTTCTTGGGTAGTCATAGCGTCCACCTACCTTTCTTATAATGGATAATAACATATAAATGAATTTTATTCAACATTTTTGTGAAAAACAGTTGACAGAAATTCAACCACGAGGTATTATAATGACAGAGTTGAACGAGAGTCAACCAGAAAGGAGAGGAAAAGTTGACAGATACAGATAAACTAAATGATGCTATTTTAGAATCTGGAATAAAAATTGTAGCGATTGCTGGGAAACTCGGTATATCAAGAGAAGGATTTTATAAGAAACTCAACAATGAAACAGAGTTCAAGGCATCAGAGATTGCTGCGATGCAAAGAATCTTAGGTTTGACAAATAGGAGACGTGATGAAATTTTTTTTGCACAAAAGGTTGAATAAAAATCAACCACAAAAGAAAGGAGAGTGAGAAGATGTTTTTTCAAAAAAAGAAAGCAGTACCAAATGTGGAACCGCCGGTAAAAATATATCCGGCGCCAGATGTTGGATATGTAAGTTCTACAACCATTTTATCCGATCGGACGTTAGTTCAATTTTCTGTTCCGACCCTCGAGTGGAGTGAACTTGAAAATTCAAAGCGGTGGAGACGCTTCGTAGATCGTCTTGAGAAATATCAAAAAGAAGAAATCCAGAGCAAGCACTCAACTGGGCAATATCGACAGGGATTTTGAGATCAAACTCGAATAATCGGTGCACGATCTGATGGTTTTCTTCAAAATGGATATTCCCAACATAATTCGGGTGAGGTTTTAAGGAAATATCTACAGAATTAAAATTTGTTGTAATTGATGTTACGGAAATAGGAAGCCTTGAACGGTTTTCAAAGCAGAAAATGAGTGCAAGTTGGTTGAGGTTCGGTTTATAGGTTGCGGATGTGATGGAAATTTTTAAATTCTTCCGGTGGGTTATGAATGAAAAAATAAATGTGAAAAGAGTTCCTAAGGAACCAAATATTGATAAAGCCAAAGTGACATTTTCACGAGTTAAAAGTTCTTTTAATGTATCCTGCATTGCAATCCCCCTATGAACAATATGAAAAATTATATCACGAATGGATGTAATCAACAACAGAAAGGAGAGTGAAAACGAAATGAGTAATCAGAATATCATAATTGCCTCCAATGGCGTATCAACTGTGGTCATGGTAGATGGCAAAGTGTATGGTGATCACATTGTAAAAGTAGAGTTTGTTCATGATCATACAGAAAAACCGAATGCTGCAAAGCTTCAAATTACGACAGATTCTTTGCCGCTGGAAGGAGATACAAGCGATGAAGAGCGGCAGAAGTTTATGAAAAGGGTTGAATTTTTATCAGAACTGCAGAAAGGGGAGTGAGAAGATGGACGAAGTAGATAAACTCATTGAAAGGCTGGCGATTCATATTCAGTCAATTATCTCATCGAGAGAAGGTTCAGATATGGAGATCGCAGAGAAGACAAAAGCTCTTGCAGAGCTGGTGTCCGCAAGAGCCATGTACTTTCAGAAACCCTGTATAGAAAGTGTTGAAAAAGGTGTTATGAGAGCTGTTTCATCAGCCATTCATGGTACTGGCGAAGAATTTCAAGGCTGATTGATGTGGAAAGTGCAGACGCATTGGTGACTGGATTGCTATTTACATCTACATTTTCTGCACCACGGGCAACGTCCTGTAAGAAGATTATAACACGAAGAACATAGGAGAGAAAGTAACAGAAGGGAGCGTGAGAAAATGCCGAAAACGAATCTTGCGCAGAGCGCCACAAAGAAGAAAATGGCCTACGTTCGCGGAATGATGGCGGGTGGACAGGCACAACAAAGCAAAGATCCGGCAGACCTTGCCCCGAAGTTTGGAGTTACGGAGAAAACAATCCAAAACTGGATCAGAAAGCCAGAAAGAATGAACGTTGAGAACTTTTTCCGGCTGGCAGATGATCTTGGATTGAAGATCACAGTGGAGTTTAAGGAAATTCCGGAATAGGAGAAATATGAAAGAAAGAGTATTTAAGATCGGAGTCGCAATTATGGCACTTGGCGCAATGGCTATGAACTCGAAAGGAGTTGGCTGGATGATTGCCGCAGGAATGGTAATTGCTGGCGCGGTGATCGCACATGTGGCATACACAC
>OGZV01001443.1_pt1 | contig 21879 bp, 18 predicted proteins | sample 1576861 | NCBI WGS metagenome assembly OGZV01 (sample SAMEA3541501, study PRJEB24748) | human gut metagenome | biome: human gut; feature: human-associated habitat; material: faeces | place: China | collected 2012
TTTCCTACGGAAATTCGAAAGTAGCGCAAAAAAGGGAACCTTCCGGTTCCCTTTTACCAGGATCCTTTCAAATTTCCTACGGAAATTCGAAAGTAGCGCAAAAAAGGGAACCTTCCGGTTCCCTTTTTTGCTTAGTTGTTGATCAGTTTGTCTTCGCCGTTCCAGCTGTAGAGTTTGCGGATTTCTTCGCCAACCTTTTCAGAAGGATGCTCAGCTGCGAGCTTTCTCATCGCTTTGAAGTGTACCTGACGGCCTGCGGGGCTCATGTCAAGCAGGAACTCTTTTGCAAAAGTACCATCCTGGATATCGGACAGGATCTTCTTCATTGCTTTCTTGGTATCTTCGGTAATGATCTTAGGGCCGGTGATGTAATCGCCATATTCAGCAGTGTTGGAAATAGAATATCTCATGCCTGCAAAACCGGACTGATAGATCAGGTCAACAATCAACTTCATCTCATGGATACACTCGAAGTATGCATTTCTCGGATCATAGCCAGCTTCTACCAGAGTTTCGAAACCAGCCTGCATCAGTGCGCATACGCCGCCGCACAGAACTGCCTGCTCACCGAACAGGTCTGTCTCTGTCTCGGTACGGAAAGTGGTCTCCAGAACGCCTGCTCTTGCACCGCCGATTGCCAGTGCATATGCCAGAGCCAGATCCAATGCCTTGCCGGTAGCATCCTGCTCAACAGCAACCAGACACGGAACGCCCTTGCCTGCCTGATATTCGGAACGAACGGTATGACCAGGTCCCTTGGGAGCGATCATGGTTACGTCTACATCCTTCGGAGGCTTGATGCATCCAAAGTGGATATTGAAACCGTGTGCGAACATCAGCATGTTACCCGGCTCCAGGTTGGGCTCGATGTCTTTCTTGTACATGTCTGCCTGCAGCTCATCGTTGATCAGGATCATGATGATATCTGCTCTCTTTGCAGCTTCTGCAGCAGTGTATACGGTAAAGCCCTGTGCCTCAGCCTTTGCCCAGGACTTGGAACCTTCATACAGGCCGATAATGACATCACATCCGGACTCCTTTGCATTTAATGCATGTGCATGTCCCTGGCTGCCATAACCGATCACTGCAATTGTTTTACCTTCCAATAAAGAAAGGTTGCAGTCTTCCTGATAATAAATCTTTGCCATCTTGGTATCCTCCATATTTTGGTATCTGCTTCTATCTCTGAAAAGGAGGTCATCCTCCTATCAGTAACATTGTACATTAAAGACTTTTGTTGTCCTCTTCATCGATGTAAACCACACGATCCACACCTCTTGTAAGTCCCGCAATACCGGTTCTTGCAAGCTCCAGGATCTCATAGCCGGACAATAGATTCAGAAACGCCTCCAGCTTACTCTGGGAGCCGGTTACTTCAATGACCAGGCTCTCTGCTCCGACGTCCACGATCTTGGCACGGAACACGTTTGCAACAGCAATAATGCCTTCCCGTTCCTTGGCATTGGCCCTTACCTTGATCAGCGCCAGTTCGCGGAATACGCTGGAATCCGGCTCCAGCTCACGGATATCCCGGACATCCACAAGCTTACCGACCTGCTTTTCAATCTGATCGAGAATTTCATCATCTCCGCTGGCTACAATGGTAATCCGGGTAAAACGCGGATCAGCCGTTACGCCTGCAGTAATGCTTTCAATATTGTAGCCCCGTCTGGAAAACAGCCCGGAAATCCGGCTTAATACGCCGGAGGTATTGTCAACAATTAGCTGAAATGCCTTCTTATGCATCGCTTCGTTTCCTCCCTGTACAGCACCCGGCTCTTCTGTCGGGCTGCCTGATCACCCTATGCGTCTTATTCTAGCAATGTTCGCATAGCATGTCAACGTATGAGTTTCCGGCATGTCATTCATAACCGGAAGTTATGGCTTTTTATTTTACGTAAAACCTGTGTTATAACGCAGGATCGCCTGATATTGAAATCCCGCCAAACCGTCTGCAGAATGTAATATCCTCACTGCACCAGCAACAGATTCTACCTTCGTAACTGTTCAGTACACTCATTCAGTTTTCCTGATCGTGGCATTTCTGCAGCGCCACAGTTCCGGTGCGGGCAACTTCCACGATGCTGATGGAATTGAGCATCTTTAAGAATAACTGCACGCGGTCCGGCACGTCGCAGATCTGGATCATCATCTGATATTTGCTCATATCTACGATCTGCGCCTTTAAAATGTTGCAGATTTCCATAATGTCCCTGCGATTGTTCCGGTTATATTTTACCTTCACCAGCATCAGTTCCCTGCTGATGCTGGCGGGCTCGTCGAAGGTCTTTACTTTAATGATATCCAGTTTCTTATTTAACTGCTTTTCGATTTGCTCTAATGTGTGGTTATCGCCGCTGGATACGATCGTCATGCAGGAAACACTGGGATCGTCCGTCTCTCCAACCACCAGACTGTCAATGTTAAACGCTCTTCTGGAAAACAGCCCCGCAACCTTGCAGAGAACACCGGAGCGGTTTTCCACCAGTACAGAATATATCTTCTTCATCGGTTTGTTCCTCCCTCCGTTATTTTACCGTATCCATCGGATTGATGACGCATTCCATCAAAACAGCATCCTCATCCTTCAAAAAGGCGTCAATTGCCTCGTCCATCTTGTCCGGAGCCTCCAGACGGATAAAGTCCATGCCGTAGGCCTGGGCCAGCTTTTCCAGATCAGGACCGCCGCCAAGCTCTACGACAGAGTAACGTCCCTTGTAAGTATTCTGCTGGTACTCCCTTACCATGCCAAGATACTGATTTGCAATTACCACAATTTTCACCGGAACCTGATACTGACGCATCGTCGCAAATTCCATCATGGACATCTGGAACGAACCGTCACCGCAGACTGCAACGACCTGTCTGCCCGGTGCGCCCAGCTTTGCGCCCATCGCCGCAGGAATGGAATAGCCCATCGTTCCCATACCGCCGGAGGTCAAAAAGCTGCCTTCACGGATCTTGCAGTTTCTGCATGACCAGATCTGGTTCTGTCCCACGTCTGCCACATAAACTGCGTCCTGCTCCATTTTATCGGAAAGCCTGCGCACGAACTCCGCCGGATCGACAAAGGCAGGATCGGGCTTTCTCGTATCTGCCATCGTCTTTTCATATTCCTGCAGGCAGACTACCCATTCGCTGTAATCCCCGTCTAACTCCTGTTCAAGCATATCGGAAAAAATGTGTTTTGCATCGCCCACCAGCGGGATCGTCGGGCCTGCGTTTTTTCCGATTTCCGCAGGATCGACATCCATATGGACGAGCACCTTATTTTTCGTGATGATTTCCGGCTGGTTGACCGCACGATCCGCCACTCTCGCGCCGACCATAATTATCATGTCCGCCTCGTTCATTGCGCGGTTTGCGCACGGTGCGCCGTTGTTGCCGACCATACCGAAATACAGCGGGTCTTCTGTCTGCATCGCGCCGATGCCCATCATAGTTGTTACAACCGGAATTTTGTGACGGTGGGAAAATTCCTGTAAAAGCTTCTGCGCATCGCCAAGCAGCACGCCGCCGCCTGCGCAGATGACCGGACGCTTTGCCTTTTCCAGCTCGGCAATTACCTTTTTGATCTGCACGATATGCCCTTTTACAGTCGGTTTATAGGTGCGCATGCTCACGCTGTCCGGATATTTGAATTTGCGTACCGGCGCATTCTGCACATCGATCGGAACGTCGATCAGGACAGGACCTTTTCTGCCGGTATTTGCAATATAAAACGCTTCTTTAAAAATCTGCGGAATGTCCTCTGCGTTTTTGACCAGATAGCTGTATTTGACAAAGGATTCCGCCGCTCCAGTGATATCCGCCTCCTGGAACACATCGCTGCCGATCAGCTCGCTGTTGACCTGTCCGGTAATGCACACAAGCGGAATGCTGTCTGCAAAAGCCGTTGCGATGCCAGTAATCAGGTTTGTCGCACCGGGACCGCTCGTTACCGCGCATACGCCCACCTTGCCGGTCACACGGGCCAGACCGCTGGCTGCATGCGCCGCATTTTGCTCCGTCCGGATCAGGACAGATTTGATATCCGTATCCAACAGACTGTCATAAAACGGACAGATCGCAACCCCCGGATATCCAAATACCATTTCTACGCCTTCATTTTCAAGGCATTTTACCATTGCCTGAGCACCATTCATGCTGCATCTCCTCCTCGCCGCCGCCCTGTCAGCGTTTTGTGCGATTTATCGCACCTCTGTATTTTCAGCTTAATTTTATCGTCTAAAACTATCGTTTTACCGTTTAAACTTCCCGAAAAACTCCGCCAACGGCTCCACAACTGCTCCCAGATCACGAATCGCGCTGTTTAAGCTTTCGATGTCCATCCGGTTTAACTTCTCCGTCGCCTGGCTTAACGCCTCGCTGCTCTGCCAAACCAGACCGTTTTCATCAAACAGCGTCTGAATATCCGTCAGCGTCTCCTGCGCCGCCTGTAGCGTGTCTGTCGCTTCCACCAGCGTCTCCTGTCCCTGACGGATAATCTGCAGCATCGGCGGGACGACAAGCAGAAAAACTGCGATGACCGCCGCTGCCAGAACACAGCCTGCCGCCGCCAAAATTCTCGTCACGAAAAGCTGCTTTTTTAACGAAGCCGTCTGCTGTCTGTTCTGCTCTGTCAGCTCTTCCAGCAAACCGATCACATCCCTGGATCTTTCTTCCATCTGATATTCCCCCTGTTGGAAATTTTTCAAAGCAGCGCTGATCTCACTCCTGCATTCCGACCAGGCGCTTTGCCAGCCGGACGGCGTCCGCCGCATCCCGAGAATAGCCATCTGCATGGATTTCATCTGCATAATCCTGCGTAATTACTGCGCCGCCGATCATGATTTTTGCCGTTACGCCCTTTTCTTTCGCATATTCAACGACATTTCTCATTTCCTGCATCGTCGTCGTCATCAGGGCGGAAAGTGCGATAATCTGTGCGTTGTGCTCGATTGTAGCTTCTATGATTTTCTCTTTCGGAACGTCCTTTCCGAGGTCGATAACCTGAAAACCATAGTTTTTCAGCATCAGCGCAACGAGGTTCTTGCCGATATCGTGGATATCCCCGGCCACTGTCGCAATGACAACTACCGGCATCTTTTCCGAAGTCTGATCCTGCAAAAGCAGCGGCTCCAAAATGCCGATGCACAGCTTCATCGTCTCCGCACTCGCAATCAGCTGCGGTAGGAAATATTTTCCCTTATCGAACAGCTCACCGACCTCGTTGATCGCCGGAAGCAGCTGTCCGTGCAAAAGCTCCTGTGGGGAATTGCCAGCCTCCAGCGCTTTTTTCGTCAAATCCTCTGCGGTTTTGCGTTTTCCCTTTAACACTGCCTCGCGCACCCGATCTGCCGCCTGCTGCTGTGGTGTTTTTGTACCCGCTGCTTTCTGCCGTGCCGCGCCGTCTTGGACTTCCGTATTTCCCGGCTGGTTTGCCGTCACAGTGCTGCCTTCAGATGCCTGCAGGCTTTGCCGAAGCAGCGCTTCCTTTTTGGCATCCGCCTCTTCCCGACGTTCCTTTGCCTGACCGGAAAATTCGATATACCGGATATCACTGTCTTCTTTATTTAACAAAAGATCCGACGCAAATGCAGCGCCGACCAAAATATCCTGGCTCGGATTTGCAATCGCCATCGTCAGTCCGGACGCGATCGCCATCGTCAGAAACGCACTGTTAACGCAGCTTCTTTCCGGCAGGCCAAACGAAATATTCGAAAGTCCGCAGGTCGTTGCCAGACCGTTTCTATGGCAATACCGGATCGTTTCCAACGTTTCCAACGCCGCCTGTTTGTTCGCGCCGACCGTCGCCACCAGACCGTCCACAATAATATCCGTCTTTTTCATGCCCAATTCCAGCGCGCGCGCCACAATTTTTTCGATGATGGAAATCTTCTCATTCAAATTTTTGGGCAGTCCCTCGTCCGATAGCGGCAAAAGGACAAACATCGCGCCGTATTTTTTTGCCAACGGCAGCAGTTTTTCGAACTTTTCGGATTCCAACGAAATCGAATTGATCAGTGCGCGTCCCGGATAACGCCGAAGCGCTTCCTCCAGCACGTCCACATGGCTGGAATCGATGGACAGCGGCAGCTTCGTCACACCCGCTACCTCTTCCAGTGCCTGCAGCATCATCGCCTTTTCGTCAATTCCGCTCATGCCCATGTTGACATCCAGAATCGACGCGCCTCGCTCTTCCTGCTCCTGTGCAAACTGCGTTACAAGTTCAAAGCTGCCCTCGCGCAGTTCCTGCTGCAGCTTCTTTTTACCGGTAGGATTGATTCGTTCGCCAACGATCAGAAACGGTCCGTCCAGGTCAAAGGTCAGGGACGCGCGTTCCGAAGTCAGTGCTCTCTGCGTCTGATTTCCATGCACCGGAACCGGTCTTCCTGCCAGCCGGTGGGTCATTTTGCGGATATGCTCCGGCGTCGTGCCGCAGCAGCCGCCCAAAATCTGCGCCCCTGCGTCCAGCAAAAGCTCCATATCTGCGCCGAATTCCTCCGGTCCCATATCGTAAACGGTTTGCCCCTTTTCATCCAAAGACGGAAGTCCTGCATTTGGCTTTGCGATGATGGGGATATCCGTCACCTTCGCCATCCTGCGGATGACCTCTGCCATCTGATCCGGTCCGGTTGAACAGTTTGCACCGACCGCGTCTGCGCCCAGGCTCGACAAAACGATCGCCGCCGTCGCCGCATCCGTCCCGAACAGGCTTCTTCCGTCCGATTCAAACGTCATCGTCACCATGACCGGAATGTCCGGACACGTCTCTTTTGCCGCAATGAGCGCCGCCCTCGATTCCTGCAGGCTCATCATCGTTTCCACCACGAGCAGGTCTGCTCCTGCTTCTGTAATATACCGGATCTGTTCTTTATAAACGTCGATCAGTTCTTCAAAATCCAGCGGGCCCATCGGCTTTAGCTGCTGCCCTGTCATCGTCAGATCGCCTGCTACCAGCGCCTTCCCATCTGCAGCCCTTTTGGAGATTTCGACTAATTTGTGATTCAGTTCTTCTATCCGGTCCTCCAGATCGAATTCCTTTAATTTGATCCGGTTTGCCGTAAAGGTCGGGGCATACAGAATATTCGTCCCTGCTTCCAGATATGCTTTCTGAAGTCCGCTCATAATCTCTTCATGCTCTGTAATCCATAGCTCCGGGCACACCCCGACAGGCATTCCCTGCTTCTGAAGATTCGAGCCGGTTGCCCCGTCCAGAAAAAGCAGACCGCTTTGTGCCAGCCTGCGAAATTCTTCTTTTGTCATTGCTCCTCATTTCTGCACTTTTCCTCTGTGCATTGAAAAAGTTTATACTATTCTAGCACGATTTTCCGGAAAAGAAAAGACGAACTGTTTTCACTTGTCACAAAATCCAAAATGCGGTATCCTATAGAGGTCAAAACAGCCTGCAGACAGGACGCAGAATGCGCGATTGCTGCGGCATTCTTACTTCAAAAAATGAAAAGGAGCGCTTATGTATTGTACAAGAAACGTATCCGACTCTGTCGTATGGGTCGGCGCAAGCGACCGTCGCCTTGCTTTATTTGAAAACCTTTTTCCTATTCCGCGCGGTGTTTCCTATAACTCTTATCTGATCCTTGATGAAAAAACCGCCCTGCTGGACACAACGGATGCTTCCGTCACCAGACAGTATCTGGAAAATGTCAGCCACAGCTTAAACGGCAAACCGTTAGATTATCTGATCATCAACCATATGGAGCCCGATCACTGCGCCAATATCGCAGAGCTTCTGCTGCGTTATCCGCACCTGACGCTTGTGGGCAACGCCAAAACCTTCGCCTTTGTCAGCCAGTTCTACGACCTCGACTTAACCGGACGCACCCTGACTGTCAAAGAGGGCGACACCCTTTGCCTCGGCTCCCATACCCTGCACTTCTTCCTCGCACCGATGGTGCACTGGCCGGAAGTCATGGTTACTTATGAAGAGACCGAACAGATCCTGTTTTCCGCAGATGCGTTCGGCAGCTTCGGCGCATTAAACGGCCATCTGTTTGCAGATGAAGTAAACTTCGACCGCGACTGGCTCGATGATGCCAGACGTTACTACTGCAATATCGTCGGCAAATACGGAATACAGGTACAGGCAGCGCTCAAAAAGCTCTCTGCCCTTTCCATCCGCAGGATCTGCCCGCTGCACGGTCCCGTATGGAGAGAAAACCTTGCATACCTGCTGAACAAATATGACCTCTGGAGCAGATATGTTCCCGAAGACAACGCTGTTGCAATTTTCTATGCCTCCATGTACGGTGACACCGAAAATGCAGCCAACATCCTCGCAGCCGGACTTGCAGAGGGCGGCATAAAAAATATCGCGCTCTACGATGTTTCCGTCACCGACGTCTCTGTCCTGATCGCGGAAGCGTTCCGCTGCAGCCATCTTGTTTTTGCAGCGCCTACCTACAACAATGGCGTTTACCCTGCTATGTACAACTTCCTTCACGATATGGGCGCACTGAGCCTGCAGAACCGCACCATCGGTCTGATTGAAAACGGAACCTGGGGTCCTGTCAGCGCAAAGCAGATGCAGCAGCTGTTTTCTGAAATGAAGCAAATGAACGTCCTGGATCCTGTCGTTACCGTAAAATCCTCTGTCAAGGAAGATTCCCTCGCCGCCTTATGCGCCCTCAAAGACCGCATTCTGGCGTCTTGTACGAAATGATGCGCGCAAAAACAGCGCTGGCTTCTTTGTCCCTGCTGCTTGCCCTTTCCCTTTCCGGCTGCGGAAGCGATTCTGCCCTGACCGATTACACCAGCCAGATGAATACGTTTTATGATGCGTTTTCTTCCGGAACGCTGGCACTCGAGCAGATCGATCCGTCTTCCGAAACTGCACAGGAGGAGCTGCTTTCCGGTCTGGATGAACTGACCGCCCTGACGGACAGCCTCGCAAACATCTCCGTTCCGAAGCGCTATGCCGACGCCGGAATCGACGAGCTGGCTGCCCAGGCGGCGGAACACATGCAGGAAGCGGACAGCCTGTACCACGAAGCCTGCAGCGCAGAGACTTTCGACCAGGAACGTGCCAGCGCCGCACAGGAACATTATCAGCGCGCAATGAAACGAATCCATTACATCGGCATCATGCTGCAGGGCAGGACGCCGGACGATGAAGAGATTACCATCATTCACGAAACAACCGACTGGACGGGCGGAGATTTGCCGGATACCAGCGACGGAACGGTAGAGTGAGCGGTCGTGTTTTCCCATAGAACATATTCTACGCCGCATGGTTTACCGACTGCAGTGTAGCGAACACAAGATCGGTTTTTCGCCACAACAAAAAGCCGCTGTAGTTTTTACATCTTTCAGAGTCAGTTTTAAACTCCGACCCGGAAAGTATGTAGAAACTACAGCGGTTTTCTATTTTTTATCTCATCCTTATTGCATACAGATTTGGCTCACAGCTTTCTGCTGCCAGCATCGGGCATTCTGAACACCCGCACCTGCCAGCGTCCGGCCTCAGAATTTCTCGTACTGATCCACATCCACTACAAAGACGGTACATCCGCCGACCTGCATATCGATGGGGATCATCGAGTTTGCGCCAGGACCAAGACTTCCGGTCGACATGGAGGGCATCGTATATTTGACGGACTGACGCGCACCTGCGCATTCCTTTAAAATCTTGAGTGCGCCGGGAACCTGTTCATCCTCCGTACCGATGACCAGCGTGACGTTCTTGTTTTTCAAAAAGCCACCGGTGGTAGAGAGCTTGGTTACCCAGTATTTTTCCTTGTTCAGCTCTTCTACGGTTTCATCCACATCTTCCGAATGCAGCATGGCAAATATCATTTTCATAACAGATTCCTCCTGTCCGCGATGGGTTGCAGTTTTTTTCTATTATATACAGACTGCTGAAAAAAAGCAATCTCAAAGCGTCTTCTTCATGTAATAATGTGTATGTCCCTTTGGTGCATTAGTAAGCGTACCGAATATTTCATAGCCCTGCTTTTCATAAAAGCCTGGTGCCTGAAAATCAAACGTATCCAGCTGTGCCATATAACAGCCTGCTGCTTTCGCTTCTTCTTCTACTTCTTTTAACAGTCTGGCAGCAATGCCCTGTCCCCGGTAATTCTCCGCCACCCATACAGACTCAATCGAAAGGATGTTCCAGAGGATACTGCATGCCAGTACACCGCCGACCAGTTCTTTTTTTTCATTATAGGCGCAGCGGCAGAATTTAACAAAAGGCTCCTCTTGTCTGCAGGGAACCTTCTGTAAATTATATGCAACCAGCTGATCGTCTAATTCTTCTTCGTCTGCAACGGACGGAGCATCAAACCGGAAGCGATTATTCATGACATGCCTCGCATTTGCAGCCAGGGCCTTTTTCGAGCATTTCCTTTGCAGTATGCCATCCGAGACAGGCACATTTTACACGCGCAGGCATATGCGCCACATCCGCCAGGATCGAGGATTCCTCCAGCTCGTCCATTTCCTCCTCCGAAGCCTTGCCCTGAATCATGCGCAGGAAAATATCTGCCAGGCGCAGTGCTTCATCCTTGGATTTGCCGATAATCAGATCGAGCATCATATCTGCGGATGCCTGCGACACCGCACAGCCGTCTCCCTGAAATGCACCGTCTACGATCTTGTCATCTTCTACCTTTAACAGCAGGACGATGTCATCCCCACAGCTGGGATTTACACCCTCCAGTGCCATGTTTGCGCCCTCCAGGGTGTGCTTATGATAAGGGTGTACATTATGCTCTGTCAGACTCTCATTGTAAAAGGTCTTACTCTCCATACCCCATTCTCCTTCTCAGTGTTTTGAGGCTCTGCGTAAAGCGCAGAACTTCTTCTTCCGTATTATAAAAAGCGAGGCTCGCCCGTGTTGTGGACGGTGTTTTTAAATATGCCAGCAGCGGCTGTGCACAGTGATGTCCCGCGCGGACAGCGATTTTATCGGAATCCAGAATCGCAGCCACATCATGGGGATGCACATCCTGAACCGTAAACGCCAAAATACCATGATGGTCTTCGGGGCGGTCGGAGCCGATGATATGCACATACGGATTCTTCTTCATCTCTTCCATTGCCAGCGCTGTCAGCTCATCCTCACGCTTTGTGATCTCCTCAAAACCGATCCCTTCGATATAACGGATCGCTTCGCCCAGCGCATACGCGCCTGCAGCGTTGACGGTTCCCGCCTCGAATTTATGCGGCACCTCAGCATAGGTTGCACCGGTGCGGGTCACATATTCAATCATTTCGCCGCCGGTCAGAAAAGGAGGCATTTTTTCCAGCCACTCCATCTTGCCGTACAGCGCACCAATTCCCATCGGAGCCAGCATCTTATGTCCGGAAAAGGACAAAAAATCCACATCCAGCTCCGACACATTAACCGGCATATGCGGCACACTCTGCGCGCCGTCCGCTACCAGTACGATGCCCTTTTCATGACAAAGTCCGGCAATGCCTTTGATATCGTTGACGCAGCCTAACACGTTGGACATCTGGGTAATTGCCATAATTCTCGTCTTTTCCGTCAGGACAGCTGCCACGTCTTCCAGCGAGATTTTGCCGTCTTTGGAGCATTCCACGAACTTTAACTGCGCTCCGACACGTTTTGCCGCATGCTGCCAGGGCAGCAGATTGCTGTGATGCTCCATAATGCTGACTACCACTTCATCTCCGGGTTTCAGCAGCAGGCTCCCCAGACTGTAAGCAACCAGATTCAGGCTTTCCGTTGCATTTCTGGTAAAAATGATCTCTTCCGGACGGGCTGCACCAATAAAGTGCTGTACCGTTTTACGGGCATCTTCATAACATTTCGTCGCATTCTCACTCAGCTCATATAAGCCGCGCAGCGGATTCGCATTATGGCATTCATAAAACTCCCGCTCTGCCCGCAGCACGCAGGCAGGCTTCTGGGAAGTCGCCGCACTGTCCAGATAGGTCAGATCCGGATTTGCCAGAAGCAGTGGAAAATCTTCACGAATTTTTTTCACATTCATCAGCTGCATCTCCTCCCAGATAAGCTTTTACCAGTTTCTGCGCAGTTTCATCCGGAATCTTCTGGCATACCGCTTCGATTCTCGCATCCGCCATCAGTGCATATGCCTGTTCCTCCGAAATCCCGCGCGCCTGCATATAAAACAGCGTCTCTTCATCCAGCTGTCCGATCGATGCGCCATGGCTGCCCTTGACATCCTCTTCCGCACAGAGAATCAGCGGAATGGTCTGATTTACCACATCGTCGCCCATCAGCAGCACATCTTCTTTTTCTGCTCCGACAGATTCTGCTGAGCCGTGCTGAAAGTCGATCGTTCCGCGAAACAATTTCGAAGACGCATCCTTCAATACGCCGGACGCATTGATCTCGCTGTTTGTACGTTTCCCCTCATGCAGCGCCACATAGTTCATGTCCAGACGCTGATCGTCCTGTAACAGATAACCGATATCGGACTGCAGGGAGCTTTCATTTCCGAGAAGCTCTGTCTGGCATCCCTGATAAATCTTTCCGCCGCCCAGGAAAATGTGCACCATTTCAATGCGTCCCTGATCCTCGCAGATGCTTCCGACATCATTTAAAACACGAAACCCTTTGCCGAGGCAATCGATCTGAACGAGACGCAGCAGTGCGCCTTTTCCGACCTTTGCGCGGGTCCTCACGCTGCAAAGTCCCTCTGCATCTGCATCGGATGCATAATCCATCACAACGGTCATCTCGCTGTTTTCTTCTGCAATCAGATCGATCAGATCCAGACTTGCAGTCTGATCCTTACAGACAAAGCCAAGACGCAGCGCAGCTGCCTCTTTTATGCCTGCAGGCATCCGGTAAGCTTTTGCCGCAAAGCCCGACTGCTCTGCCAACTTGTCCATGTCCGGTCCCATACCGGTTTTGATCGGTTCCAGTGTGCTTGCTTCTACCGCAAACGTTTCCGGAATTTCTTCTTTTTCCAAAGCCTGTCTGTCTGCTTTTACCTGCTTTACTTCCGTTTCATTCATCCGAAGCCAGTTCCAGGTCTTTGCAGGCAGGAAATTTATTTTCATATCCATGTTGATTCCTACTTCCTCTCATTTCGCTGCAGATTCGTTTTCCTGCAGCCTTACCCGATGCTGCCTTTCATTTCCAGACGGATCAGATTGTTCATCTCGACCGCATATTCCAGCGGAAGCTCTTTCGAAACATTATCCGCAAAGCCGCTGACGATCATCGCTCTGGCATCTTCCTCGGAAAGTCCTCTGGACATCAGATAAAAGACTGCTTCGTCGCTGATCTTGCCGATCTGCGCCTCATGTCCGATATCCGCATCCTTTGTCCGGATATCCATTGCCGGAATCGTATCCGATCTGGAACGGTCATCCAGCATCAGGGACTCGCAGGAAACGGAGCTCTTGCTGTGCTTTGCCTGCTTTGTAACTACAACGCTGCTACGGAACGTGCTCACGCCGCCGTCCTTGGAAATCGATCTCGTATTCATATAGGAAGAAGTGTTCGGAGCGCTGTGTACGACCTTCGCGCCGGTGTCCAGGTTCTGACCTTTTCCTGCAAAGGTAATGCCGGTAAATTCACTTCTCGCGCCTTCGCCAGCCAATAAGCTCGTCGGGTACAGATAGGAAACATGGGAACCAAAGGAACCGGATACCCATTCAATCGTGCCGCCCTCTTCTACCTTTGCCCGCTTGGTATTTAAGTTATACATGTTCTTCGACCAGTTCTCGATTGTCGAATAACGCAGCTTCGCATTTTTGCCGACATACAGCTCTACACAGCCCGCATGAAGGTTTGCAACATTGTATTTCGGTGCGGAACAGCCTTCGATAAAGTGCAGATACGCGCCCTCTTCAACAATGATCAGTGTATGCTCAAACTGTCCTGCACCGGGCGCATTCAGTCTGAAATAGGACTGCAGTGGAATCTCCACATGCACACCTGCCGGAACATATACGAACGAACCGCCGGACCAGACCGCGCCGTGCAGTGCCGCAAACTTATGGTCTCTGGGCGGAACCAGCTTCATGAAATGGCTGTGCACCAGATCGGCATATTCTCCGGTCAGCGCGCTTTCCATATCCGTGTATACAACGCCCTGTGCTGCAACCTCTTCGCGCACGTTGTGATAAACCAGCTCAGAATCATACTGTGCGCCGACGCCCGCCAGGGAGGTACGCTCTGCATCCGGGATGCCCAGTGCTTCAAACGTATTTTTAATATCGGTCGGAACCTCGGACCATTTCGCACTCATCTGCGTGTTGGGGCGTACATAGGTAACAATCTCGTCCATATTTAAGTCTTCGATGGACGGGCCCCAATCCGGCATCGTCATTTCATTATATACTTTCAGGGCTTCCTGACGAAATTCGCGCATCCAGTCCGGATCGTGTTTTTCTTTCGAAATCTGATCCACGATTTCCGGTGTCAGTCCCTCTTTGACCCGATATACATCTTTCTCTTCGTTTCGGATGTCATAGATGCTTCTGTTGACATCCTCCACATAAGTCTTTTCTTTCATGGGATTCTCCTTCTTGGACGCTTCTTATTCCTGATGTCCGATATATTTTTCAAAACCGTTTTCGTTAATATCCTCCACAAGGCTGCTATCGCCGGACAGAATCATCTTTCCGTCTGCCAGCACATGCGTCACATCCACATGCAAGGATTCCAGAATTCTCGTGCTGTGTGTAATTACCAGCAAGGAGCCCTGCTGATTCTTCTGGAACTCTTCGATTCCCTTGGATACGGTGCGGACTGCATCGACATCCAGACCGGAATCGGTTTCATCCAGAATCGCCAGATCCGGTTTTAACATCAGAAGCTGCAAAATCTCCGCCTTTTTCTTTTCACCACCGGAGAAGCCAACATTTAAATCACGGTCTGCATAGGAATGATCCATCTGCAGTACGTCCATTGCTTTCTTCAATTCTTTGCGGAACTCCCACGGACGGATTCTCTGTCCGGTGCGCTGTTCCAACGCATTTCTCAAAAAGTTCCCGAGGGTAATACCGGGAACCTCCAGCGGGTTCTGGAACGATAAAAACAGACCAGCCTTCGCACGCTTGTCTGTGGATTCCCCTGTAATATCCTGTCCCTTGAACCAGATCTGACCGTTTGTCAGCTGATATCTGGGGCTTCCCATCAGCGCATAACCCAGTGTGGATTTACCGGCACCGTTGGGGCCCATCAGGACATGTGTTTCTCCTCTGTTTATCTCAAGGTCAATGCCGTGAAGGATCTCTGTGTCCTCTACGTTGACTACTAAATTCTTTACCTGCAGCAGCTGTTCTGACATAACTTCCTCCGTTCTTCACAGGTCTTTGTCTCTGTTTTTCGTCCCTGCGACTGTCTTCCTGGTTAACTCCTACTAACTTTGTAGGGTTTGCTGTAGATTATCATAATGGAATCTTTCCCAAAATGCAAGCATTAAATCCTACAAAATTACAGGGATATCGGGCAACGGTTTGGCATTCCAGACAAAAAGGTCGGGAAATGCGCTCCACAGACAGTCTGTGAGACATTTCCCGACCTTATTTTTAATACTTTTTATAGATAGGAATTCTTTACCGCGTTCGTAAAATCCTACTCTGCGCGCACCCCTTCTTTGTTCAGATCTGCGATAAACATGGCATCCCCAAAAGAGAAAAATCTGTATTTCTCCTTTACCGCCTCTTCATACGCCTTCAACACATGGTCTCTTCCTGCAAATGCGGATACGAGCATCACCAGTGTCGATTCCGGCAGATGGAAGTTTGTAATCAGCCCGTCCATCACCTTGAACTTGTAGCCCGGATAGATAAAGATATCCGTGTTGCCGCTGCAGGCTTTCATATGTCCGTCCGCTTCCGCAGCGCTCTCTACAGTACGGCAGCTCGTCGTACCGACACAAATCACACGGTTTCCGGCTGCTTTGGCACGGTTGATTTTATCCGCCGCTTCCTGGGTCACCTGATAAAATTCTGTGTGCATATGGTGTTCCAGCACGTTATCGACCTTGACCGGACGGAATGTGCCAAGTCCCACATGCAGCGTAACATAGGCAATATCCACACCCATCGCTTCTACCTGGGCAAGCAGCTCCTTTGTAAAATGCAGTCCTGCTGTCGGCGCAGCTGCAGAGCCTTCAAATTTTGCATATACCGTCTGATAACGGTTTTTGTCCTGAAGCTTATGGGTAATATAGGGAGGCAGCGGCATTTCACCGAGGGAATCCAGCACCTCTTCCCAGATTCCATCATAAAAAAACTTCACCAGGCGATTTCCATCTTCCTCCACATCCAGAATCTCTGCATGCAGACGTCCGTCGCCAAAGACGACCTTTGCACCGGGGCGCAGCTTTTTGCCGGGCTTTACGAGGGTTTCCCAGACATCGTTTTCCATCCGCTTTAACAACAGGATTTCTACAGCGGCTCCTGTATCCTCCTTCGCACCAAGCAGACGCGCCGGAATGACCTTCGTGTTGTTTAAAACCAGACAGTCACCCGGTTTTAAGAACGAACAGATCTCTTTAAAAATATGATGAGAGGTCGCCCCCGTCTGTCTGTCCATAACAAGCAGGCGGGACGCGCTCCGATCCTCCAGCGGATCCTGTGCGATCAGTTCCTTCGGGAGGTCAAAATAATAATCAGAAGTTTTTAAGCCTTCCATTTCCATTACAGGCACGCTTTCTCCAAAAATGCAACATAGCCGCATTTTGTCTCATAAATATCTGCCTTGCTGGTAGCTTCCCACGGTGCATGCATGGAAAGAACTGCAACACCGCAGTCGATTACGTTCATGCCGTACAAAGCCAGAATGTAAGCAATTGTTCCGCCGCCGACATCGATCTTGCCAAGCTCAGCGGTCTGGAATGCAACACCGGACTCCTCCATGATCGCACGGATATGTGCAACGTATTCTGCGTTTGCATCATTGGAGCCGGATTTTCCGCGGGCACCTGTAAATTTATTGAACACCATGCCGCGTCCGAAGAACGCTGCGTTTTTCTTCTCAAAAGCAGACGCATAGGATGGATCAAATGCTGCGCTTACATCAGAAGAAAGCATATCGGAGGCTGCCAGACATCTTCTGACATTTAATTCGCTGTATTCGCCGACCAGGTTCAAAACCTCTGCAACGGTGTTTTCGAAGAAACGGGACTGCATGCCGGTTGCGCCGACGCTGCCGATCTCTTCTTTATCTACCAGGATGCAGCATGCGGTGCGCTCCGTCTGGCCAATTTCCAGCATTGCTGCCAGAGAAGTAAATGCGCATACTCTGTCGTCCTGACCATAACCAAGCACCATGCTTCTGTCCAGTCCTGCTTCTCTTGCCTTGCCTGCCGGTACAACTTCCAGCTCTGCAGACAGGAAATCCTCTTCCTCAATGCCATACTGCTCCGCCAGAAGCTTCATCACGCCAGCCTTTACCGCCTCTTTTTCTTCTCCTGCCAGCGGTCTGCTGCCGAAGATTAAGTCAAGCGCTTCGCCCTCTATGACCTTGGAAGCCTTCTTTTCCATCTGCTCTGCAGACAGGTGGATCAACAGATCAGAAATGAAGAATACCGGATCGTCTTCGTTTTCACCGATATTGATCTCTACGATGGAGCCGTCCTTCTTTGCAACGACGCCGTGCAGTGCCAGAGGCAGGGTTACCCATTGATATTTCTTGATACCGCCGTAATAATGAGTATCCAGGAGGGCAAAATCGGAATCCTCATACAGAGGGTTCTGCTTGATGTCCAGTCTGGGGGAATCGATATGTGCACCCAGAATGTTTAAGCCTTCGGTCATCGGCTTTGTTCCGATCCTGAACATCACAACTGCCTTGTTCATCCATACCGCATATACCTTGTCGCCTGCAGAAAGCTTCTTGCCCTCTTTCATCAATTCGGGCAGTTCGCGGTATCCTGCCGCTTCAATCTGGTTTACAATCGTATCGACACATTCCCGCTCTGTTTTACCGTTGTCAAGAAAATCCATATAGTCTTTTGCCAGCGCATCTACCTTTGCGCTTTTGGCTTCGTCATAGCCTTTCCAAGCATTTTTGCGTTCCATTATTTCTTTATCTCCTTACGTTTGTTCTTGTTACCGAGCACCGAGGCTACCAGCCTCTTGGCACGCGGCACTTCCTCATCGTGAATCCGGAAGGTGCAAAGAGCCTTTTCCCCGACTCCAAACAGTTTTGAAAAAAATCCCTGCTTTTCGAAACGGCAGGAATAGGAAATCCGGTTTGCCAGAAGGATTCTCTCGATCTGCTCCTTTGTCCCCATATCGTATACCTTGCAGAAATCCACTTCATTATTCACCGTTCCGAGCGCGGTCGTTTTTTTCTCCATATATTCCTCCCTGTCCGATGTTCCATACGCAGAGCCCTTTTTGCTGCAAAACGGCATCAGGGCTCTGCTTATGTCTTTTTATTACTGTCTTAATTCAATGCCAAGCTGTTCCAGACCATTTAAGATCTTCTTCATTGCCGCTGTGATTTCTGCATCCTCCAGCGTCTTATCCTTTGCACGGAAAGTCAGGGTATAAGCGATGGACTTATAGCCTTCCTTGATCTGTGTGCCCTCGTAAATATCAAATAACGAGTAGCTTTCCAGAATCTTGCCGCCGCGCTGTGCCAGAATCTTTTCAATCTGACCTACCAGAACGGTTCTCGGTACAACCATACTGATATCTCTGGTCACTGCAGGATATTTTGCGATGCCCTCGTACTTACGGTCGAAGGATGCAAAGCCGTCCACTGCAGGCATATCCAAAACTGCCACATAGGTTCTCTGACCGATGCCGTAGTTTGTCATTACCTTCGGATGTACTTCACCGAGATAGCCGATTACGGTTCCATCATAAACAACGTTTGCCTGACGGCCGGGATGCAGCCACGGCTTCTGTGCGTTCGGATCGTACTCCGCTTTCTTCTTCATACCGATGTGCTCCAGAAACTCTTCGATAACACCCTTCATCGTGAAGAAGTCGCCTTCTCCGTAAAAACCGAGTGTAAACTGCATGCGCTCGTCCGGAAGCTCTGTCAGAGGCAGCGCCTTGGGCAGATAAATGTTACCCATCTCATATAAGCGGACGTCCTTGTTTCTGCGGTTATAGTTGGTTGCAAGGCTTGTCAGCATGCCGTTTAACGAAGTGGTACGCATGATGGAATAATCCTCGCCCAGAGGGTTTAAGATCGTTACGGTCTTGCGCAGCTTACTGTCTGCCGGGATCAGCAGCTTATCGAACACTTTCGGGCTTTCGAACGAATAAGACATACCCTGGGAGAAGCCGCAGTATTCTGCGATATCCCTTGCCTTCTGTTCAATTCTTTCTTCGAAGGAAAGCTTACCGGTTGTCGCTTCGCCGGAGGGCAGGGTGGTCGGGATCTTGTCATAGCCGTAGAAACGTGCTACTTCTTCTGCGATATCGGCAAAGCCTTCCAGATCCTGACGGAACGAGGGAACAACAATTTCGTTGGCAGCTTCGTCATATGCAAGCTCGATGCGTCCGAAGTACTCCAGCATCTGCTCTTTTGTGATATCTGTTCCGAGGAAACGGTTGATCTTTTCGGGCTCAAACGGGATTCTGCGCAGGGGCTTGATCGGCTCGCATACATCTACCATGCCGCCTACTACCTCGCCGCAGCCCAGCTCTTCGATCAGCTGGCACGCTCTGTCGATTGCTGCTTCTGCATTGACCGGATCCAGACCTTTTTCGAAAATACCGGAAGCCTCGGTACGCATACCGATTCTTTTTGCGGATTTCCGGATGTTGGGACCGTTGAATGTTGCAGCCTCGAATAAAACGGTGTGCACATCGTCTGTGATCTTGCTGTTTTCGCCGCCCATAATACCAGCGATGCCGACTTCTTTTTCCGCGTCGCAGATCATCAGAACCTGATTGTCCAGCTTGCGGATCTGACCATCCAGCGTCTCGAACTCATCTCCGTCCTTTGCACGGCGGACGATGATCTTATGTCCTGCGATCGTGTCCAGATCATATGCATGCATCGGCTGTCCGTACTCTGCCATAACGTAGTTCGTGATGTCTACCAGGTTATTGATTGGCCGGATACCTGCTGCAGCCAGACGTCTCTGCATCCACTTCGGGCTCGGAGCGATTTTGATATTTTTGCAGACCCTTGCGCAGTAACGGGTGCACAGATCGGTATCCTGTACTTCTACGTCCACATAATCGTGTACATTTTCGCCGTTTTCGTGTACTTCCACAACCGGGGGAATGAACGGCTTTCTGAAAGTTGCAGCCGCCTCTCTTGCGATGCCTAAAATGCTGTAACAGTCTACACGGTTGCTGGTGATTTCATATTCAAATACGGTGTCATGCAGACCGAGTGCCTCTACTGCGTCTGTACCGACTTCTACATCGTCGTCGAAAATGTAAATACCGTTCTCCGGTGCTTCCGGATACATGTCGCGGCTGCTGCCCAGCTCCTCGATGGAGCACATCATACCGTCGGACTCAATGCCTCTTAACTTGCCGGCCTTAATCTTAATGCCATCCTCCGGCAACGGACTGCCGTCATGACCGCCTGCAACCTTACCGCCGTCTAAAACAACCGGAACCTTGTCGCCTTCTTTTACATTAGGTGCGCCGGTTACGATCTGAATCGTACGGTCACCTACGTTAACCTGGCAGATAATCAGTTTGTCTGCATCGGGATGCTTTTCGATCTTCTCAATCTGTCCGATTACGATCTTTTCCAGGTTTTTATCCATGCGCTCATAGCCTTCTACCTTGGTGCCGGTCAGCGTCATGGCGTCAAAATACTCCTGATCGGTGCAGGAAAGGTCGGGCACATATGCTTTAATCCATGATAATGCTGTATTCATCTTCCTCTTTCTCCTTCCCGTTAAAACTGCTTTAAGAATCTGATGTCATTTTCATAAAGCAGACGCATATCGTCGATTTCGTATTTCAGAAGGGCGATACGCTCCAGACCTACGCCGAATGCAAAGCCGGAGTATTCTTCCGGATCGATATTGCACATCTTGAGTACCTTGGGATGTACCATACCGCAGCCCAGGATTTCAATCCAGCCGGAGCCCTTACAGAACCGGCAGCCCTTACCGCCGCACTTAAAGCAGCTGACATCTACTTCCGCACTGGGCTCTGTAAACGGGAAATGATGGGGACGGAATTTTACTTTGGTATCTTCGCCGAACAGCTCTTTTGCAAACTCTGCAAGCGTGCCCTTTAAATCGGCAAATGTAATATTCTTATCGATAACCAGACCTTCGATCTGATGGAAGGACGGAGAATGGGTTGCATCCACTTCGTCGGAACGGAATACTCTGCCGGGCGCAATCATACGGATCGGCAGCTTGCCCTGTTCCATGGTACGAACCTGAACCGGAGAGGTCTGGGTACGCAGAACGATTTCCTCATTGATATAGAAGGTATCCTGCTCGTCTCTTGCCGGATGGTCCTTCGGGATATTCAGCGCTTCGAAGTTGTAGTAGTCCTTCTCGACTTCGGGACCGCGAACCACTTCGTAGCCCATGCCGACGAAAATTCTCTCTACCTCTTCCAGAGCGATCGTATTGGGATGACGATGTCCAACGGAATTTTTCTTTGCAGGCAGGGTAACGTCAATCACCTCATTCTTTAAACGAGCTTCCATTACACGGTCTTCCAGCTTTGCTTTTTCAGTTTCCAGCGCTGTTTCAATTTCAGCGCGCACTTCATTGACCATCTGTCCAACCTTCGGACGGTCTTGTGGCGCAACCTCCTTCATGCTCTTTAACAGCTCGGTCAGGGCACCCTTTTTACCCAGTGCGCTGACTCTTACCTCGTTGAGCTTATCCAGGTTCTCGGAGGCGTCGATCTGTTTCAAAATCTCTTCTCTGATTTTTGCCAGTTTCTCTTTCACAGCAAACTCCTTTCTGTCAGATAGCCGTTTTTCTTCTGTGCGGCCTTCTACTTTCCCGGGACCTTCCTTTGATTATT
>OGZV01001459.1_pt1 | contig 21717 bp, 18 predicted proteins | sample 1576861 | NCBI WGS metagenome assembly OGZV01 (sample SAMEA3541501, study PRJEB24748) | human gut metagenome | biome: human gut; feature: human-associated habitat; material: faeces | place: China | collected 2012
GCCGGAATTAAAAGGGATGAAGATGGAACTTTTTAAAATGGAACAGTATGTGGAGATGTTGCTGACGTATCTCCGCATGGAAGATATGTCCGGGGATCTGCAGTTTGAGAAGGTATCTTTAGATAAGATTCTGAAACAATCTGTCCGGAAATATTCTCAGATGTTTATTCTTCAGAAGATCCGTCTGGATTACCGGCCGGTGGAACGAATAGTTCTTACAGATGAAAAATGGCTGGAGTTTGTGACAGAACAGATTCTGTCTAATGCTTTGAAATACACAAAGAATGGCGGCGAGATCAGAATCTGTCTGGAAGAAAAAAGAGGACGGGAGTGTCTGGTGATCGAGGATAATGGAATCGGTATTCAGGCAGAAGATCTTCCTAGAGTATTTGAAAAAGGGTTTACCGGATATAATGGAAGAGCAGATAAGAAGTCTACAGGGATTGGACTGTATCTTTGCAAAAAGATCATGGATAAGATGGGACATAAGATATGGATTAATTCAGAGGTGGGAAAAGGAACCCGTGTATATCTGGAATTGACAAGGCAAGAATGGAATCCGGAATAACGATCAGACAAAAAGAGAAAACCTTACAGGAATGTAAGATTAAACAGGGGAAATGTCACATGCTTCGATGGCAGGATATTTCCTCTTTTTTTATAATAGATACCGTAAAGAAGAAATCTTAAAAAGAAAGGAAGAAAAACTTATGTCATTACTGGAAGTAAAAAATGTGAAGAAGATATATACGACTCGTTTTGGGAGCAATCAGGTAGAGGCTTTAAGAGATGTGAATTTTACGGTAGAACGCGGGGAATATGTTGCAATCATGGGAGAGTCTGGATCGGGAAAGACGACTTTGCTGAATATTCTGGCGGCACTTGATAAACCGACAGAAGGAAAGGTTTATTTAAAAGACAGGGATCTGGGAAAATTAAAAGAAAAAGAGATCGCAACGTTCAGACGTCAGAATCTCGGCTTTGTATTTCAGGATTTTAACTTGTTAGATACATTTTCATTAAAGGATAATATATTCCTGCCACTGGTATTATCCGGAAAGAAATATCCGGAGATGGAAAAGAGATTAAAACCGATTGCAGAAAAACTTGGAATTGAAAAACTACTGGAGAAATATCCATATGAGGTGTCCGGTGGGCAGAAACAAAGAGCTGCAATTGCAAGAGCGCTGATCACGAAACCACAGCTGATTCTTGCCGATGAACCTTCGGGAGCACTGGATTCGAAAGCGGCAGACAGTCTGATGAATCTTTTTACAACGATTAACCAGGAAGGTCAGACGATTGTTATGGTGACACATAGTGTGAAAGCGGCGAGTAGTGCGAAAAGGGTGCTTTTTATCAAGGACGGAAAAGTATTCCATCAGCTTTACAGGGGGAATCTTACGAACGAAGAAATGTATGAAAGAATTTCAGATACGCTGAAGATTCTTACCACAGGAGGTGAGGAGGATGAATAATTTCATCTATGAAAAACTTGCTGTGACCAATCTTAAGAATAACCGTAAGACCTATGTACCTTATATCTTTACCGGTGTTCTGACTGTCATGATGTTCTATATTATTGATGCGCTGAGCAGAGGGAAAGGTATTACACAGGATACATTAAAGATATGTCTGCAGTATGCAACGGGTGTGATTGTTGTATTTGCAGTGATTTTTCTGTTCTATACAAATAGTTTCCTGATCAAGCGACGAAAGAAAGAGATCGGAGTATACAATATTCTTGGAATGGGAAAGCGGCATATTGCACGAATGATGGCAGTTGAGACGATCCTGACGGCGGGAATCAGTATTCTTGGTGGTCTGGTGTTTGGAATAATATTTGGGAAACTGATGTATCTGCTGCTCCTTAAGATTCTGCACAATAGCGTAGATATGCAGTTTTCGGTCAATGGGACTGCAATTGTACAGACTGTCATATTATTTGCAGGAATTTTTCTTCTGACGTATTTATATAACATTTTACAGATACAGCTGGTGAATCCGGTGGAACTTCTGCACGGAGGCAATCAGGGGGAGAAAGAGCCGAAGAGCAGATGGCTGCTTGTGATCGTCGGTGTGGCGGCACTTGGCAATGGTTACTGGATTGCACTTACAACAGAGGCACCGTTAGAAGCACTTTTGAAATTCTTTGTTGCAGTGGTCTGTGTGATTATTGGAACTTATGCACTTTTTATTGCCGGAAGCATTGTGGTATTGAAAATACTCCGGAAAAATAAAGCTTATTATTATAATCCGAAACATTTTACCAGTGTATCAGGCATGATCTATCGTATGAAACAAAACGGAGCGGGACTTGCGAACATCTGTGTGTTAAGTACGATGGTGCTGGTTATGGTATCCACAACGGTATCTTTGTATGCGGGAATGGAAGATATCCTGGACTCACGTTTTCCGAGAGATGTTTCAATTGTCTGCAATGAAGCCGATACAAATAAGGAAGAGACTCTTCAGAGACTGATAAAAGAACAATGTGAGAAAGCAGGGGTAAAAATAACAGACAGAGTCCGGTACAGATATGGCAGTATGAATGCGGTTTTGAAAGGAAATAATCTGGAAAAGGTAGAGCAGTACTATCCGGACAATCATTTTTACTATGTAGAGATGATCACACAGGAAGAGTATAACCGGATAGAAAAAAAGAATGTTTCGTTAAAGGAACAGGAGATACTGACATATACCACGAACGGCAAATGTGGAAAAAAACAGATAAACATTGCAGGACAGAACTATCAGGTGAAAAAAGAACTGTCCGAGATGACGAGCCAGCCGAAGAGCACGGCAGAAATGTATAAGACATTATACATTGTATTTGCAAATGCAGAGCAGATTGAACGTATCGAGTCATTTTCTTATGCAGATAAATTCAACCTGAAGGGAGATGACGGAAAACAAAAAGAGGCACTGGAACAGATACAGAACGAATTTTATGAAAAGTTTCCGGATGGAACGATGGAAAGCCGTATGTTAAGCCGTTCTTCTTTTTATGAATTGTATGGCGGACTGTTCTTTATTGGAATCTATCTGGGAAGTATGTTTATTATGGCAACGGTACTGATCATTTATTATAAACAGATATCGGAAGGCTATGATGACAGGGAGCGTTACCAGATCATGCAGAAGGTTGGCATGAGTAAAAAAGAAGTGAAGCGTTCCATCAGAAGCCAGGTCTTAAGCGTATTCTTCCTGCCGTTGGTTGTAGCAGTGATCCATGTTGCAGTAGCCTTTAAAGTAATGACAAAAATTCTGGGAGTATTAAATCTTACGAATGTATCGTTGTTTGCGGTATGCACAATCATTACGATAGCGGTGTTTGCGGTATTCTATATCATCGTTTACAGTATAACTGCGAAAGAATATTACCGGATCGTGAATTAAGATTAAGGGTTTACCATTGACTTTGTATCTTTCAGGTTGTATTGTTGTTTTAGAATGTTTTACGAATCAAGGAGGAACTTAAAAATGACAAGAGAAGGCGAAAGAGAACTGGTAAAAGTGGAACATGTAAATGGCGGAGACGGTTATATTGTAAAAGAAGCAATGGTTACTTCGGAAGAAGTTGGAGAAGCCTGTAAGATGTATGCCAAGATTCATCTGGATCCGGGATGTGAAGTAGGATACCATTATCATCATGGTGAGACAGAGTCTTACTTCATTCTGACCGGACACGGAACTTATGACGATAACGGCGAAAAACAGCCGGCAAATCCTGGCGATTTGTTCCTGTGTAAAGACGGAGATGCACATGGAATTAAGAACACCGGTGATGAAGAACTTACCTTTATGGCATTGATCTTAAAAAAATAATATTGGAAAATATGAAAAACACCTGTCTGTAACTGGGATCATTTCAGGAATGATACCGGGCCGCAGACAGGTGTTTGTATTGCCATGCATTCGGAAGAAGCTGCCAGTGGCAGGTTCTCTGCATTGATTATAATGAACGGAATACATCCAGCAGCCGGTCATTATCCTCTGGATTCATAATGCAGAACCGTACATATTCTCCGTTCAGGCTTTCGAAAGAAGAACAGTCCCGGATCATGAGATTCTGGTGAATCGCTTTTTCAAAGACATCGAAAGAAGTGAGTCCTTCTTTTAAAATCCTTACAAGGACAAAGTTGGCATAAGCAGGATAAATCTTTACAGTATCCAGTTCAGAAAGCTCTTTGCACATTCGGGTGCGCTCGGAATCAATGAGAGTCCAGGTCTTCTTAATATAATCGGTATCTTTCAACATCCGTTCTCCGGCATAAGCTCCGACACTGTTCAGGCTCCACGGATTCTGGTGGGTAAGAAGCGTCTGAAGAAATGCCTGATTACTGGTGAGACCATAACCAAAGCGAAGTCCAGGTGCGGCGAAGAACTTGGATACACCGCGGATGACCATGAAGTTGTCGAATTCCGGTACAAGAGAAACTGCAGAGAGGGAAGTGCCTTCCGGTGCGAATTCGATATAAGTCTCATCGATCATAACGAAGATACCAAGTGACCGGCATACGGTTAACAGCTTTTTCATATCAGCGGTACTGATGGCTGAAGAGGTCGGGTTGTTCGGATTACAGATGATCAGAAGATCAATATCACTTTTCAGTGTATCGGTCAGATCGGAAATATCCAGTCTGAAATCCTGTTCTTCTTTCAGATTATAATATTCCAGTGTGCCGCCGACCAGATTCAGCTCTCTTGCATATTCGGAATAGGTCGGTCCCAGAAGCAGCGCTCTTTTTGGTGCGCGCTGGCTGATCAGAAGTGAGATAAGCTCCGTAGAACCATTTCCGACAACAATATGTTCCGGCGAGGTATTGGTATATGCAGCAATTGCTTTTTTCAGATCTGTATAATCTCTGTCTGGATAACTGCTGATGATATCCAGATGTTCTGCGAGATCTTTTTTTACCTGTCCGGATAATCCGAGCGGGTTTACATTGGCACCGAACAAAACAATCTTTTTCCTATCAAGGTGATAATAATCTGCGATCTTTTCCAGATCGCTTCCGTGAAATTCTGGCTTTTTTTTCATAATTTTCCATCCTATCGACACAATTTTGATATTTTCTCTTTCCGGCATTGCCATTCGTTGACAAACAATGCTATAATTTATTATAGTATGTTTTAAGAAAAAAGCAACGAAAGAAGCAGGTGTAGGACTTGAAAAATAAAATCCAAAAATTTTCAAAAGGCGACTTTCAGTTGATACGACCTGATGTTATATTCGATGAGACCAATCTGGTACTCATTATAGGTGAAGGGGAAGTATACAGAGGAAGTTTTACAATGAGGGCAAACAATGAGGGAAGGATACGAGGACTGGTGTACTCGTCTTCTTTCCGTGTCCATTTTAAAGATCAGGGATTTGAGGGAAATCCGGCAAGAGTGGAATTTACGTATGACGGACGGGGACTTCGCCCGGGACATGTAGAGGAAGGAAAATTCACGGTCGTATGTACCGGTGGTGAGTTTGAACTGGCTTTTACGGCAATCATTGAGAAACCATATGTGATGACAACCTATGGAAAAGTACAGAGTACCGATGATTTCCGCAAACTTGCAATTAAGGATTTTTCAGAAGCGGGAAGGCTCTTCCGTTCCAAAGAATTCTATGAGATTTTAAAATATGAGAATGAGCGTACATTCTATCTGTACGATAATATGCGCAAATGGTCTCTCGGAGAACAGGCCATGGAAGAATTCATGGTAGGGATCAAACAGAAAGAATGCATTTTCCTTACGCTTCAGGGAGAGGGGATGCTATTCGAAGATCTGACAGAGTCGACAAAGGGAACACTGACTCTGATGAAAAATACATGGGGATATATGCCAATCCATATTGAGACAGTCGGTGATTTTATCCGGGTGTCCAGACCTGAGATCAGCACAGAAGATTTTGTGGGAAATGCACATGAGATCGAATATGTGGTAAGAGCAGAGAAACTTCATGGCGGACGGAATTACGGAGCATTGAAGTTCGTGACACCATATGAGACACTCACTTATGAAGTTGAGGTATTGCAGAATCAGGAGTATGACGAAGATCACAGGATGCCGGAACTTTTACTGGCTCAGATCATCAAAGAATATGTAGGATATGTGGCAGGAAGAGTGACACTGGAACACTGGGTGGATAGTGCAGTCGAGAAGATGGTAGCGCTGCGTAAGCTGGATCCTCTGAATGAAGTATATCAGTTGATGCTTGGTAATATTTATCTGCTCGGAGGCAAGACGGAAGAAGCAAAATGGATTCTTGAGAATTACAATTATAATCGGTTCGCAATCGGAAAAGATCCGCTGACAAACTGTTATTATCTGTATCTGACTGCAAAGATCCGCGGAGATGTGAACTATGAAGAACGGGTGCTGGATGAGGTTGGAAAGACATATATGCGTCATCAGGATTCCTGGTGGCTGCTCTATATGATCCTGAATCTTGACAACAGATATAAGAATCCTTATAAACGTCTGGAAGTTCTGGAACAGCAGTTTGAGTATGGAATCCATGCAGTAATGTTCTATTTGGAAGCATATCTGTGCTATCAGGAAAAGCCGACACTTCTTAAGAAATTAGGCACATTTGAGATTCAGGTGTTAAATTTTGCGACCAAATACCGCATGATGACAAAAGAACTGGCACTTTATATTTCAAATTTTGCCAGTCAGCAGAAAAAATACAGTGACAATCTGTTCAGAATCCTGGAAAGAATCTATAAGATGTATGAAGAGCCGATGATACTGAATACGATCTGTACACTTTTGATCAAAGGAAATAAAACGGCAAAGAAGTATTTTTCATGGTATCAGAAGGCAGTTGATTCGGATCTTAAGATTGCCCAGCTTTATGAATATTATATGATGACAATCGACGAAGACAGTGCGCACGGACCGTTGCCGAAATCGCTGGTTTTATACTTTATGCATGGAAATGCTCTCGATTATAAGAAGGCTGCGTATCTGTATGCAAGTCTTGTGACCCATGAGGAACAGGCAGGAGATCTGTATCTGAATTACAGAGAACAGATGGTGGCATTTACATGGGAACAGTTGGCAAAGCGCCACATAACAGAATCACTGCGTACATTGTACAAAAGATTTTGCAGAGAAGACGAGATGACGGCAGAACGTATGGAGGCGATGCGTGACATCTGTTATTCTTATGAAGTAAGGACAAAGGTACGCGGGATGAAATGTGTGCTGGTAATTGAAAAAGATGGTTCGGTACGTCAGCGTATCCCGTATGATACGAAGAATGGAGCTATCATTTATCTGTATGATAAGGAATCGAGAATTGTATGGGAGTCTGTAGAGGGCAGACATTATACGGATTCCATTCCATATGAGACGAAAAGACTGTTTTATGAGCCGCGTTTTGTAGATATGTGCAGAAAATATGCAGCATCTACAGGATTCTGGAATCAGGAGCCGGAGAAAGAAAAACCGGATTATGAAAAGATCCAGGCAAAGGGGATAGATTCATTTGAGGATAAGGATGTCTTCCTGGTTTGCAGCAGAAGAATCAGGGAAGAAAATTATACGGAGGATGACTTCTTAAGTTATCTTGCTTTTGAAATGTTCCGGAGAGGACAGTATGACAAGGTGACACTTACGTATCTTGCGGAGTATTACTGTGGCGCAATCGGAGATATGAAGCGGCTCTGGAAAGTATTAAAACAATATGGGGTTCCATCTTATAAGGTCAGTGAACGGATCATTACACAGATGGTCTTTTCGGAGACATTGTATGAGGAAGAGCATATTTTTGAAGATTATTATCTGTCGGACAATGTATATTTTCGCTTAAAACAGGCATATCTTGCTTACGTTACAAGGGAATATATCGTATATGGACGAAGCCTGGAAAAATGTGTATTTGAAATCATTGCAAATGAATGTGATCAGAAAGAAGATCTGCCAGATGTATGTAAGATTGCACTTCTGAAATATTATTCAGATAAAGAATACACAGGTGAACTGGAAGATGTCCTTCATCAGGTACTACGGGAAATGTGCGAAAAACAACTAGTCTTCCCATATTACATGAATTATAAAGAGGAATGGCTGCGGGAAGTACAACTCTATAATAAGGTGATGGCAGCGTACCGCTGTAAACCGGGAGGAAAAGTAAGACTGTACTATAAGATGAAACAAAAAGACCGGGAAGAACTGGGATACCGGGCAGAGGCAATGATGCCGGTCTATGAAAACCTGTATGTAAAACAATTTGTCCTTTATAATGATGAATCAGTGAATTATTATTTCCAGGAATCCGGAAACGGAGAAATGATCACAACAGACAAGAAGACGCTGAAAACAGATAAAGAACGTGTATTTGCCGGAAAATATCAGATGCTGAATGCAATGACAGATATGGATTCGGATGCGGAACGTTCGAAAGCCATGCTTGAGTTTGAAGAAGAAGAACAGATGGCAGATCAGATATTTAAGATATATTAAAATGAAAGGAGGAGACGATAATGCAAAAAGGAAGTGTTCTGGGCTATGATCTGAATGAAAAGAATTGTCAGATCAGTTATTATGATGAAAATAAAGAAGAACCGGAAACGATGGAAGCAGCAGTTGATAATTATCAGATTCCTCTGATCCTTGGCTATTATAAAGAACGATGGGTATATGGACAGGAAGCAAAACGATTGAGAGAAGCGGGAGAGGGAGATATTGTCACTCATCTGTTCCGTAAAGCTGTAAAAAGAAAAAAAGTACGTGTAGGCGGGAAAATCCATGATGGCGTATGGCTTCTTGCAAAGTTCATTTCCATGACATTGAAGAAATTCGAACAGATTGATTATATTACGTTTTCCGTTCCGTATACGAATGTTGATATGTCGAAGATGTTAAAGGGAATCGGAAAATATATCGGTGTACCGGGAGAATGTGTATTTGTACAGGATTATAAGGAAAGCTTCTGTCAGTATATGTTTTATCAGCCGAAAGAATTGTGGCAATATGAATCAGCATTGTTTTATTGTGATGCGCAGGAAATCCGTGCATATATGCTGCGCCGCCTGAATACAGTAAGCACCAAGAGCAGGGATATGTTTGTGACAGTAGAAGAAGTCGCCAATGCGCACATGAAAGAACTGGAAGCAATCTATCCTGTGTTGAATGTAGATAAAGCCAAAGATGCGGATGAGAGTTTTAAGTCTTTCATCCAGAATGTATTTGATAAAAAAGTGGTATCGTCTGTTTATCTGACAGGAGAGGGATTTGAGAATAACTGGTATCCGAATTCCCTGAAGGTACTGTGTAACGGACGGAGGGCTTTCCTTGGAAATAACTTATACAGTAAGGGTGCATGTTATTCATCCATGCGCTATGCAGATCCGTATGATGATGGTCCGATTTATCTGGATGGAACAAAGATGACAGAACAGATCTGCCTGCGTATGAGAATTGGCGGACAGGAAGGATGGTATCCGATTGTTGCATGGGGAACACACTGGTATGAGGCAGACGGACAGTGGGAAGTGATTTTGGAAGATACATCGGATATTGAGATCCATATAGAGACACTTGACGGAGAGGATCTTAAAGTTGAGACAGTGTCACTGGAAGAACTGCCGGAACGAACAGATTATTCTTTGCGTCTTCAGATTGAAGTCATGTTTATGGATGAGCGTACCTGCAGGCTGCGTTTTAAAGATGTTGGTTTCGGAGAATTTTATCCGGCATCAGATTTCCTTGTAGAAAAGGAATTACATTTAGGAGGTATCAATGGGCAGTTTAATTCTTTGTCATAAAAAACGGGCCAAACGACCTTTTGAAATATCCAGAGTTCATATGCGGATTTACACGATAGAAGAATTGTGTTATTACATCTGTAATAATCTGTATCTGATCGATTATACGATCGTCAATGAACGATTGTGCCGGTGGGTCGGGGATGAACTGGAACTGCCGAAGCTGGCAGAGGAATTAAGAAGGCTTCTTCGGGAGAATGGATCGATGGAAGAATTTGTACTTACGATCCTGAAGGAATCTAATATCTATGCTGCGGCAGAAATTCATAAGATGCAGAGTGTTCTGGAACAACTGCAGTCACAGAGAGACGTAGAAAAAGAAAAATATAAGGCGGATACGCTTCAAAACAGTAAAGAATACGAATCAGCGATTTTAGTATATCAGTCCATCCTTAACAAAGACTGGGATGAATCGGTAGATAAAAAGTTTTACGGTCGTGTGTATGCAAGCATGGGATCTGCATATGGTCATCAGTTCCTGTATAAAGAAGCGGCAAAGGCTTATCAGGAAGCGTATAAGATATGTGAACAGCCTGATATATTGAAGGCGTATCTTTATAGCTGTTATAAAGCTCTTCCGCATGATGAATACTTAAAAATGCTGTCGGGCAATCCAATCCTTCTGAGTCTGGACACCGTTTTGCGTGATGAAATGGAAAAAACAAAGAAAAAGATAGGTGCGGATATTCCGGAAGAAAAGCTGAATGAATGGAAAAAGGAGTACCGCAGGATTGACAAACACCGTGGAATATGATAATATATCCAAAGATTTTAGTGTGGTAAAGTAATCAACTGTTAAACTGGTAAAAGAGCGTAGCGGCTGTTTGGCACACGTAAAAGGAATACAGGAGGATATATGTTATGAAAAAGAGATTAGTACTGCTCCTTGTTACGGCAATGGCAGCTACAACGGTATTGGCAGGCTGTGGAAGTAAAGATTCAGGTTCATCTGACAGTGGAAAGAAATCGGCAAAAGAATCAAAAGTAGAAAATGATGATGACACATTGATCGTTGGGTTTGATGCTTCTTTCCCTCCGTATGGTTATAAAGATGATAGCGGAGAATATGTAGGATTCGATCTTGATCTTGCACAGGAAGTATGTGATAGAAATGATTGGAAACTGGTAAAACAGCCGATAGACTGGGATTCTAAGGATGCGGAACTAAATTCGGAAACAATTGACTGTATCTGGAATGGATTCACTATGAATGGCCGTGAAGATGATTATACATGGTCAGATCCATATATTGACAACAAGCAGGTTGTGGTAGTCAGAAGTGATTCGGGTATTGATGACTTTTCGGGGCTGAAAGGAAAACATGTAGAAGTACAGACAGACTCTTCTGCACTTGCGGCTCTGGAAGGAGATCAGAAGGACCTGGCGGCAACCTTCGCAGATCTTAATCAGGTTGCAGAATACAATACAGCATTCATGGATCTGGAATCCGGTGCATGTGATGCAATCGCTATGGACATCGGAGTTGCAAACTATCAGGTGAATTCAAGGAAAAATCCGGATGATTACAAGATCCTAGACAAAGAAATTTCATCTGAACAGTATGCAGTCGGATTCAAAAAAGGAAACACAGAGCTGAAAGATAAAGTTCAGAAGACACTGGATGAGATGGCCGAAGACGGAACGGTTGATAAAATTGCAGAAAAATATGCAGATTACGGAGTTCCGGGAGCTCTTTGCATAGGAAAGAACAGCAAGTAAAATGAAGGGGCCAACCCCGGAGGGGATTGGTCCCTTTTGGCTCGCCATTCATTCGGAAGAAGCGTGAAAAAACTGGAGGACATTATAGATGGAGATAGGAACACTGATAAGAGAACTTGGCGGAGGAATGTGGATCTCGGCAGAGATATTTATTCTGACATTACTTTTTTCACTGCCGCTTGGACTAGTGGTTGCATTCGGGAGAATGTCGAAGATTGCACCGGTCAGATGGATATCAAAATTATACATATCGATTATGAGAGGAACCCCGCTGATGCTTCAGTTGATGGTAGTGTATTTCGGACCATATTATCTGTTTGGAATGCGCATTTCCACAGGATACCGTATGACTGCGGTGCTGATCGGTTTTGCAATTAATTATGCGGCATATTTTGCTGAGATATACAGAGGCGGGATTGAGGCAATTCCGGTAGGACAGTATGAAGCGACAAAGGTACTGGGATATTCCAAAAGCCAGACATTTTTCCGGATCGTATTTCCTCAGGTATGTAAGCATATTCTGCCGGCAGTGACCAATGAGATCATCACGCTGGTAAAGGACACTTCACTGGCATTTGTGCTGGCTGTAACGGAGATGTTTACAATGGCAAAACAGATTGCGGCGGCACAGACTTCCATGGTTCCGTATATTGCAGCAGGTATCTTCTATTATGTATTTAATTTGCTTGTTGCGATGATTATGGAAAAGATTGAAGAAAAGTTGAATTATTACCACTAGGAGGAATAGATCATGAGTCTGCTTGAAATGAAAAATATCAAAAAAAGTTTTAACGGAGTCGAAGTTCTGAAAGACATTTCTCTGAAGGTGGAAAAGGGAGAAGTCCTTGGTATCATCGGTCCTTCCGGCTCGGGAAAATCAACCCTTCTTCGATGTGCAACGGGGCTTGAGACTGCGGATGCAGGGGAAATCCATTATTCCGGAACCTTTGGACTGGTGTTTCAGAATTTTAATTTGTTTCCGCATTATTCGGTGATGAAGAATATCACTGATGCACCGCTGAAAGTACAGAAGAGAAAGAAAGAAGAAGTCTATAAAGAAGCGAGAGAACTTTTGAAGAAGATGGGACTTGCCGACAAGGAAGATGCATATCCTTGTCAGTTGTCGGGAGGACAGCAGCAGCGTGTATCAATCGCGAGAGCACTTGCACTGCATCCGGATATTCTGTTTTTTGATGAGCCGACGTCCGCGCTGGATCCGGAACTGACTGCAGAGATCCTGAAAGTTATCAGGGAACTTGCGATGGAGCATATGACGATGGTGATTGTTACGCATGAGATGAATTTTGCGAGAAACGTATCGGATCATGTAATCTTCATGGATGGAGGTGTGATCGCAGTAGAAGGAACTCCGGAAGAAGTGTTCGATTCATCTAATGAAAGAATGAAAGAATTTCTCGGAAAATTCAATGATTAACCGCGGGAAAACTAATGAATAGAGCAAATTTATAAGCTGCGCTTATTAAACGACGCGTTATAAATAATGTATCAGCAGGAATACAAGGTAGATGGAAATATTGCTTTTCCGTTTGCCTTGTATTATACTGATATAGCAAAATGCTTTTTAAAGACAGTTTTGACAAATGAAAAATTTGAAAAGAATGGAGTCTGCATTTATGAGTGAATTTGAAAAAGTAACAACAGGACTGGGTGAAGAATGCGGTGTGTTTGGAGCCTATGATATGGATGGCGGAGATGTTGCACCATCCGTTTATTATGGACTTTTTGCATTGCAGCACAGAGGACAGGAAAGCTGTGGTATTGCGGTAACGGATACATATGGAGAAAGAAAAGTACATTCCAAGAAAGGACTTGGACTGGTAAATGAAGTGTTCGATGAAGAGTCTTTACAGGAATTGAAGGGAAATCTTGGTGTCGGACATGTAAGATATTCGACAGCAGGTGCTTCCAGAGCTGAGAATGCGATGCCGTTGGTTATCAATTATGTGAAAGGGATCCTTGCAATTGCACATAACGGCAATCTGACAAATGCCATTGAACTTCGCCATGAACTGGAGTACACAGGCGCTATTTTCCAGACAACGATTGACTCGGAGGTAATCGCATATCATATCGCCAGAGAACGTCTGAATGTAGAGAAGGCAGAAGATGCGGTAAAAAATGCGATGAAGAAGATACAGGGGGCGTATGCACTGGTTGTCAGTTCGCCGAGAAAGATGATCGGTGCCAGAGATCCATTTGGATTGAAACCTCTTTGTATTGGAAAAAGAGATAATACTTATTTCCTGGCTTCGGAGAGCTGTGCGATTGCTGCCGTCGGAGGAGAATTTGTAAGAGACGTAGAGCCTGGAGAGATTGTAAGTTTTACAAAACATGGAATGAAATCAGATAAAACTATGGCAATCGATCCCAAAAAGCAGGCAAGATGTATTTTTGAATATATATATTTCGCAAGAATGGACAGCGTGATCGATGATGTGAATGTATATCATGCGAGAATTGTTGCAGGGAAAGCTCTGGCAGAATCTTATCCGGTTGATGCGGATCTGGTTGTCGGAGTACCGGATTCCGGGCTGGTTGCGGCGAAAGGATATTCGGAACAGTCGGGAATTCCGTATGGCATGGCATTCCACAAGAACAGTTATGTCGGAAGAACATTTATCAAGCCAAAACAGAGTCAGCGGGAAAGCAGTGTGAAGATCAAGCTGAACGTGATCGAAGAGGTTGTAAAGGGAAAACGTATTGTTATGGTAGATGATTCTATTGTACGAGGAACAACCTGTGCGAACATTATCAAGATGCTCAAAAAGGCCGGAGCGAAAGAGGTACATGTAAGGATCAGTTCACCACCGTTCCTGCATCCATGTTATTTCGGAACAGATGTGCCTTCGAATGAACAACTGATCGCACATTCCCATACAACAGAGCAGATCCGTGAGATGATCGGGGCAGATTCGCTTGGCTATATGGAAGTTGATAAATTAAAAAACATGGTCGGTGATCTGGCATATTGTGACGCATGCTTCACCGGTAATTATCCGATGGAAGTACCTGGAAGAGATGTTTCGCTGGCATTTGAATAGAAAACAGGTTAAAATAGTCGGGTGGAAGAATTGACGAAGGAGATTATTAGTATGAGTAATGACAGATATACAAGTCCACTTTCAGAAAGATATGCAAGCAAAGAGATGCAGTACATTTTCTCGCCGGATAAGAAGTTCCGTACATGGAGAAAACTCTGGATCGCACTTGCTGAGACGGAAAAAGAACTGGGACTGGATATTACAGAAGAACAGATTGAAGAATTAAAAGCACATGCAGATGATATCAATTATGATGTGGCAAAAGAAAGAGAAAAGGTAGTCCGTCATGATGTTATGTCTCATGTGTATGCATATGGAAAACAGTGTCCGAATGCAAAAGGAATCATTCATCTTGGTGCGACTTCATGCTATGTAGGCGATAATACAGATATCATTCTGATGTCGGAAGCGTTGGAGATTGTCAGAAAGAAACTGATCAATGTGATTGCCGAACTCGCAAAGTTTGCGGATGCACATAAGAGTCTTCCGACACTTGCATTTACACATTTCCAGCCTGCACAGCCTACAACAGTAGGTAAGAGAGCAACACTCTGGATGCAGGAATTCATGATGGATCTGGAAGACCTGGAATATGTAAAAGGAAGTTTAAAGCTTCTCGGATCAAAAGGAACGACCGGAACACAGGCAAGCTTCCTGGAACTCTTTGACGGAGATCAGGAGACGATTGATAAGATCGATCCGATGATCGCCAAAAAGATGGGATTTGAGACATGTTATCCGGTGTCTGGTCAGACCTATTCACGTAAGGTAGATACCAGAGTGGTAAATGTACTTGCAGGTATTGCGGCAAGTGCACATAAGATGTCCAATGATATCCGTCTCCTTCAGCATCTGAAAGAGATTGAAGAACCATTTGAGAAGACTCAGATCGGATCTTCGGCAATGGCATATAAGAGAAACCCGATGAGAAGTGAAAGAATCGCTTCACTTTCCAGATATGTGATGGTAGATGCCATGAACCCGGCAATCACATCCGCAACACAATGGTTTGAGAGAACACTTGATGATTCTGCGAACAAACGTCTCAGTGTCCCTGAAGGATTTCTGGCAATTGATGGTATCCTGGATCTGTGTCTGAATGTTGTAGACGGACTGGTAGTATACCCGAAAGTTATCGAAAAGAGACTGATGTCAGAACTTCCGTTCATGGCAACAGAGAATATCATGATGGATGCTGTAAAAGCAGGTGGGGACAGACAGGAACTTCATGAGAGAATCCGTGAATTGTCTATGGAAGCCGGACGCAATGTCAAAGAAAAAGGATTAGACAACAATCTTCTTGAACTGATTGCCGCAGATCCTGCATTCAACCTTTCGCTTGAAGAACTGCAGAAGACAATGGATCCTGCAAAATATGTGGGACGTGCGCCGATTCAGGTTGATGCATATCTGAAGAACGTTGTGAATCCGGTGCTGGAAGCAAATAAGGATATTCTTGGAGTAACAGCAGAAATCAATGTATAAGATTCTGTAACAGACAAAAATGTGAAAAAGAAAGTGGAGTTTCAGTGAACAATGGAACATCACTTTCTTTTCTTGTATATGTGATTTATAATGAATCCATATGGAAGTGTAAGGGGGAAGAAAGCGGATATATGGAAAAGACTAGGACTATGATGAATGGTGCAGCATCAGAAAAGCAATACCGGGTCAGAAGCTGCAGATACACAGACCTTGTAATGATACTTGTGATCGTAGTTGCGCTACAGTGTCTGACAAGGCTGGAATATGCAGGGGAAAGATTTATCCAAAGCCGGAACGGGTATAAGATAGCCGGCAGTACAATGAAAAGCTGCGGACAGGAAACTGTAAAAGGATATGTGGAAATAAAAGCATTGTGCATTTCAAACGCGAAGAATATAGCCGGAAGCTTGTGTGCTCAGGCTGCGACACCGAATGAAACAGCTATGAATGTGACCATTCCAACAGCTGATGCGGGAAAAGATGACAGCCGGAATACAAAGCTGTCTGCTGCAGAAGAAATGAACACATCTGCTTTGGAAGGTGGAGCGGAGATCCTGAAAACAGAAAAGAGTGCGGGAGCTGCACCTGTTGTGGCAGATACAACAGCTGCCGGGTCTGCAGCTGAGAGCAGTGAAGAGGACAGGGGCAGTACAGAAGAACAGCAGGGCGAAATGCTGGAACTTGGTGGATTTATCATAGGAGAAAATGGCTTGATCGAACGTTGTGAGAATCCGTCTCTGGTTGTCGAGGATGGGATTATTATATTGCCATCAGACGACAGATGTAAGGGGATCAGAGCAGAAGCATTCACTGGAATTACGGGAGTGGAAGAAATTTATATTCCGGCCAATATTACATGGATTGAACCCGGAGCCCTGGAAAATTGGAAAATCTTATGTATATAGAGGTTGCACCGGATAATCCAGCATATCAAAGCATAGATGGAGTTCTTTACAGCAAAAAGGAGCAGAAAGAAAAGGCATGAATATTCGACAGGTAACAGACGGCAAAGAAGATTATATAGAATTGCTTCGCATGGGAGATCCGGATGAATCCAGAATCCGTAAAGTATTGGAAAAAGGTGAACTTTTTTTACTTGAAGAACATGGAAAACTCCGTACATTGTGTGTGGTTATATTTTCGGAAGAAAAGAAATGTGAGATAAAAAATATTGTAACCATAGAAAAAGACCGTGGCAAGGGGTATGGCCGGTATATGATCCATTATATCTGTGAACATTACTGCTCACAGTATGATTGGGGATATATGAAAAAAGACCGATGCCGGGACATCATGGAGTTCTGTGAAAAGTGTGGATTTACAGATGAAGATGAGATATATCTGAAAAAGGAACTGATGTCGGAAATCGACACAAAACGTGTAATTAATCTTGCAATGGAAGCGGGAAGAATGCTTTTGAAAAACGGAGGTGAGATCTTTCGTGTAGAAGAGACGATGATGAGAATCTGCCGTAGATTCGGGGTGAAATATGTGGAGCTGTTTACTTTGAGCCATGGATTGTTTATCTGTGCAGGAACGGATAAAGAAAAGCTGTACACAAAAGTAAAACAGGTACCGCTTTCCTCCACGCATCTGGGGATCGTAGCAGAAGTAAATGATCTGTCCAGGGAAATTGCAGCAGGACATGTCGGAATTGAAGAAGCAATAAAGAAGTTAAAGAAGATCGACAAGATGCCGGTCAAGCGTATTCCTTATCAGATTGCGGCGGCTGGATTAAGCGCCGGCGGATTGGGGTATCTGCTTGGCGGGACAGCAATGGAAGCTTTTGTGGCATTTTTTGTCGGTTGTGTTGTGTTCTCATGGTCTCTTTTTGCCGGAAAACACGGTGTTTCAAAGATCCTGATTCACATTGTGGGGGGGATCATTATTGCGTCAATGGCTTTGGCGGCAATGCAGATTCCGTTTTTGGGAAAACTGCTGGATTTTTTCCCAAAGGTGGATTTGCTGAATATGCGCTTATGGATAAGGATAGAGTGTACCAAAAACCTGATAATCTTACCTTTGAACAAGCGTCTGCTATTTCCATATCTTTTGAAACCGCATTAGGAGCAGTCAGAAAGGCAAAAATAAAGGACGGTCAGGAGGTTATGATTTACGGTTCTTCCGGTGGTGTTGGTCTATATACGGTACAGTTAGCAAAGGCATTGGGAGCAAAAGTAACCGGCGTTTGCAGTACAAGAAATATTGAAGTTGCAAAACAAATGGGTTGCGATAATATAATAGATTATAAACAAGAAGATTTTACAAAAGTCGGGAAAAAATTTGACGCTATCATAGGCGTAAATGGTTGTAATCCCATGAAAACATATAAAAAACTTCTTACACCTAATGGTATTTTCGTAGGAGTGGGCGATGTAAAACAAGGATTTAAAGCATTGTTTGCTTCCTTGACTTCACGAAATTTTACATATCTTATGGGTGTGGCAAGTATGCAGAAAGGTTATCTTGCATATGCAAAAGAACTTGCTGAAAAAGGGAAATTAACACCTTATATTGATAGAATTTATTCTGTCTATGATACACCAAAGGCAATTCAATATATTCTGACAAATCATGCACAGGGAAAAATAGTAATAACTATGGATTTTTAACTTTGAAATCTTTTTTCAAAACGAATGTGACTCGTACAAACTTTTATGTTTTGTGCGAGTCTTTTTTTGCCTTTTCTACCCTCATAAAACGATATAAACCTATCTCTTAATAACTTTTGGGATAGTCGTTTATATATATTTGCGTTCGCAGAAAGGAGGTGAACTTATGAATCCATCTCCTTTCTTCATTTTACAATTTACGTATCTGATGAAAAAATTGCCACAGTTTTAAATATGCTTTCAGAAAACAGCGTAATGTGATTTTATTGTACTATTTTCAAGGTTTCAATGACAAAGAAATAGAGGATTAAAAAAATTAAAAATGCTTTTGTCAGAAAGGAAGTAACGAATGAGAAAAAATTACGGTTGTCCCTCTTTTGAATTGATTTGCAGAGCGTCCAGCAGAGAGGAAGAAGCAATCACAGAAATCTTGAAATTCTATGACGCTTATATCTCTAAATTATGCTTACGCCCGTTTTACCACTTAAAAAGTGGTAAGGTCAGTATGCAGGTTGATGAAGAACTAAAGGGAGAAATTCATACGGAAATGATAAAGTCAATCTTTAAATTTGAAATCAGAGTGAAATAATCAGAGCGTATGAACAAAAACGGGAGATACACATTTTTTGTGGTATCTCCCTTGCTAATTTTATCGTTATATCAAGGTTCATTCAATCGTGGTAAATTCGTAGTAAAATAAATGATTTTTGCAACTTTAAATTCTTTGAAAATATAGTGTTTATGCGGATAATCTCAAATCACGTATAAAATTTGGATGTAACTATTACTAAAAATACTGGTACTCCTGCAAATTGTTCTAAATAATTTGAATGAATTCAATATTATGCTTTTTTCTCCTTAAATGGCTTCAGAAAGATCACCCATCCAAAGATCAGCAGATTCATTACCAGTGCCACAGGAATATCTCCCCAGTGGATTTGCTGATTCTGAAGTACATCCGCAGAGTACGTTCCTGAAAAAACTACCATCATATTATTATTCAGAAAATGAATAATTATCGGAACCCAGATATTCTGGGTTTTCATATAAGTATATGCCATAAAAATCCCCAGTGAAATACAGGTAACAAACTGGCTTGCCAGAGCCGCCAGCCCCATATCCGGCGTAGTGTAATAGAAGAAGTCTATTGGCAGATGCCATACAGCCCACACACAGCCCAAAAGGATTACGCCGCCTTTTAGTCCAAATTTTTTCTGAAGAAGAGGCTGAAGATAATATCTCCATCCGTATTCTTCTCCAAAGAATGCCACTACTGACAGGAAAAAGTTTACCAAAACAGTAAAAAATATGATCCAGGTAGTAGGATTTGCCATTATTTTGCCAAATTCAGAAAGCTGGCCGCTCAGAGCACAGGCAATCACAAATCTGAGAAGATATAATCCAATAAACAACAGGATCATACGAATAGATATATTCCAATGTTCGCTGTTCAGTCCATAGGATCTGCGCTTTTCTTTACCGGATTGCAGAAGAAGAATCCAGAAAATAACGCTGCCACCTATTATAACGTACTCCATGATCGGTGCCCACTGAGAATATGGCATGCTCATCAGATCTCTATTTTGGGGAGCCAGAACAGAAGCCGCCGTGCAGACAACCAGCACCGCCGTGAGAGCTACAAAGAATATGAAAAAAGCCGTTGGAAGATTTTTATCTCCTTTTTTGGTAATTAAATAAGCCATCATCACACCTGCTGCTGGATACAGCATCTGCGCATTTGGAAAAGCGCTGAGATCAAGACCTTTTCCATAGCCATACCACATCAGAAGTCCCATTACATATGTGATTCCGTATGCTATAATCACATAGATCAATAGCTGTTTTTTCTCTGTTTGCATAAATTTCATAATTTCCTCCTTGCAACTTCTAATTTGTTACTCACATGATATCATACTTTAGACACTTAGGCACAGGTTATTCCCAAAATTGGAGAAAACTTAAAACATTGATTTACTGCAAAGCATAACGAATCTTTTATTAAACAAGGGCAAGATGCGCCCTTGAGTAACTCTAATTTCCTTTTGGAAATCAGGATGCCTGGCAATCTTGATGGGGATTTCGCTCCCCATTCCTTCGAACTTGTATCAATCAACAGATTTTTAATGGCTTACTACTTGAGTAGATGCAGCTTTTCGTCTATATCTGCAGAGCAGTCATGCCGGAAAGGGGAATACTATTTTGTGAAAAGAGAACGACATCAAAAAGCAGGAAAAAGAACTAACGGTACTATGACCATTAAAGGTTGTTCTTAGGAATATTTTTCTTTACATTCATTAATAGTATGTTATACTAGAATAAATCTGATAAATTTGAAACACTTACTATAGTTATTAGAAATGGAGTTCTCTATGGATTTAAAGATGATACTATTTATTGCTTTAATCATTATTTTTTTTATAATTCCGTTACTAGCATTTATTATTAAATCTGCAGTAAAGCAAGGAACTTTGGAAGCTTACAAGATTATTAAAAATGATAAAGATAAAAATATTTTATAACTCTAATCTAAAATCTAGTATGTTCAATAAAAATCCTCTTTTTTAAAGAGTTGGATATTCTTCAATTATTTCTTGTTATTAGTTGTATAAGACCCATATAAGGTATCTACTTAATAGAGGAAAAGAAAATTATAGATGTTTTAAGGAAAAGTGGCTATTTTTAAGAATATATCAATCAACTTTGTTTTATTGTATTTTGATACTCTTGTGTTAATATCTAGATAAAAAAGAAATGTCCTAACAGTATTCTTCATGTTTATGTGAATATGAATTAATCTGCTAAGGCATTTCTTTTTATTTGTATCTTTAAAATATCATTTGAAATAATCAATTTTTTAGCAAAGTATGTCTTTTTGGTACCATATGAGACGCATTTGTGCAAGATTTCCTCCTTCTTCAGATGTTTCGAACATATGATTGATTACCTTTGCTTTTTGGAAAAAAGAAAAAGCCTTAAAACAGCGATTTTACGCGGTTTCTAAGACTTTTTAGTACAGGGGATGAGAGAATCGAACTCCCACCAAAGGTTTTGGAGACCCCTATCATA
>OGZV01001462.1_pt1 | contig 21702 bp, 17 predicted proteins | sample 1576861 | NCBI WGS metagenome assembly OGZV01 (sample SAMEA3541501, study PRJEB24748) | human gut metagenome | biome: human gut; feature: human-associated habitat; material: faeces | place: China | collected 2012
AGAAACTGACCAACATGCGTGCGTCCGGTACTGACGAAGCAACGGTTCTGGTTCCACCGATCAAGATGACCCTGGAGCAGGCTCTGGAATTCATCGATGACGACGAACTGGTAGAAGTGACTCCGCTGTCTATCCGTATCCGTAAACGTCACCTGACCGAGAACGATCGTAAACGTGCTATGCGCGGTGCGAAAGAAGAGTAATTCGGTTATGCCGTAGGCCGGGTATGCGCATGCGCCACCCGGCAACGAAAAAGCCGCTGAGCGATCAGCGGCTTTTTTTATTAGAACGAATACCGTAGCCCTAAACGGATCCGGTACTGCTCCCGGTTGTAATCATTCCATCTGTCCAGCCACTGCAGTTCGAGGTACGGCAGCCAGTTTCTGTCGATCTTATAGCTAAACTTATTGGTAATTTCCCAGTGGTGGTCTTTGCCATTTTTGCTGTGGTAGTCATTCACCCGCTGGAAAAAGTGCGGTTCAAAGGTGTAGAAAAATGCATCCGTTACTTTGAAATTCCAGTAGTTGGCAAATTCGTGCGTGTCGTTCTTATCCATCTGCCCGTTATAGTCCGGCGTATCGTAATTGTTATGGTTATAGCGATAGCGGAACGTCAGGTTGAACCAGTCCGTAAATTTATAATTGGTATCCAAATAAACCGCGCCACCCGAACCTGCGCTGCTGTCGTTAATCAACCCGCCGGGCTGGAAGGTGAGTTTATCGGTCGGCTTAAAGAGCGGATACCACCCCTCGATTTCGTTATAGCTGTGCTTAAGTTCATCCCATTTACCCACGTTATAGGCGTTGGTGAACATCAGTCCCGCGCCCATATCGAAGTTATAGCCCGCACGCAGGATCACCTCGTGCATCTCTGAGGCCGTATTGTAGGCTTCACGCGTTTCGACATAGGCCCCGGCAAATACCGGGCAGGACACAGACGACACGATCAGTACAGTGATGATTCTTTTCATAATTTGTCCATGTATCAGGTACAGAAAGGCCTCCCTCCTGATAAACAGGAAGGACATAGTGGCCGGATTTATTGTTATAAAGTGACTACTGACGCTTTCTTGTTGGTGGTTATCTCAGGGGTATTCGCGGTTTGTTTCTTCCGTTTTCCAATCTCCTCGATAATAAAGGCGAAGCGCGCTTCGTTGAGTTTATAAAACAGCCCCATGGTCACGGCAGCAACAATCGCCAGGCCGCACGGCCAGAGGAAAATCAGCTGACGCAACCCAAGCAGCGTGCCCGCGCTCTGCACGGCATGGGGAACGTAGCCAATCTGGGTCAGCATGATGCCGGGCAGGAAACCGGCGAGCGCGGCGGAGATTTTGCGCGAGAAGGTATAGCCGGTATACACCGACCCTTCGGCGCGAATGCCGGTTTTCCACTCGCCGTAATCGACGGTATCCGGCACCAGCGCCCAGTTCAGGCTATTAACAAATGCCGTGCCGAAGAAGGCCATGCAGGAAAACAGCACGAACAGCAGGGAGCTGGTCCCCCAGAAGAAATTCAGCACGTCGCCCACCGCCCACAGCGCCAGCCCGCCCAGATAGACCGGTTTCTTGCCAAAGCGCTTTACCGCGCCGGGCACCAGAAACACGCCAATCAGAATGCAGCCCATGCTGAAAAAGCCCATCCACGACAGCAGATGCAGATCGTTCAGCACGTACTGGGTGTAATAGACCTGAATCGCCAGCTTGATGTTGAAGGCGGCGAGGGTACACAGGTTGGCGATGCACAGCACCAGCAGCGGCGGATTGCGGAAAATCGCGCAGAATGATTTCAGAATGCCGGGCTTATGGTGATCGGGCGTAAGCTCGACGTAGCGTTCTTTCACCCCGCTGTAGCACCACCACATGCAGAACAGGCCGCCGGTAACGAACACCAGCGCGGCCACCAGATAGCCGAGTGAGGGCTGGTGGACGAACAGCGCCTGAATGGGCATAAAGCCGACGGTGCAAAGCAACAGCCCCACCGTAGCGCCGCCCTGACGCCACGCCGCAAGCTGCGCGCGCTCGTTCGGGTTTTTGGTGATGGCCGGGACCATCGCACCGTAGGCGCAGTTCATCAGGCTATAGCAGAGGCCAAACATCATGAAGAGCACGGTGGCGAGGGCCGTTTTCACCGTCAGGCTAAAGTCGTTGGCCATAAACTGCGCCGTCGCCACCAGCGCCACCGGAACGGAGGCGTAAAGAATGAACGGCCTGAATTTTCCCCGCGCGCCGATGTTACGTCGGGAGTCCAGCAGCACCCCGGTCAGCATGTCGGTAAAGGCGGTGAAAAACTTCGCGACGAGGAAAATAATGCCGCCGTAGAACGCCGGCATGCCCAGTTCATCGGTGTAAAACTTCAGCAGATACAGCGTGCCAATACACAGCATCAGGTTCGAGCCAAAATCGCCCATCCCGTAGGCGCACTTCTCTCGCAGGCTCAATTTGAGGGTTAACGGATCAGTATTATGTGTCATGGTCGATCCTCAAAGCGCCCCGCAGGGCGCTCTATCACGTCATTATGCCGTACGTTTGCGCAGTTCGATCTCTTCGACGATGCGCACATACATCTTCTCGTTGAGGTTGTAGAAGCAGCCCATCGCCACGATGGTGATGACCGCCAGCAGGCTCGGGTAGATAAATATCAGCTGCCGCAGCCCTTCAACCGTGCCACTGGATTGCACCACGTTGGGTACATAGCCGATCTGCGTGAGCATGATCCCCGGGAAGAAGCCCGCCAGCGCCTGGGAGACCTTCCGGAAGAAGGTAAAACCGGTATACACCGTTCCTTCGGAGCGCACGCCGGTGCGCCACTCACCGTACTCCACGGTATCGGACACCAGCGCCCAGTTCAGGCTGTTCACGAACGCGGAGCCGAAAAAGGCCAGGCAGGAGAACGCCACAAAGCTCACCGAGCCGCCGCCGAAGAAGTAGTTGAGCAGATCGCCCGCCACCCAAATCATCAGCCCGCTGATGTAGACCTTTTTCTTGCCGAAGCGCCGCACCGCGCCGGGCATCATAAAGACGCCGATAAAAATGCAGCCCATGCTGAAGAAGCCCATGTACGACAGCAGGATCGGGTCGTTCAGCACGTACTGCGTGTAGTAAACCTGAATGGCGAGTTTGACGTTAAAGGCGCCCAGCGTGCACAGGTTCGCGATGCACAGGATAAACAGCGGGCGGTTTCCGGCGATGGCGCGAAACGACTGCAGCAGCCCCGGTTTTTGCGCCGGGTTAGCGGGCTGCGCCTCGACGTAGCGTTCGGTCACCCCCTTGTAGCACCACCACATAAAAAACAGTCCGAACAGCGAGAAGAGGGTGGCGGCAAAGATATAGCCAAGCTGGTCATTGCCTTCAATCAGGTTCATCACCGGAACAAAACCCACGGTACAGAGCAGCAGGCCCAGCGTAGCACCGCCCTGACGCCAGGCGGCCAGCGAGGCGCGCTCGTCCGGGTTTTTGGTAATGGCGGGCACCATCGCGCCGTAGGAGCAGTTCATCATGCTGAAGAACAGGCCGTACAGCATGAACAGCACCGTCGCCATCACCGTTTTACCGGTGATTTCAAACGGCGTGCCAACGAAGTTGGCAATCGCCAGTAAGGTCACCGGGAACGCCGCATAGAGCACGAACGGGCGGAATTTCCCTTTCGGGCCGATCTTGCGCCGGGAGTCGAGCATGATCCCGGTGCCCATATCGGTGAAGGCGGTAAAAAACTTCGCAATCAGGAAGATGATCCCGCCGTAGGTGCCCGGCAGGCCCAGCACGTCGGTGTAAAACTTCAGCAGATAAAGCGTGCCGATATCCAGCAGGATGTTTGAGCCGAGATCGCCCATCCCGTAGGCGAGTTTTTCTTTAAACGGCAGGCGCAGGGTTGCCGGATCGGAAGTATGTTGACTCATTATTGTTCTCCGTCTGCCCGCAGGTTGCCCCGCGGGCGAGCCTTATCAGATATGACGTAAGGTGCTAAACAGATCTGCCCATTCGCTGTGCTGGCGGTAGAAGACCGGCGGCTTGCCGAGCGGGGCATCTACGGTCACGTCACCGCCCCGGCAGATTTCCCCGGTCCACGCATTCACCCAGCTGTCCTGTGGCAGATAGAGCGACCAGTCGCGGCGCCCCTCTTCATGAACCGGCGCTACCAGCAGATCGCGGCCAAACAGGTACTGGTATTTCAGCGTGTAGGCGCGCGCGTCGTCTTCATAGTGCAGGAACAGCGGGCGCATCACCGGCAGGCCGCTTTTCGCGTTCTGCGCGACCGCGGCTTTGATGTACGGCTTCAGGGTGGTGAAGACGGTGGTCATGCGCGCGAAGTGCGCGATGGTTTCCGCGTCGCCGTCGAACTGCCAGTTATCGCCTGGACGGTTGCCCTCATGGGTACGCATCATCGGCGTAAAGGCGCTGAAGTCGCACCAGCGCAGCAGCAGCTCTTTGCTGCGCTTCATCTCGAACAGGGTCGTATAGCCGCCGATGTCGCTGTGGTGCAGGCCGTGCCCGGTCATCGCCAGCGACAGCGCCGCAGGGATGACGGACGCCAGACCGTCGTCCAGGCTCCAGTCGACGTTCTGATCCCCCGCCCACATCATCACCGAGTGCTTCTGGCTGCCGGTATAGCCCGCGCGCATGAAGAACAGGATCTCGCCGAGCTTGCCGGTCTCCTGAAGCGCCTCGTAGTTACATTTGGCCCACAGGGCAGGCCAGGCGTTATGCATGATCTCCGCGCTCACGCCGTTGTGCAGGAAGGTGTCGGTCGGCAGATATTCCCCGAAATCGGCCATCCAGCCGCCGCAGCCCAGTTCGATCAGGTTCTTTTTAATGACCTCTTTGTACCAGTCGTAGGCTGCCGGGTTGGTCAGGTCGATAACGCCCGCGTAGAACTCGCCGAACTCGACGTGGTAGTCCTCGCCGTTGGCGTTTTTGGTCAGATAGCCGCGCTTCGACGCCTCTTCGCAGAGATCTTTATCGCTGGCGACGTACGGGTTGATATAGGAGAGGAACTGCACGCCTTCCTCTTTCCACTTCGCAATCCGCGCATCAAGCTGCGGATAGAGCGCGCTGTTCCACTTCCAGTTCCACATCACGCGCTTGCCGAAGGAGGTCATGCGAATGCCGGACCAGTCCTGCGCCCAGATGCCGTTGACCTTCACGCCGCCCTCGCGCATGGCGTCGAGCTTCTGCTGACATACCTCGGTGCCGCCCTGAATGCCCAGCGTCACGCCGTCGTACACCCAGTCCGGCAGCTCCGGCTGACGCCCCAGCAGGCCGGTCAGTTTTTCCAGCAGATCGACGTAGGTTTCTGCGCATTCGAAGCGCAGCGTGGCGTTATCTTCCCAGAACGCCAGCTCGTGGAAATCCGGCGCGCTGAAATCAAAGTTCATGTAGCAGCTGTTATCCACGTGGCAGTAGTACTTCTGGGTGCTCACGAAGGTAGGCTGCGGGAAGAAGGTCCAGTAGTAGTCGCCGCCCGCGTTCTCTTTGCAGTCGGCCTGCCAGGTGACGTAGGTCTGCTTATTGCGGCCAACGCCCTGCTCGCTGGTCCACAGCGGGAACGGCTTGCCGCGCAGGTCGAAGTACGAGAACTGCTCGCCGCAGCCGTAGATATGATCGTCTGGCTGAGCTGCCAGCCGCAGCCAGATGCGGTTATGGCTGGCGGCGTCATTTTTCAGCTTCAGCTCCAGACGGCCTTCCGCATCCACGCCCACCAGCAGCGTCGCGCTTACGGCATCGCCGCGGGTAAAGCGGATCGCCCAGCCCGCGCTTTGCTGCGTGACGGTCGCGTCCGTCAGGGCAATCTTTTCGTTGAGCTTGTCTTTGATGCTGAAGTTGCCGCGAAACATCTCGATATCCGCCTCGCCTGCGCCAATCCACAGGCAAGGGGCATCCGCGGTGTGGGATAAAATCAGACGGTCCTGCCAGCGCAGGGTGAAGCCACTTTCGTTATTTTTCAGGTCAATATTGTGTAGGGTACGCATAAACACTCCGTCTTTATTATTTGGCCAGGCTATCCAGTAATCCGGCGGCGACGGCAGGGGCTAAGCCCGGGGCCAGCGGCAGGCGGGGGATCACCAGGCAGTGCAGCAGGTGGTAAATATCCTGCTTGCCGTCCCAGACTTTGGTGGTCACTTCGTTGTTGGTGTCCAGCTCCTGCCACCACGAACCGTTTTCGTAGTCCATCAGGTACTTGATGCAGTAATCCCACCACTTCTGATACCAGGCTTCGTACTGCGCCTCGCCGGTGACGGTGTAGAGCGCGTAAGCCGTGCCCATCGCCTCGACGATTGGCCAGCGCACGCGTTCCCGCACGATAGGCTTACCGTCCCAGCCCACGGAGTAGACAAACCCGTCGGCGCCGTCGGGTGCCCAGGTGTCGCGGATGGTGGCGTGGAACAGGCCTTTTGCATCTTCCAGCAGCCACTCCGGCGGGGTTTCAAAGCGCGCTTCCAGCGCGGCGCGCAGGTGCAACATCAGGCGGCCCCACTCAATCCAGTGTCCCGGCGTGCCGCCGTAGGCGCGGAAGCGGTGGGCGGGATTATCAATGTTGTAATCGCGGATTGGGTTCCAGCTGGTGTCGAAATGCTCGTTAACGCGGTACTCCCCTTTGCGCGCCACGTCGTGAATAATCACCGAGGCGATGCGCAGGGCGCGGTCGAGCCATTTACGGTCGTGGGTCACGTCATAAACGATCAGGAAGGCTTCCACGGCGTGCATGTTGGCGTTACCGCCGCGATAGTCTTCCGTTTTGCTGAAGGCTTCATCCCAGGACTCCAGGCACATCTGCTCCTGTTCGCTCCAGAAGTAGCGCTCAATCACCTCGATGGCATCGTCCAGCAGCTTACGTGCCTGCGGGTGACCCGTGGTCACGGCGCTCGCCGCGCCCAGCAGGACGAAGAAGTGCTGATAGCCCTGCTTGGAGGCGTCAATGATGCCTTCATCGTTTACGCAGGCGTACCAGCCGCCGTGCTGCTTGTCGCGCAGCGGACCGTTGAGGGCATTAATGCCGTGCTCAACCAGGGCATATGCACCGGGGCGTCCCATGTTCGCCGCCACCGCGTAAACGTGCAGCATGCGGGCGGTGATCCACAGATGCGTGCCCATATCGCTGCGCACCTGGCCGTTATTGCCCAGCCAGCCAAAGCCGGTCGGTACGGCGGCGTTTTTACCGAAATCGAGAATGCGGTCGGTCTCTTGTTCGAGCCAGCGGTTATGGCTCAGGGTGTTAAACCATTTCATGTTCGGATCCTTTCTTAACGGCGAGCCATCATTTCGTCGACGATCTCACCCAGACGCTGAAGTTTGGGGACGGAAATATCACGCAGCATCAGCTCGGTGTCCGGCAGGCCAATCACAGAGGACCAGACGGCGCGACCGGCTAAAAAGCCCGATGCCCCCGCCTGCATGGCGACGCTTACGGCGCGCGGGAAGAGCTTATCGTCCACGCCGGAGGAGAGGATCACCCACGGCATGGCGATGTTCTCGTTAAGCTTTTGCGAGGCCGCCAGCAGCTCTTGCTGCGTGCCCTTGCCAAACAGCGGCATCTCCACTTTGTAGAGGTCGGCACCGCTGTCGCCCAGCTCTTTGGCCGCGTCGATAATCGCCTGTTCGCGGTTAAACGCGGCACCGCGACGTGGCGGACGCACCACCGGCTCGATAATGCTCAGCAGACCGTTATCGTGGCACAGCGTATTGAACGCTTTCACCATCTCCAGGCGCTGCTGCGGATCTTCATCGCTGCGCCACAGCACCAGCAGCTTCAGTGCTTTGCCGCCATCGCGTTTGACCGCTTGCGCGTCGACGTTCTTGTCGATCGCCACGCTGTCGACCGGAATACCGTTCCCCGGAATAAATTCGTCGGCGGCCACAATCATCGCGCAGCTGTTGGCCACGGCCTGCTGCTCGACAATCTGGCGATAGCAGAACTGCTGGTCGACGAGAATGGCAGAGGCGTACGGCGACAGAATTTTTGCCGCGTTGACCTTAAAATCGGTCAGGTTCTGGTCGGTTACCGGCACCGGCGCGCCTGCGGCGGCAAACATCAGGCGCATCGCTTCGCGCTGATCCACGGCCAGCATTGCAAAACCGCCGGAAGGTCGGGTGATATCTTTCAGGGTGTACATCGTCATTCCTCAGTCCTTTCGTATCAGTGTGATTTTTTCAGCCCGGCAGATGCGCGAACCTGTTCAAGAATGGCCGTCCAGTCCTCGCGCCCGCGCCCAGCGGCGCGTGCCTGGTTGTAAACTTCGCGGGAAGCCGCGCCCAGCGGCATCGGAACGTGGAGCTGGTTGGCCACGTCGAGGGCGATCCCCAGATCTTTATGCGCAAGGTCGATCATGAAGGCGGGAGAAAGATCCCCTTTCAGCACCTTGTTCGGCCAGGATGTCGTGAAGTGGCCTTTACCCGCAGGCGTACCGCTCATGACCTTGAGCGCCACGTCAAAGGAGAGGCCAAGCGCTTCGCACAGCACGGCGGCCTCGGCGGAAAGGGCGTTCAGGGCAATGCTCATGTAGTTATTGATAAGCTTCACGCGGATGCCCATGCCTGGCCCGCCGGCGTTAATCAGCTCATTGCCCATCGCCATTAAGACCGGGGTGGCGCGCTCAACCTGCTGCGCCGTGCCGCCTGCCAGCAGGAGCAGCGTGCCGGCGATGGCATGGTCAGAGGTGCGCCCGACTGGCACGTCCATCAGGTTGAAGCCTTGCTCAGCCATGTCGCGTATCAGCGCGTCGGTTTGCAGCGGGTGAATGGTGGACATATCAATGACCAGTGCGTCGCGGGATAACCCTTCGCACACGCCGTGCTCGCCGAACAGGACGCTGCGTACCAGGTCGCCGTTTGGCAGCATGGTGATGACGAATTCCGCGTCCGTTGCTGCCTGCGCGGGCGTTGCCGCCGCCCGAGCGCCGCTCTCTGCCAGCGCCTGAACCGCCTGCGGGTTCACGTCAAAGACGTTAAGCTGGTGGCCTTGCTTCAACAGATTCATCGCCATTGGCGCGCCCATCTGCCCTAAACCGATAAATGCGATTGCTGACATGCCTTTCTCCTGTCACATCGTGTCAATTTTTGCGCGTTTATGTTGTCTGTTTTTGATCGTATTTGTAATTTATAGTCAAAAAATTGACACGGGTCACTTTTTAAACATTTGGTGAAATTAAAATGAAGGCATCAGAAATCGCAGGAGGAATCACCATGACTCGCATCGTTTGTGTCGGCATTACCGTGCTGGATCGCATCTGGTATCTCGATGATTTACCAAAAGAAGGTGGGAAATATGTCGCAAAAGACTATACGGAAGTGGGGGGCGGCCCGGCGGCAACGGCGGCAGTGGCGGCGGCGAAACTGGGCGCGGAAGTGGATTTTATTGGCCGGGTGGGGGATGACGATACCGGCAGACGGCTGCTGGCGGAGCTGGAATCCCTAGGGGTGAAGACCCGCTACACGCGCGTGTTTAAGGGTGCCCGATCGTCACAATCGGCGGTGCTGGTGGACGCAGGCGGAGAGCGCGTGATTGCCAACTACCCCAGCCCCGATCTCCCTGCGGCGGCAGACTGGCTGCATGAAATCGACTTCTCGCAGTGGGATATTGTCTTAGCCGATGTGCGCTGGCATGACGGGGCAAAACAGGCATTTACCCTGGCCCGTCAGCAGGACGTTCCGACGTTGCTTGATGCGGATGTCACCCCGCAGGACATCGCGGAGCTGATCGCTTTAAGCGATCACGCGGCCTTCTCCGCGCCGGGGCTGCGGCGCCTTACGCAGCGGGACGAAACAGAAAATGCCCTGAGAAAAGCACAAACGCTCACAAATGGACATGTGTATGTTACACAGGGGCGAGACGGGTGCTTCTGGCTGGAAAACGGCGCATTGTGCCATCAGCCCGGCTTTGAGGTGAACGTGGTGGATACCACGGGGGCGGGCGACGTGTTCCACGGTGCGCTGGCGGTCAGCCTGGGGCAGAAATGGCCCGCCGCAGACGCCGTGCGTTTTGCCAGCGCCGTCGCAGCGCTGAAATGCACGAAGCCCGGTGGACGCGCGGGTATACCTGACTGTGATCAAACCCGCTCTTTTTTGTCACTTTTTGTATAAAATGCGGGGCGTGATGGTTTTCAGAGGACAGCCCATGAGCCTTACCGAACTGACCGGCAACCCGCGTCACGATCAGCTGCTGATGCTGATTGCCGATCGCGGCTATATGAACATTGATGAACTGGCGCAGCTGCTGGATGTTTCCACGCAAACCGTGCGCCGGGATATCCGTAAGCTCAGCGAGCAGGGGCTGATCACGCGTCATCATGGCGGGGCGGGCAGGGCATCCAGCGTGGTGAACACGGCGTTCGAGCAGCGTGAAGTCTCGCTTACCGAAGAGAAGCGGGCGATTGCCGAAGCCATTGCGGACTATATTCCCGATGGCTCGACTATTTTCATCACCATCGGCACGACCGTGGAGCACGTTGCCCGGGCGCTGCTCAACCATAACCACCTGCGCATTATCACCAACAGCCTGCGGGTGGCGCATATTCTGTATAAAAACCCGCGCTTTGAAGTGATGGTGCCTGGCGGCACGCTGCGCCCGCACAATGGCGGGATTATCGGGCCTGCGGCAACGGCGTTTGTGTCTGGTTTTCGGGCGGATTATCTCGTGACCAGCGTGGGGGCAATTGAGCACGACGGCGCGATGATGGAGTTTGACGTCAATGAAGCCAGCGTGGTGAAAACCATGATCGCCCACGCTCGCCACATTCTGCTCGCAGCCGATCATACGAAATTTACCGCATCCGCGGCGGTAGAGATTGGCAACGTGGCGCAGGCCACGGCACTCTTCACCGATGAGATGCCTGGCTCGGCTCTGCAAACTCACCTGAAATCCAGTAAGGTTGAAATCATCCTGGCCAGTACCAGCGATGATATTGCCTGAAGCAAAAAAAGCCGCTGAGCAAACAGCGGCTTAAATATTGTTATTTAAAGCTGTATTTCACCCCTAACATCCCCTGCGTATCGCTGTAGCCTTTATCGCCTATCTGCTGAGCCACGTTGCCCCATACGCTAAGCTGCGGCGTAATCTTCCCCTCTACGCCGGTCTTGAGTTCACCGATATTGCGCGTACCACGCATCTCATTGCTGACGTCATCCATGCGGATACGCGTGGGCTGGGTGTTGTGGATCCAGTTCGCTTCGATAAACGGCTGGAAGGTCCGTGATTTACCGTCGTCAATCGCGTTATGTCCGCTGATGTAGGCCTTCACGCCGAGACGTGTCATCAGGTTGCCCTGAGTCTCGTCTTTCACCCGCGTGCCGTTGCGCTCGCGATGATCGTCAGCCTGCACGTCCATCCAAACGGCCTGCGCTTTCGGCTGGATCCAGTAGCTGTTGCGGTCGCTTTCGCCCACCTTAACGCTATAGCCCGCTTCGACAGAGGCGGTCACGCCGCTGGAACGATAACTCTCAGTGGCCTGATCCTGTCCCATTACCTTATTGTCGAACCAGTTATACAGCACCCAGCTATCAACGTAGGTGCCACTTTTATCCGCCTCGTTTGCGTACCAGGTACCATACAGACCGACGCTATAGCCATTCACTTCACCGCGTGAGCGGTAGCCGGTCAGGCTGGAAGCGCTCCGGCTCTGGCTGTTGCCGTAGCCTGCCATCAGGCCAAGATGCCAACGGTCCAGGCCATCGGTGCTCCACTGGGCGACATCGCCACCCAGCTGCAGCACGTAGCGATTGGCGGTCGTTTTTAGCTGGCCGCTGCCGTCGTTAAAACGCGTATGACCGCCGACGTTACGCATCCACAGGCTCGTCACTTTCTGCTCGCCCGTAAGCATGTCGGTGTACTGCGTTTCACCCAGACGATCGTGCAGACGGGTCATAAACAGCGTATTGGCCGCATAGCTGTTTGCCAGATAGCTGCCGAATTCCGGGCGATACTGGTGCTCGCTTTTCGGTGGTGCAGCTGGGGGGACCGGCTCTTGCGGCGGGATCACCGGGTCAACGGGCGGATCTACCGGGTCCACTGGGTCAACAGGTGGATCTACGGGGTCGACCGGTGGGTCTACAGGATCAACGGGCTCGACCAGGCTGGTCAAAAACCAGTTTTTACCTTTTTGCACAACGTTATAGTCATAGCCCCCCGCCACGATACGGCTGGCTTTCTCAAACGTCCCCTCAGAGTTGCCGCCAACGCTGACAATTTCAATCCCTTCTACGGTTTGCGCGCCGGCACCGCCAATGTTGTTCACTTCCACCCCGGTATGACCGGAGGTGTTGCCTTCAACGATCAGTTTGTCCGTTTCCGAAGTGTCGTCAAACAGCACGGTATTGAAGACCAGCTTGCCGCCGTTGCCGATAAAATCATCCTTGATGGTCAGCGTTTGCCACGCCGCGTCCTCTGCATGCTGGAAATTAATCGTGCCGCCCGCATTCAGCGTCAGGCTGGTCAGCGTGGAGCTGTCGCGCAGATTCCAGACGGCATCATTCATCGTCAGTGCGATAGTACCGGTACCCGCGGCGTTGCTCTCAATGAAGGACGCTCCGTTCCACAGGGAGTTGTCATCCATAGTCAGCGTAATGGTACTGTTTTGTGCCGGAAGCGTGCTGGTGGCCGCGACGCCGCCTGCGGAAAGGATATCGCCGTTGAGGATGAACTTGCCTCCTGCGGACGCATCAATCACCCCGCCGTTACTGGCGTTCAGGGCATAGCTACCGCTGTCGCGCTGGCCTGCGGTGGTAATGGTTGCACCACCCGCGAGCGCTATCACGCCGCGCGACCAGGCATACATCCCGTGCGGCGCCTGCGCGGAGCTGCTGGTTTTCTCGCTGCAGTTTACCGCAATGGTGACGTTATCTCCCAGATTCACCGCACCGGTGTACGCGTAGACGCCATGCGCACTGGCACCGTTGGTCGTAATGGTGGCGCCTTCATCAAGGGTGATGGTTGACGAGCCGGTAGAATAAACCCCGGAGGCACTGGCCGCGTCGGTGGTAATCGTCGCGCTTTTGCCTAGCTCAATTTTTGACGCAGAGCCCGCGTACAGGCCATAGGCCGATGTGCCGTACGTTTCGATGGTCGCCACATCGCCCAGCCGGACGTATGAGCCGCTCTGGTTGGTACGAATTCCCTCAGCGTAAATCCCGCGCGTCACAATATGCGCACGATCGCCGACGATAACGTTATTTTTTGCCTTTGAGGCATCATTCAGTGCATAAGCGCTAATCCCGCGCCCGGTGCTGCCCGTGGTTTCGATATAGAGATCGTCACCCACATAAATATTGGCGGAGCCGAGAGAACCCTGACTGAAGGAGCTGTACCCGGCATTGATGCCGTCACCGCTTTGGCCATTAACGTAGATGTGGGTGCGGTCGCCGGTAATGATAAATACCGGGTTGGCCGGCGTGTTCATCCCGTGGGTACGAATACCGTCGACGTCTTTACCATTATTGGCAGCCACTTTTGACTGGGTGCGAATAGTCAGATCGTCACCAAATATCACCCCCGGGCTGCCGGATGTGGAGTTCTGAATAACGGTAACGGAATGCTCAAAGGCTTCCGCCCCAGGCCCTTCGAGGGTGATCCCATCTCCGTAAATCGGGATATTCCCCGGGCTGTACTGGTAGACATAGTTAGGATCGCCGGTATTTTTGCTAAAGTTCGCGTTTGCCGTTGCAGGTATCAGCGCCTGTATTTCTGCAGGCAAATCCGTTACCGCTCCGGAGGCAGGTAAATTAGCAAAATCTATTACCGCTGCATGTGCGGTAAATAGCGCTGACGTTAACGCCAGCGAAATCGCAGCGGCGACTGGTGAGTGTTTCATTATATATGGCATGACTGCCCCCTTTCTTTCAGGCGTAGAACATCCTCCACACCATTAAATGTGGGTAGGTAAACAGGTTGAAATTACAAAATAGAAACGAGAATTTTATGAATACTGGTGCCTAACTTCCTCTCAAGTCGTATTTTATGAACATAAATTTTTTTAACATCTATGCCGTCTGATTTTATAATCTCCTGGAGGCACGCACCTGACAAAAATCTGTTCAGTAACGTAAATTCAACAGCGTTCAACATGCTGCCGCGTCTGCTATTTAACCGTCTCCCGGAGAAAAGATGGCTGATTTTTTCCTTTAATATAATGTCGTTGTCATCCGAATAAATAATTCCCTTTATTTCACTGCGCTGCATGAAAAAATAATTGGCCAATGCTTCCAGCTTGCGGTCTGTGATAATCACGATGTTCATGTTAGTTCTCACCAGACGTTCAATCCATTGCGGATCGGCAAGTACGCGCAGGTTGCAAAACGAAAAGTCTACAAATATAAAGCCGCGTAATAAGTGATTCTTGTTTCCTTGCAATATTTTATTTTCTACTGCAAACTGCAGGAAATGGTTACCACCAGGCCAAACTGCGAATGAGGCATTTCCACAATATTGTGAGCGTACTGCGTTATCTGGAAATAACTGACAGGACAATTCACAGCTCATACAGCGGACAACCTTATGCGACGATGTCATCATCCAGTCCACTCCTGTCTTATTTTCACTGTCAATATTTCACTGCCATCCAAATGTGTCAATCTTGAAACATATCCCGTGCCCCTCTCTTGTTTATGATAAATAGTGGTGAAGAATATAAATTCCTGGTGATGTCTATTTTGTCAGGCCGTAGCCATAGCGAAAGGACATACTTTGGCCATCGTATTCCAGGACTATTCTTCAGCCCCTTAAGATTATTCGACAAAAAAAATCCCGGAGGACGATTTACGAAATAGCACTAATAGCTAAAGATTCGTTTCTTAAATCGGCCGTAACGACAGTCTTTTCGCGACTTGGGGCTCAATATAATGAGTGGGCCGGGCGAAGTGTAATGAAATCTCATTATGTCGTTTTAGATGAGAGAAACCTAAGAAAATTGTCTTTTAACTGATTGAAAAACAATGTGTTATTCTTAATCTTAGTTGGGGTGGTATCGCGTCCTGATCCTTCTGACCTATACTGTTGTTAAATATACGTATATCTTTCTGGTGTATATAGTTAAGGGTTGTTATTGCTGAGGAAAGGAAAATTGTATCTTATTAACAAATTGGTCGAGTATGATCCAGAAAACAAAAACCTGGTAAATCATATTACCGGGCGCTCGATACAATTGCAGCTTCCTGCCAACCTCTGTTTTCTTTATCTCATCACCCATCCCGGAGAAATAATTTCGCAAAACCAGTTAATGGTGGTGGGATGGGGGGAGCGCAATGACGTCACTACGCCGAATACCTTTTACCAGGCTATTTTGACATTACGCAATGCCCTCGCTGAGGTGGGCTTACCGCGCGATACGGTAAAAACGATTTCGCGTCGCGGGCTTATGCTTTCCGAGGCTACCGAGGTTGAATTATTTGTCCCAACCGCTGAGCCAGTCATAGCCAATAAAGACGTGCTCGTTGCCAATGGCGCCGCGAGGCAGAGGCCAGCCTGGCTGATAATAACGACCGCAACGCTTTTGTTGATCGCGCTTATCAACGGGGGAATATTATATAAAAAGCACCAGAACATGCCGTTTAGTCACTACATTCCCCTTTCAGCGGGCAGCACGACCCATGCCTGCCAACTTTTTTATGCACCTAACGAACATATTCAGGATCATTACGTGCGCCTGCTAAACAATAATCCCGGTCTGTGTGCCGAAAAACGATACGTTTTTCTCGTCGGCTATAGTAAAACGGAGCGAATCGCGGCGTTTGTCTGTAATAACGATGCGCGAAGGGACGCGACGGCGTTATGTACCACCCATTATTTTTGGGCGCACGAAAAATGATGACTCTCCGGAACCGTATCATTTTGCTGGCGGCATTTCTGGCTGCCGCTATCACCAGTGGCTGGTTAGCTTATTCGCATTTATCGAGTACGCCGATACGCTGTACGGGAGATGTGGAATGGACGATTGGTAAAAACCGATTTGTGGGTACGGTTTCCTGGCGGATGCAGCATCGGGAGGGGTCTACGGTTATTAACGGTAAATTATTTGGTCAGACGGTTACTGAAGTTAATCGAACCATCTATTTTCACTACAGTGACCATGAGAACGCGCGCGTGTTAAATAACAATCGTATTGTTAAAACCTTTGCCGATAATGCGGATGAGGCTGATATCAACGCAACGCTACCGGGTTTTTACCGCACGCCGGGTAGAGAGCTGAGCCTGATGATCGATGAGTACCGGGGGGCCTGGATTTTTGCCGCGTCAAACGTCCCTTCGCTTTACTGTCGTAAAAACGCGCCGTAAAAATCGATCGCACACCTTAGACCGCATACATAGTCAAATCTCTTTATTCCCGCTACAGTTACCTCTCCACGGCGAGCAGGAGATAAACATGCTTTATATCTTTGATTTAGGAAACGTCATCGTCGATATCGATTTTAATCGCGTGTTGGGTGCATGGAGCGATTTTAGCCGCGTGCCGCTGGCGACCTTAAAGCAGAATTTCGCGATGGGCGAGACCTTCCACCAGCATGAGCGCGGTGAAATCAGCGATGAAGCATTCGCTGAACGTTTCTGCCAGGAGATGGGGCTTTCGTTAAGCTATGAACAGTTTTCCCACGGCTGGCAGGCGGTATTTGTGGCGGTTCGCCCTGAGGTGATCGACATCATGCACAAACTGCGCGAGCAGGGGCATCGGGTCGTTGTGCTATCAAATACCAACCGTCTGCACACCACGTTCTGGCCTGAGGAGTACCCTGAAGTTAAGGCGGCGGCGGATAAGATCTACCTCTCGCAGGAGATGGGGATGCGTAAGCCTGAAGCGCGAATTTATCAGGCTGTTCTGCAGGCAGAGGGATTCACCGCGGCCGATGCGGTCTTTTTCGACGACAACGCCGATAATATAGAGGGAGCTAACCAGTTGGGTATTACGTCAATTCTGGTGACCGGAAAAGAGACGATACCAGACTACTTTGCGAAGCAGCTATGCTAAAAACCGTTCATCAAAAAGCCACGCACCATACTCGCCCGCTGCGGGCCTGGCTGAAACTGCTCTGGCACCGGATTGATGAGGACAATATGACCACGCTGGCGGGTAACCTCGCCTACGTGTCGTTACTCTCATTAGTGCCTCTGGTGGCAGTCATCTTTGCCCTGTTTTCCGCCTTTCCGATGTTTGCGGACGTCAGCCTGCAGCTTCGTCATTTTGTCTTCGCGAATTTCATTCCGGCAACCGGGGATGTCATCCAGAACTACATTGAGCAGTTTGTTGCTAACTCCAGCAAGATGACGGCAGTGGGGGCATGCGGTCTTATTGTCACCGCGCTGCTGTTGATGTACGCCATCGATAACGCGCTGAACACGATCTGGCGGAGTAAAAAAGCGCGGCCAAAGGTCTATTCCTTTGCCGTGTACTGGATGATCCTCACGCTGGGGCCGCTGCTGGCCGGGGCGAGCCTCGCGATCAGTTCGTATCTGCTCTCCCTGCGCTGGGCGAGCGATTTAAACGGCGTGATTGATAATGTGCTTCGCATCTTTCCGTTGATCCTGTCGTGGCTCTCGTTCTGGCTGCTCTATAGCGTGGTGCCGACCACGCGCGTGCCTAACCGCGATGCGGTCGTGGGGGCGCTGGTGGCGGCGTTGCTCTTTGAGCTCGGTAAGAAAGGGTTTGCCCTTTACATCACCATGTTTCCGTCCTATCAGCTGATTTACGGCGTGCTGGCGGTGATCCCCATTTTGTTTGTCTGGGTCTACTGGACCTGGTGTATCGTCTTGCTTGGTGCTGAAATAACTGTCACTCTCGGTGTATACCGCGAACTTAAAAAAGCAGCAGAAGCTGAAAAACAACAAGAAGCAGACCAACCATGATTGCATTGATACAGCGCGTAACCCGTGCCAGCGTCACCGTGGAGGGAGAGGTGACGGGTGAAATTGGCCCAGGACTTTTGGTGTTGTTAGGTGTCGAAAAGGATGATGACGAACAAAAAGCCAACCGCTTGTGTGAGCGCGTGCTGGGCTACCGTATTTTCAGCGATGCGGAAGGCAAGATGAACCTGAACGTCCAGCAGGCGGGCGGCAGCGTGCTGGTGGTTTCCCAGTTTACGCTGGCAGCGGATACCGAGCGCGGCATGCGCCCGAGTTTCTCGAAAGGCGCCGCGCCGGATCGTGCAGAAGCACTTTACGAGTACTTTGTTGAGCGTTGTCGCCAGCAGGAAATGAATACGCAAACCGGACGATTCGCTGCAGATATGCAGGTATCGCTGGTGAACGATGGCCCCGTCACATTCTGGCTCCAGGTATGAGCATACTTACGGCGTGGCCGCGGGTAACAAGAGAGAGTACAGCTATGTATCACCTTCGAGTACCGCAAACGGAAGAAGAGTTAGAAGCCTATTACCAGTTCCGCTGGGAAATGCTACGCAAGCCATTACATCAGCCAAAAGGCTCTGAGCGCGACGCCTGGGACGCGATGGCCCACCATCAGATGGTGATGGACGAAGAGGGCAACCTTGTGGCCGTCGGGCGTTTGTATATCAACGCCGATAACGAAGCGTCTATTCGCTTTATGGCGGTTCATCCCTCCGTGCAGGACAAAGGTCTGGGGACGCTAATGGCGATGACCCTGGAATCCGTCGCCCGTCAGGAAGGCGTTAAGCGCGTCACCTGTAGCGCCCGCGAAGATGCCGTGGAGTTCTTCGCTAAACTCGGTTTTGTGAATCAGGGTGAAATCACAACCCCGCAAACCACGCCGATTCGTCATTTTTTGATGATCAAACCCATCGCCACGCTGGACGATATTCTGCATCGCGCCGACTGGTGCGGACAGCTGCAGCAGGCCTGGTATCAGCACATTCCGCTCAGCGAAAAAATGGGCGTACGCATTCAGCAGTACACCGGACAAAAATTTATTACCACCATGCCGGAAACCGGCAACCAGAATCCGCACCACACCCTGTTTGCCGGAAGTCTTTTCTCACTGGCCACGCTCACCGGCTGGGGGCTTATCTGGCTGATGCTGCGCGAGCGCCATCTGGGCGGCACCATCATTCTGGCCGATGCCCACATTCGCTATAGCGCGCCGATAAGCGGCAAGCCGACCGCCGTGGCCGATCTGGGATCACTGGGTGGCGATCTTGACCGTCTGGCACGCGGTCGCAAGGCGCGCGTACAAATGCAGGTTGAACTGTTTGGCGATAAAACGCCGGGCGCGGTGTTTGAAGGCACCTACATTGTTCTTCCGGCGAAGCCTTTTGGCGCGTATGAAGAGGGCGGGAACGAGGAGGAGTAATCTCCTGTTTACGCTCCCCGGGCGTGCTGAATCCGCCCGGCGATATCCCGCATAATATCTCGCGCTGATTGGCTAATTCCACCAAGCTGGAAGAAGCCATGTATTACTCCCAGCCATCGCTGAGCGGTACACGTCACTCCTTGCTCCGTGAGGCGTTGAAACAGCGCCTCGCCTTCATCGCATAACGGATCGTACTCAGCGGTAACGATATGGACAGCTGGCAGGCCGCTGAAGTCTTCTCGCCACAGCGGGCTAACCTCAGGATGCTTACGGTCGGCTCCAGCCAGATATATTTCATAGCCGCTCAGCAGGGTATCGCGAGTAATTACGTAATCCAGGCCGTTGAGGGTATAGCTTTCAAAACTGGCCGTGGCGTCGAGCATGGGGTAGATAAGAATAAGCTGTACAGGCTGCCAGAGCCCTTTAGCCTTAAGCCGCAGCGCCGTTACCAGCGCCAGATGTCCCCCCGCGCTGTCTCCACAAAGTGTAATCCGGTTTTTATCCACGCCCAGTTTGTCCGCATAGTGCCAGACCAGATCTGCGCCTCTTTCCGCATCGTCATGTGCGGCGGGGAAGGTATGCTCCGGCGCCAGCCTGTATTGAATCGCAACCACCCGGCAATTGCCGTAGCAGGCTAACTGACGGAGCTGGTTGTCATGGGTATCAAAGCCGCCGCTGATAAAGCATCCGCCGTGGTAGTAGATGGCAGCAGGCAATAGTTCAGGCGCATTGAGAGGTGAAAATACCCGAATGGTAAGACCCTCAAGAACAAGCGTCTCCACCTGAACGCGCGTTTCGGTCTCCCCGGCAAGCCCTGTGCTGGCAATATAGCCTGCTCGTCGCACCTCAATGCTCTGGCGACGTGACGAGGGCCGCCCTGCAGCGATAAATCCCTGAACCAGCTGTGCAATACCCTTTTCCAGCGCCATGAATAATCCCTTTTACTGTATGGATGAACAGTTTTATAGCCTGGTTTGATTCAAAAGAAAACAAGAATAGTGTTGAGGGCAACAACCTGGAAAGCGGCTCGCAAAGGCGATAACGCGTCTCTCAACGAGAATGGAGAGTATCTGGCATGAAAGGCGGCGGGTATTGCTGTCGAATTACAGGCCGGGCAAGCACGCGCCGCCCGGCACTGTCACAGGGAATTACTCCCCTTCGCCCGGGAACAGGAACGGGTTGATCGAGCTGCGGGCAAAGCCCTCCTGCTCCATCTTCGCGTCCAGAATCAGCGAGGCGAGATCGTCGGCCACCGCTTCGACTTTCGGGTCCTTTTCCTGATACAGAATCTTCAGGTAGGTGCCGCAGTCGCCGCAGCTTTCGGCTTTCACCGCCGCGTCTTCGTTTTCCAGCGACCAGTAGTTCAGATCGCGGGTCTGCTCGCAGTTGCTGCACTTAATGCGCACCACGTGCCACTCGGTTTCACACAGGTTGCAGTGCAGGTAGCGCAGCCCCTGAGTGGTGCCGATTTGCACCATGCTGGAGACCGGCATTGAGCCACACACCGGGCAGAACTGGCGCGCCTCGCCGTATTCGGCGCGAGCTTTGCCCGGGATCAGGCTGGCCATTTGTGCCCAGTAGAGCGACAGGGCTGCCCAGATAAACGGCGCCTTATCGCTGCTGACCAGCGAGAAGTCGGACGCGAACAGCGCGCTCGCCATCTCTTCAAGCTCTTGTTCGGACGCTTTTTCCAGATTCTCAATGACCGCCAGCGCGGTTCCGCTCATTTCCGGCTTCAGCTCGGCAATCAGCGAATGCAGCAGCTTTTGCCAGTGCTTGTCGCGCGGCAGGACGTGAATGTCCAGCGGCGGCTTACCCTGCGCGTTGGCTTCTTTGATCCGCGCGGTCAGGTCCATTTGCAGCGGGTGGTCGTACAGCACCACTTCCTGCGCGTGGGCGACCAGCGCGGCAAAGCGCAGAAAATCACCCAGCGGGTTGTTCTCTGCCAGCTCGCGCAGACGCTCTGCGCGGCGGTTGTAGAGGTTCTTGAGTCTGGGGAATAACAACGGCGGAATATAATCCGCCGTGCGTTTCTCGCTCGACCCCAGCTCATCTTGCGGGATTATGCGAATACTCATTCAGATGACTTTTCCTGTTTCTGGCGGACTTCACGGTACCAGCGCGGGTGATGTTTCTTCCCCCACGTGCTGGTGACCCATCCCTCCACCATCGCGGTAATGGTGCCTTTCACCCAGAGGGCGGCGTAGATATGCACCATGATAACCACAATTAACGCCACTGCGGCAAATGAATGCAGCATCAGCGCGAATCGGATCACCGGGATTGAGAAAGCAGGCGCAAAGTACGGACGCCAGATGATCACGCCGCTCACCAGCAACAGGACCAGGAAGATAATCGCCGCCCAGAATACGCATTTCTGGCCGAAGTTATAACGCCCGGTGTCACCCACTTCCTCGTTGACGACGATCTTACGAATATTCTTCGCCCAAAAGATATCATCCCGAT
>OGZV01001480.1_pt1 | contig 21555 bp, 21 predicted proteins | sample 1576861 | NCBI WGS metagenome assembly OGZV01 (sample SAMEA3541501, study PRJEB24748) | human gut metagenome | biome: human gut; feature: human-associated habitat; material: faeces | place: China | collected 2012
CTTATGGAACAGTTATGATAAATTTGGAAAATCATCGGATTGTTGATATGATTCCGTCAAGAGATACAAATGTTGTCTGCAACTGGCTGAAAACGTTTCACAATGTCGAAGTTATTTCAAGGGATGGAGCCATTACATACGCATCCGCTGCTATAAATTCTCATCCTGATGTCATACAGATTAGTGACCGTTTTCACTTGATAAAGGGACTTTCGGAAGTTATCTGTAAATATATATTTCGTGAGTTTCCTGCAAGGGTTGAAATACCATTAACAGAAAGCGTTACGGATGAAATGAAAGCATTATATAACACTGCAAACCGGTCATTGCGTATAAAATTCGCCCATGAAAAACGCAGGGAAGGACTGACCATATCGGATATAGCATTATTGTTACATTCATCACCTAAAACAATCCAAAAATATCTTGCGATTCCAGAAGACCAGATTCCAGAAAGCAAGGAAATTGCCAGGGAACGGCAACACCAGCTGGCAATAAAACAAAAAGAACAGGAAATAAAAGAAGCAAGAGAAATGGCTTTGGCAGGATATACGATTGAGCAGATTGCATCTCAGATGCACCGTGCCCATAAGACTATACAAAATTATTTAAATCCTGATTTTTCAGTTACAAATGGGCACTATAATGTTCGAATTCCAGGAAAGTTAGCTCCATATGAGAACGAGGTAATAAAACTCAGGAGCCAGGGATTAACGTATCCCCAAATACATGATATTATTTGTAAAAAGGGATATACTGGCAGTGTAGCTTCGTTACGAATGTTTATGCAAAAAGAAAGGACACGAATGCATGAACAGAATGAAACAGAAAAGCCACATTCTGAATATGTGCAAAGGAAATCCTTATGCCAGCTGGTTTATAAAAAACTCGAGGATATTGGCACAATCACTGTCAAACAGTATCAGGAAGTATTAAAAAAATATCCTTTATTGAGTGAGTTATATACATTAACCAAAGACTTTTGTAATGTCATATTCTCTAAAAATCCTACAAAATTAGATGAATGGATCAATGCAGCACAAAAATATGATATCCCTGAACTTCAAACATTCATAAACGGCATAAAAAAGGATATAACTGCTGTAAAAAATGGAATTATATATTCGTATAATAATGGCTTAGCAGAAGGCAGTGTAAATAAAATCAAAGTCATAAAACGGGTAATGTATGGTCGAAACAGTTTTGAACTATTGAAAGCGAAAGTGCTATTCGGAGAACTCTTTCACATTAAATTCAACTAAGCATGGAAAGAACCGTTTTACCGTTTACTTACGAACATAGGTCGGTTGGATTTATTTGTCAGGAATAATGGGGGGAGAGTTTATAAAATTCATTATTTAAATGAAGTTGGAGAAATGGAAGGGTTTGATATACCATTTTTTATGCCAAAACCAGAAGAACAGGAAAAATTTGATTTGCCATATTCTATAAGAGTATTTCATGCCATAAAAAAACAGGGATTTAAAGAAGAAAATGAAATTCGAGCTATTATTTACAAAAAAGAAGAAGAAAAGGGAATTTGTATACCATTTGATTTTAATAAAGTTATAGAAAAAATATTTATTAATCCAACGATATCTAAAGAACAAAAAGAGAAGATTAGAAAGCTTTCTGAAAAATATAAAATTTTAGATTTATTGGAGGATTCAACGTGTCGTTAGAAAGGCGGTAGAAGTAAACTAATGAAAATAAATGAAGATATAAAAACGTTAGTAAGCAAATTAGTAGATGCAGAGAGCTTAGTGGCATATTATAATGTATTAGCTGATCCTCCGAATTATCGCTCAATGATTGAGTGTCAGTTTTCAAAACTATACAGTTTTACAGAAGACTACAAGAATGAAGTTCAAATTTTAATTAATCATATACGAACTGATTTTTTGAGAGAAGGATGTAAATTTGGTGCGTTTTTTTACTTTTTTGATAGAATAAATAGTACATACTCAGCTTTGAACCGCATTATGTGTGGGAATATATTTTTTAGCTTTAGTTGCATTACTGATTATGTTCGGCACCTTGCCAGTTATGCTCCTATTTATAACAAAAAGTTAGATGAAAAGTATTTTGAGTCTTTGATGGATGAAATACAACTGAAAGGTTCCGAAAGAATTATCAGAGAACAGTGGAAAGAAATTTATTCGTCGGAGGATGGCTATAAATCATTCATAGATATTTTTGATGATGTATTTACAAACTGTATGGAAAAATATTCTGACAAATTTTTTCGTACATTATCAGAAAGTGATATAATTTGCAGAGCGGTTAAAGAGGATGATATAGATAAGGCAACTAGAGGAAGTCGGTATGTTCCTTGGCCGAATGCAGCACATACAAATAGATGGAATCCGCCAGGTGCAACTTTCTTATATTTAAGCTATGATAGTGTAATCCGTCCATATAACAAAGAAATAAATTTGAACGAATATGTGTGCCTTTTAGAGACTAGAAGTAATATTGGAGAAAAGCATTCTTTTTGTTACTTTAAACCCGTTAAGGCAGGAAAAATTTTAGATTTATCGTATAATGATATGACGTTACGCAATGCAAAAAATATTCTTAAAACTTATCAAGACAATTTGACAAAGAAAATAGTTGATGAATTGCTAACAATACCTAATGCGAAAGAAAAATATAAAAAAGCTGAAAGATTAAAAGCAGATATTAGGGAAAAGATGAGAAAAAATCCAATAGATGTAAAATATATTGAAGAATCTATGGCAAAACAGTATTTAATTATGATTTGTAATTGTATATATCAAAAAGTAGATGAAACAGATGATGACAAACTAGATTTAGCATATAAGTCATTTAGAATACTTGCAAAGTATTTGAAAAGTAAAGGTGTTACAGGGATTATTTATCCATGTACAAGAACGAATAAAATCAGAGGGAAGAATTTGGTTTTATTTGATATTAACGATGCAATTCCGATGGAGGATAGTATAAAGCATATACGATGTACTGAGGAAACATTTAAAAAAGAATAAGTTTCTTGCTATAAGGCAAGAAAATCAAAAAATATATAAAATAATTTGCAATGAAATGCTAAAATGGAAGGAGGCAAAGAATCATGGGAAGATTTGTAAATCCGGACAGCAGTGCATTTCAGGTTGCACTTAATTCCAGAATATATGTGGATAAGACCGGATTGATTGAGTATACCAACAGTGTTCTTGATACGACAAATGCCTATATTTGCAATAGTCGCCCCCGGCGATTTGGAAAGTCTTATGCAGCTAATATGCTGGCGGCATATTATAGTAAAGGTGCTGATTCTGAAAAAATGTTTTCCGGATTGAAAATAAGCAGGGAAAGTGACTTCAAAAAACACCTTAATAAGTATGATGTGATCCATATCGATATTCAGTGGTTTTTAGCAAACTGTGATAATACAGATAAAGTGGTTCTTTTTATAACGGAGAGTGTTCTGGAAGAACTTCGGGAGCTTTATCCGGAAGTCGTGCCAAAAGAGGTTGCGAAGCTCTCAGATGCACTTTCGCGGGTGAAGGAACGTACCGGACAAAAATTTGTTATTATCATTGATGAGTGGGATGCTATTATCCGAGACGGATCGGTAACAGAGAATGTTCAGGATGAGTACCTGAATTTTTTGAGAGGAATGTTCAAAGGCATAGAGCCAACAAAGTATATTCAGCTTGCTTATCTTACAGGGATTCTTCCAATCAAAAAGGAAAAAGCTCAGTCTGCCGTTAATAATCTTGATGAATTTACAATGCTTCAGGCAGATGAACTGGCTCCTTATATTGGCTTTACAGAAGATGAAGTAAGAGAACTCTGTGAAAAATATAATCGAGATTTTGATAAAGTTAAAAAGTGGTACGATGGTTATCTGCTTAATGGATATCAGGTATATAATCCGAAAGCGGTTGTGAGCATTATGACAAAGGGAAGATTCAGAAGTTACTGGTCTGAAACCGGTTCCTATGAGGTCGTTGTGCCGCTTATCTGTATGAATTATGATGGATTGAAGAATGCAATTATTGAAATGCTTTCGGGCTCGGATGTAAAAGTTGATACAGCTACGTTTAAAAATGATCCGGCAAAGATACAAAACCGAGATGATGTGATCACGTATTTGATTCACCTTGGTTATTTGGGATACAATGAAGATACTGAAACAGCATTTGTTCCGAATGAAGAGATCAGGCAGGAATTGACTACAGCTGTAAGAAGTAGTAATTGGGATGAGCTGATTACCTTTCAACAGGAATCAAGAAATCTGCTTATGTTAACATTAGCGATGAATGAAAAGCAGGTTGCAGCACAAATTGATAAAATCCATTCGGAATTTACTTCAACTATTCAGTATAACGATGAAAATTCTTTGAGCAGCACAATTAGTATTGCATATCTGGGAGCGATGCAATTTTATTTTAAACCTGTAAGAGAATTAGCAACAGGACTGGGTTTTGCAGATTTTGTTTTTGTTCCTAAACCGGAGTATAAAAACACATATCCGGCATTGGTAGTGGAGTTAAAGTGGAATAAAAATGTAGAAACAGCCTTACAGCAAATTAAAAATAAAAGATATCCGGAGTCAATTTTAAATTACACAGGTGATATTCTTCTTGTTGGAATCAACTATGATAAAACAAGCAAAGAGCATCAGTGTGTGATTGAAAAATATAGAAAAGAGGCTGAAGTATGTGAAATGTGAGTATGATGATAGAATGGCAACATTACTGTTGTTAAGAGATTATGTAGATTTGGTTTTATGTGGACATATTGAAACAGGTGGAAGGCCTGTACTTTACAGACAAAGTGAAGGTGCATACACATTGACATAGTCGTAAGTAAGTGGCAATCCTTACATTTTTGTCTGACAGCATCGGAATGAGCCATGATTTAACAGTTCCCGGCAGTTAATGGTGGCTGTTGTAAAAGAACATACACGGACCAGAAGAAAAAAGTCTGTCCGTGCAGATCTGTATGAAGCCCTTCCCATAAAAGAGATTCCCTGTGAAGTCCCAATGGAAGAACGGATCTGTCCGGACTGCGGTTCCCCAATGGAACATCTGGGGTATAAGTTTGTCCGGGAAGAACTGCCATTTCAAAATCTTATATGTGGATCTACCTGAGTGGGACCGGTGGGAAACCGCCGATCATCCTGTATGATTACAGACCTGGACGGAGTGGGGATTATCCGATAGAGTTTCTCCGTGGCTTCAACGGGATGCTCCATTGTGATGGATACAGTGCATACGGCCGGAAGTGTATGGATCTATTCTGAAATTGCTGAAAAAGAGAACAAAAATTATAAAGGAAGAATATAAAGAAATACCATATGAGCTGAAATTTTTAGCTTATTTTATGGATTTAAAGAAAGAAGATTATGAGAAAATAAAATATTTTCTGCACCAATCATATGGAGGTGCGTAAGATGTATTTTCCTTATTTGCGGGGGAGGCAATTTGAATTAATTGCATTGCGGGAACTGGTGAAAGGAGAAAGAATATTATTCCGATTATAGAACCGATAAAACCGTCTGCAACGTTACTGAAAACTTTGGAATGTTTTGTGAAATATGATAGAGAGATTGCAGTAGTATTTAACCCGGCAGTGGGTGATTTCTCAAAGAAAATACGAGAAATGAGAAGAGAAGATTGAAGGCGGAATTAATTATGCCATTTTTGATGAGAGGAAATTTGAGTGTAAAAAAGTAAAAGTAGTACATATTGGGAATATTCAATATGAGTGGAGTATATTATCGTAAAAATATTGCTGGACAGATATCGGTAAAAGGGAAAGAAGGACAATCCATATGAATAAAGCAGAAATTAAGATTGTGGAGGAGCAGATTAACAACTGCTGGCAGGTGGCGTCTGAGATCATTGAAGAGTTTGATATGTATGGCGGCGGTCCGGAAGAGGAAGAGAACAGGGCTTGTGAAAAACTGGAAAAGATGCAGGAGCTTTTTGGAGATCATAATTTGCCATGGCAGTTTAAGGAACGACTTTATCTGGCGGATTATCTGGTAGAGAATTGTGATGGGTATTATCAAGATATCGGAATTTCAAAGAGAAAAATAAAAGGAAAAGATTATTGATGGGGTTATTGAATAAATGGTAAATGTTTATGCATGGAATTATCATCGAATCTTTCTGATTATGTTGTTTTTGCTCATCCTCTGGCGGATTTTAGCAAGGTATATAAGAATCGACATCTGGAAGATTTTAAATTTGTTTGGAGCAGGGGTATCGTTTTTTCTGATTCTCAAGTTTACGGTGCTGGGGAGAACACCTTCCGGTCTGTATCAGTTTGTGGTGATGGCACCTTATTCGGATGAGTTCTTTCGGGAGTTGCTGATGAATGTCTTTTTATACTTTCCACTGGGACTTACGCTCGGGGAGCTGATAGGCTGGCATCGAATCTGGCTGGCACTGGTTCTGGCGATTGTGATCGAGAGCTGGCAGTATGCGGCCGGGACAGGCATGGCGCAGGTGACGGATGTGATCTGCAATACGCTGGGAGCCTGGATAGGCGGTATAGCTTTTCAAAAAAGAAAGCATTGCTTGTGAAAAGCTGTTGCAGATAGTATAATGGTGAAATTATTTTGAAGTCAAGAGAAAGCAGAGGTGTTTCATGGTCGATTTACATACACACATTCTCCCGCACCTGGATGACGGGGCTTTTGATCTGGAGACTTCGGTGCGGATGGCGGATCTTGCTGCATGCAGCGGAGTGTTTCATATGGCTGCGACCAGTCACGGGAATTATTATGATTATACGTTAGAGGAATACAGGGCAAATTTTGAGAGGCTTCAGGCGGAACTGCGTGACAGAGAGATTCCGGTGAAGCTTTATTCAGGTATGGAGATTTTTATGGATGAGAAGGCCGCAGATTTGCTGGATCTGGGGGAGCTTCTGACGTTAAATGGGACAAGATATGTCCTGGTGGAGTTTGATTTTGAAGAAAATGTCGAAAAAGTGTATAAATATGTTGCCGATTTGCAGACGAGAAGGTATAATATAGTTTTGGCACACCCGGAACGTTATCTTTTTGTGCAGAGGGATCCTGAGTTTGCCTACTTTCTGGCGGAACAGGGCTGTGCACTTCAGGTAAATAAAGGGAGCGTTCTTGGGCAGTTTGGAAGAAGATGCAGAAATCTTGCAGAACAGTTTCTGGATGATGGGATTGTCAGTGTGCTGGCTTCGGATGCACATGACTTTGAGTATCGTACCCCATCGATGAACAGGCTGGTGGCATACCTTGAGAGGCGATATCCGAAAAAGCTGATTCGTATGTGGCTGTCGGAGAATCCGAGCCGCATATTAAACGGGATGCCGATTCTCACTACATAAAGGAGTACAGCGATTATGGACAAAAGAAAGGTCTTGGCAGGGGCAGTTTGTGTTCTTTCCCTGGTTGGAGGCTGTGTTTATTATTCAAATGCACAGAAGCAAAAGGATATGGAACCGCCGGTTCTCAGTGCGGATGCGGAGAAGTTTTCAGCAAGCATTAAAGCGGATGAGAAGAAGCTGCTCTCCGGCGTAACGGCATTTGATCAGAAGGACGGGGACGTATCGGACAGCATACTGATCGACAGTATCAAAAAGAAGGAAGGCACGGACAGTGATTTCCTGATTACTTATGTGGCCTTTGATAAATCAAGCAATATGGCATCACTTACAAGGACACTTCATTATTCTGACTATCGTCAGGCACATTTTTCCTTTGAACAGGCATTGCGTTTTCCGGAAAATCAGGAGATTGATCTGTTGTCTTATTTTACGGCGGACGACTGTATTGATGGGGATGTCACACCATTTATTACTTTGGATGGTGATAAGGAGGTCCTGGAAGGAGAGCCGAAGAAGGGGATTTATGAGTGCACGGTCAGTGTGACGAACAGTGTTGGTTATACGACGACGCTGCCGATCAGTGTGGAAATCTATGAGGATGGATACGATGAGCGAAATCAGCGTCCGCAGATCATATTGAATCAGTATATTGTATACATGGAAAAGGGCGAACAGCTGGATGCAAGTGCTTATCTGGATTATATCGAAGAGGGAGGAGAAACCTTTGCAGTTTCAGGAATAACTTCATCTGTGGAGGGGACTTCAGAGAGCGAACAGCAGAGTACGGCAAGTAAGCAGATTTCCATGGAGAATATTGAAATCACTTCGAAGGTTGATACGGAAAAGGCCGGAGTTTATACGGTAAATTATCATTATACATCGGAGGAGACAGGATACGACTGCAATGCAAATCTGATCGTGGTCGTTGAGTAGGAGGGGACAGATGAATCAGGAACATTATCAAAATGCAAATACACAGCCGTATGATGTGAAATACATAAGTCGCTGCCTGATGAGAAATGCACTCTTTATTCTGATGTTTGCATGTCTGGCAGGCGTGTTTTCTTATATTTTTCTGGATCACTATAAGAAGGATACTTACACGGCAAGTGTCAATCTCTATGTGATCCCAAGAGACAATGCGAGCACAAAATTCAATTCAAATGGGATCAGTTCGGCGGTATCTCGATGCGTCAGTGCCCTGAACAGTGATATGATGAAAGAGCAGATAAAAAAGGAGAAGAATGCGGATAAGCTGAAGGGAAATCTTTCGGCATATGCAGCCGGAAGCACCAACATCATTGTCATGAGTGCGACGAGCAGTTCGGCGGAGAGTGCATGCCGCCTGTTGAAAGCCGGTATTGACAATTATCCGAAACTTTCCGGATATTTCCAGACGGGATATCTGCTGAAGAAGATTGGAAGTTTTGAAGGGAATGGGATTACGGTCAATCATGCAGATGCACCAATCAGTGCACTGAAGGTGGCACTTCTAGTGCTGATTGCAGGATGTGGTCTGGTTGGAGCAATGGCAGTTTTCACTGACAAGGTACATAGTGTCGAACAGGCACAGCAGTTGCTGGATATGGATGTCTTTGGAGCGTTACCGTTTGTAAAGAAAAAACAGGAACAGAAGTCGATTCTGATCACAGATCCAAGGACTTCTTCGCAGTATGCGGAAGCTGTGGACAAGATCGTTACAAAGCTTCGCAGAAAGATGCACGAAAATCATTATAAAGTGCTGATGGTGAGCAGTCTGAAAGAGAATGACGGAAAATCTACGGCAGCAGCGAACCTTGTACTGAATCTGGTGCAGCGTGGTAAGAAAGTAGTTCTGGTGGACTGTGATATGCGAAGATCTGCCGTCTGTAAGCTTTTTGATATTGACATGAAAGATCAGAAACAGCTCTATGATTATCTGACAGAAGAGAGCACACTTCAAGATGTTTTGATTGAATATGGTCAGGACGAGCGTAAGTTTTCCTGTATTTTGCAGAAAAAAGCAGTCTCTGAGCCGGAAAAATGGTTTGATTCGGAGCGATTTGAACATATGCTGAAGGAACTGTCCGGAAGTTTTGACTATGTGATCCTGGATACGGCACCAATCGGCATTGTACGTGATGCGGAGATCATTGCCGGATATGCGGACTCTGTTTTTATGGTCATGAAGCAGGATGAAGTGCATGCAGCATCGGTCAATGATGTGATCGATATTCTGGAGGATGCAGGATCTGTCGTAGTCGGTGGTGTCCTGAATATGGCAAGAGGCGAGAAAATTGCAGGAAACGGCTATCACAAGTATAAGTATGGAAGCTATTACTACGGATACGCTTACGGAAAGGATGGACAGCATGCAGGAAAGTGATAAAGTACGTGCAGAAAGAGTGAGAACAGAACAGCAATATGGTGCCGGTCAGGAAGGAATTGATCTTTTCAACATGATGGATGATGCACTGCGGTGTTTTCAGAAGTACTGGCTGCAATTTTTATTGCTGATCGTGATCGTGACTGCAGTTTTTATTATTTATGGAAACAGACAGTATGTTCCACAATATCAGGCAAAAGTGACTTATGCGGTAAATAAGACCGGAGATTCGGATACAGATGCTTCCATTGCACAGAGACTGAGCAACAGTATCAGCGTGGTTACGAAAACAGGAGATTTTAAGGATCGCCTGTTTGCAGATGTGGAAGAAGAAAATGTCAATCCGAATTATGTGATATCCTCTGCATATACGGACAACTCCAACTTATTTTCTGTTACGGTGACGGCAAACAATTATAACAATGCCAATATGCTGCTGGATCTTCTGGAGAATATGTATCCGGAATGGGTGGCAGGATCCAATGGTACGATTGAATTACAGGTTGTGGATCGGGCTTTGGCAGGCGAAAATCCCGTAAATGGTTATTCAGCGATGAAGCAGCTGGTGGAGGGTGTGTTGGCTGGCGTGATCTTGTGTCTGGCAATCGCAGCATTGTATGCACAGCTGATCAGGACGGTCCGCAAAGAAAGTGATATGAAGAAGATCACGTCCAAAGGATGCATCAGTCTGATACCGGAGATTGCAGTCAAGAAACGTGAAAAGAGTAAGAAACAGCAGCTTCTGCTGACCAACAAGCGTGTGGACTGGGGATTTAAGCAGTCTGTGCAGGCGGCTCAGCTTCGTATCGAGAAACAGATGGAACAGGAGCATAAACAGGTTCTGCTCGTTTCCAGTACGCTTCCGCAGGAAGGAAAGAGTATGACGGCAGTCAATCTGGCATTGGCATTTATGCAGCATGAGAAAAAGACAGTTCTAATCGATGGAGACCTCAGAAAGCCATCCGTTGCAGAGATGCTTGGAATGGAAGAACAGAAGGGACTTGCAGAGTATCTGAAGGGAAATGCCAAGGTTAAAGAGGTTTTGCAGAAAAAAGGAGATCTGACGGTAATTCAGGGTGGAAAGGTGCATGGCAATATATCCAGCCTGATGGATGAGAGCAGAATGGAAGAACTTATGACTTTTCTTAAATCAGAATTTGACTATGTGATCATCGATACACCGCCGGCATATCTGTTTTCGGATGCTGCGATCCTGGCGGGATATGCAGATTGTGTACTTTATGTTGTACGTCATGACATGGCAGAAATTCCGCAGATTGAGAAAGGAATGGAATCTTTTATTCAGGAGGATAAACTGCTTGGCTATCTGATCAACAGAAGTCAGAAAGGATTCGCTTCTTACGGAAAATATGGATATGGAAAATACGGATATGGAAAGTATGGCTACGGCAAATATGGCAAGTATCAGAGATATGTAGATGTGAAAGAAGACGATATGGACACGGAAGATTCCTTATAGTGGAGGCATAACAGATGAGAAGAAAAAGATGGCTGACCGTTGCAATGGTTGTGACAGCAGCAGTGGCTGTGATGATGGCTGCGACCTCTTATAAAGAAATCGGGAAGAAACTGGAGATGCAGGGTGAGGATCAGCAGACGATGCTGGTTGCCGGGTATGAGCTTCAGACAGAAACAGAAGCAAGTACTGCAAAGACAGAAACTTCTGATACAGAGATGGCATCGGAAACGGAAAAAGAAACGGAAACAAAAGAGACAGAAACCCGGACTTCAGCCGCTGCCGATCCGTCAAAGCCGGTTCTGAAATTAAAGCAGAAAAAGATAGAGATCAAGGTCGGCGATGCGTTTGATGCGGTTTCGCAGGTATCTGAGATCACTGATGATACCGATGATCGTTCTGCTCTGTTCCGTCAGATTGAGGTCCACGGTGACTACAGCACGGATGAACCGGGTATTTATACGCTGACTTACACGGCGATGGATAGTGACGGCAATGTATCTGCTCCGGTTACGCTGGAGCTGGTAGTGAAAGGATAGGATTATGGGAGTATTAACGAGTATCAGCAGAGGCCTGGAGGCAGTTTCGACTCCGCTTGGCGTACTGCCGGACATGGTATATGCGGTGGCAGCCGCAAGCTTTCTGCTTCTGCTTATTGTGTACGTTTTTGTAACACCATCCTGGAGAGAAAAAAAGAGAAAGCGTGGCAGGGCCATCTGTGTGTGGCTGATGTTTGCGATTTATGTGCTGCTGATCCTGGCGGTGACCATTCTTGGAAAGAGATCCGGAGATTCTGCGGTGGATATGGGGATCTTCACAGGAAGCTGGGTGATGGAAACGCTGGTAAAAGTGGCAGCAGGTACGGTCGCTTTTGTTCCGTCTGGAGCTTTGATCATGATCCTGATGAAAGGAAAGTATCAGGCTGCGAAGAGTATGGGTGCATCGTTTGCATTAACACTTTGTGTGGAGATACTCCAGCTTGTCTTAAAGACGGGAGTTTTTGATCTGGGGAATCTGCTCTTTCATACGATCGGTGCCGGTATTGGTGTTGTGCTTGTGATTTTTTGGAAATATGCGTTTTCCAGGAAAAGTGCGTTCTCTTATGCCATGCGTCTGATGCTGAGTATTCTGATCGTGTTGATGCTTCTGGAAACGGCGGCGTTCGGAGCTTATCATGTACTGCGTACGACCGGACAGGAACATATGGATGAGAACATCAGTGTGGCAGAAAATCAGATGATTTCAAAAAACACTGACGGAAGTGATGCAAAGGTTTCTTCCGACCCGGATGTGATCTGGTACAATGGCAAGGCTTACCGCTATAATCACGATCTGGTGACGATGCTGGTCATGGGCATTGATCAGGAGAGTGATACGATAGAGGAAAAGGATGATGTTTCCGGTGAGAGCGGTCAGGCGGATACCATTTTTCTGATGGTTATGGATAAGAGCAAAGATGAGATCAAAATGATCAGTATTTCGCGAGATACCATGACACAGATCAAGACGTTTGATTATAAGGGAAATTATCTTGGAAAATCAAAGAATCATCTCGGACTTGCATATTCCTTCGGGGATGGAAAGGTGACAAGCTGTCAGTACATGGTGGATGCTGTCTCCAACCTGTTCTATGGAATGCCGATCAATGGCTATGTGGCATTGAATATGAATGCGGTTGGCATGATCAATGATGCAGTTGGCGGCGTAACGGTGACGGTACCGGAAGATATGACGCAGGTTGATCCGTCCTTTGCAGAGGGGGCGACGGTGACGCTGACAGGAGATCAGGCGTTGAAGTTTACACGTTATCGAGATACGGAAAAGGATTTTTCCAACAATTCTCGTATGGAGCGTCAGAAACAGTACCTTGTGAATTTTATGGGACAGGCGGTGAAGGCGATGAAAGCAGATATGGGACTTCCGGTCAGCCTTTATCAGAGTCTTACGGATGATATGGTCACAAATCTCAGCCTGGATCGTTCGGTTTATCTGGCAACGGAGGCGATGGATATGCATTTTACTGCCGACGGCATTGTTTCTTTGAAGGCGAAATCCAAGAAGGGCAGCGTCTATGATGAGGTTTATGTGGATGATGATGCACTTTATGATCTGATCATTCAGACCTTCTATACCGAAGAACAGTCAGAAGGTGAGTCGAAGTGAAAAAAAGAACATGGAAGGTGATCGCAGTGATATCGTTTGCTGCGGCAGTGATCCTGACGGCAGTCGTTTTGCGGATTTATACACAAAGAGAACATGCCAGACAGACTTATGAAGAAATGCAGCAGCAGAATTCCGAGAAACGGCAGACCGATACGCAGGAGTCGAAGGAACAGTCCAAGACAAAGGAAAAAAAGAAGAAGCTGGACATTCCGGTGGATTTTGAGACCTTACAGAAGGAAAATCCGGACATTTATGCGTGGATCACGATACCGGGAACAGATATCGACTATCCGGTTGTACAGGACAGCACGGATAATACGTACTATCTGAACCATGCGGCGGATACCAGTTTAAGTGACAGCGGAGCGATTTATTCGGAAAAGGAAAACGCCAAAGATTTTGATGATTATCTGACGGTGCTTTACGGACATAACATGAAAGACGGTTCGATGTTTGCAGGTCTGCACAAGTACGAGGATAAGACATTCCTGAAAGATCATAAGGATCTGACCATCTACACGCCGGATTCAATCTTGAAATATCGGATTTTTGCGGCCTATCTGACGGATAACCGTCATGTGCTGATGTATTATAATCAGGGAAAAGATGAGGAAAGCAGGGAGACTTATCTGAAAGATATTTTAGAGCAGCGAAATATGAATGCATCCATTGACACGAAGGCGAAGGTGGACAAGGACAGCAAGATCTTGACGCTCTCAACCTGCCATGCGGCCGGTAAGAATTACCGCTACCTGGTACAGGCATATCTGGTTAAGAAAGAGCACGAATAGAAGAAGAGGGAGTCTTCTCCTACTAAGATAAAAAGACCATATACCAAAACGGTATGTGGTCTTTTTTTGACTCCAACATCATATGATGCTAGGGTCAAAAGGTCTAACTCCACATGAGCTTGCTCATAGGTGGATGAAAGACCTTGGGACCCGCCCCGATATGAGCATAAAAGTGGGATGATAATCCCACGATATGCGAATATTGGGGCGGATTGTGGGAGTGCAACGCACGGAACAATCCGTAGGCATCATAGTTGGGTGCAAAAGATGCCTCGGCAGGATTTTACAATGAAAATATCAGAAATGTTTTCTGAATTGCAGGGAGGACTGAAATGTTCATAAAAACAAGGGAATACCAGGAGCTTTTTCTGGAGGCACTGCGTGCGGGGATCCGCGGGCAGCGGGTGGCCTGGAAGGAGCGTTCCGTGCAGGAGTGGTCAGAGGTTTTTGTCCTGGCGGACATGCATCATGTGCTGCCGCTGGTTTATGAGGCGGTGGCGGAGTGCCGGGCAGCGGCATTGGCGGACCGTGTGATGTTTGCAAAAGTGCGGGAAAAGAGTCTACGGCTGATGGCACTTCAGAGGACGATGACCGAAGAATTTTTGGAGTTGTACGCTCATTTACAACAGATGGGTGTAAAGGCACTGGCGGTAAAAGGAATCGTCTGCCGCAGTCTGTATCCGAATCCGGATGCAAGGCTTTCTGCTGATGAGGATCTGCTGATACCAAAAGAGCAGTTTGAGGCCTGTCAGGAAGCGATGCTTTTATATGGAATGCAGCAGTTAAATCCTGAGACTGGCACCGAGAACTATGAGACGGCTTATAAAAAAACAGGCGGCTTTCTGGTGATCGAGCTGCACCGGATGCTGTTTCCGGAAAATGAAAAATGGTGTATTGGATGGAATGGATTTTTTGATGAAATCCATAAACAGGCGATCGAAAGAGAGACAGAAGGTGTAAAAATCAATATGCCGCAGCCGACGGATCATCTGTTTTTTCAGTTCTGCCATGCCAGAAAACATCTGCTTGCTTCTGGAGTCGGGATACGGCAGATCTGCGATATTCTGCTGTTTGCCGAGCATTACGAGAAGGAGATCGATTGGGAGATTTTCTGGGATCGCATCCGGATGACGGATGGTATCCTGTTTGCAGAGGCGATTTTTCACCTTGGTGTGCAGTATCTTGGTTTTGAAGAAAAACAGTTCTATTTTCCGGAAGGTGTGCATAGTATGAAACTGGATACGGAAAGACTGATGGAAGATATCCTGCACTCCGGCATTCATGGAAAAGGGACAAGGAGTCGCCTGCACAGCGGCACCCTTACGCTGCATGCGGCGGAAAAAAGAGGACTGTCAGGCATATTCCCCGGTCTGTTTTACATGGCATTTCCGCCTGCAAAGAATCTTCTGTGGCGTTTTCCGTACCTGAAAAAGCATCCATATCTTCTGCCGTTTGCCTGGGGGCAGAGGCTCTGTGGCTATCTCAGAGAAGGTCCGGTTTTAGGATCGGTAAAAGAAATCGTTAAGACTGGAAGAAAAAGGAAAGAGATTTTAAGAGAATATGGGATTTTCGGGGAAAAGAGAAGATGAATACAACAAGGGAAAGTGAGTGAAATATGGAGGCGAAGCGATTTGTATTGCGGAAAGTAGCAGGGGAAAACATCCTGGTGCCGGTGGGAAATACGGCTCTTACTTTTAACGGTCTGGTGACCTTGAATGAGAGCGGGGCGTTTCTGTGGAAACATATGGAAAAAAACAGGACGAGGGAAGAGCTGGTACAGGAGGTTCTGCAAGAATATGAAGTGTCAGAAGAACAGGCACGTCTGGATATCGGTCAATTTCTTACATATCTTGCAAAAGCGGGCGTTTTGGAATGAGGGATAAGAAAGGGACGCATCGATTCTGGGGTGTGCTGTTTTATCTGGCACTTATGGTCACGATTGTGTCTGCCTCTTATGCAGGCGTGAGGTTCTGCAGCAATCTGGTGACAGAACAGTCGTATGAAAGACTGCGGGATGCGGCGGAAGCGTTCGCAGTGGGGACAAAAAACGGGCAGCAGGGAAAAGAAAAAAATAAGGCAGCAAAGGAAATGGAACGTGAGTCCGAAGCCGGGGATGACAGGCCGGAAGGCATCGATTTTGCAGAGCTTTCGAGCATCAATCCGGATATTTATGCTTGGATTCGGATACCGGATACGCAGATTGATTATCCGGTGCTGCAAAGAGAAGAAGATGACACTTATTATTTGAGGCACAACAGCAGCGGAAGATATGCGTTTGCCGGAAGTATTTATACGGAAGAGGCAAACAGCAGGGATTTTAAAGATCCGATGACCGTGCTTTACGGGCACAACATGAGAGACGGCTCGATGTTCCAGAATCTTCATTTTTTTGAGGATGAAACATTTTTTGCGGAACATCCGGAATTTTTTATTTATTTGCCGGGCTGCCGGCTGACATATGAAATTTTTGCGGCGTACCGCTTTGATGATACGCATCTGCTCGGGGCATTTGATTTTTCAAAGAAAAAGGGGCGAAGGGCGTATATCAGAGAAGTGTTTGCCGGGATTTCCATGGGACAGAATACAAGAGAGGATGTAAAGGTGACAGCAAAAGATAAACTTGTGACCCTGAGCACCTGCACATCCGATCAGGCAGACGGACGTTACCTGGTGCAGGCTGTTCTGAGAAAAAAAGAAAAAACCAGGCGGTAAAAAAGAGAAAGAAGGTGTGGGGATATGCAGATGGAAAAAAGAGCGGGCAGGGTGATGCGAAGTGTGGCGGCCGTTCTGGTGATCATTCTGGCGATCGTGGCAATTTTTCAGGGATTTCGCATGAGGGGGAAAGAGGCACTGTTTCGCAATGTGGCGGTGGAAACGGAAAATCTGCCGGAAGAAAAGCAAAGCGGAGACGACAGGGCAAAGATCGCATGCGAACAGGGAAAGGAGGTCACATATCAGGGAGAGAAGTATGTGTACAACGAAGATCTGGTGTCGATCCTTTTTCTTGGGGTAGATAAGGAAGCGTTTGAAGAGGGCGGCACGGTCGGAGATGGAAAGGCAGGTCAGGCAGATGCACTTTTTCTTCTTGTGCTGGATACGAAAACTGGAAAGAGCCGCCTGATCGCGATCTCACGAGATACGATGACGGATGTCAACGTCTATTCAGACCTTGGAAATTTTATCGGAACGGAAAAGCTGCAGCTCTGTCTTGCCTACACGTACGGGGACGGAAAGGAGAAGAGCTGTGAGAATACGGTGAGAGCCGTTTCCAGGCTGTTTTACGGGATGCCGGTCGCAGCGTATGCGGCACTGGATCTGGATGCCATTGCAGTGCTGACGGATGCAGTCGGCGGTGTGGAGGTGACGGTCATAGAAGGTGTTCCAGGCAGGATTGGAGGATTGTAATAATATGACGATCCAGGATCCGTCCCTGAAAGAAGGAGAGAGAAAGGTGTTGACCGGAGAGCAGGCACAGTGGTATGTGCGAAGTCGTCTGGTGGAAGAAAAGGAAGCGACAGCGGATGCCAACAGTGACCGCATCGAGCGGCAGAAGCAGTATCTTGCAGCTTTTGGAGGAAAAGCGGCAGAGCAGTTTCGAAAGAATCCGCTTTTTTTATTGACTCTGTATCAGAAAATCAAGGATTTTTCAGTCACGAATCTTTCAGCAGCCGAAGTGACGTATCTTGGAACCCTGCTTTTTCGAGGCGGTTTTCAGGATGCCGGTATTTTAAGCATCAAAGGAGAAGCATCCATGGGAGAGACTTATGCGGAATTTCATGTGGATGAGCAGGCAATGTATGAGATGGTTTTAGAGGTGTTTTATCGAAAGGCGGGGAAGGATTATGAAAAATAAAAAACTTTGGATCACGGCAGTTTTGCTGTCCGGTATGCTGGCACTTCCGGTCCAGGCGGCAGTGATAAGTCCTGGAAGTGAGAATGTAAGAAGAAGTACGGTGACAAAGACGGCTGTTTCACCGAAAACAGGAGAAGGTACGGGAGAGTCCGTGGCTCTTCTGCTTGCCTGTGTATCGGCATCGGCAGCCGTTTTTGCAGACCGGAAACGGAAAGAGAAGACGGAATGAAAAAATTAAGGTGGTTTGCGATCACACTTTTTCTGCTCTCAGTGGTGCTCTATGCACTGGATCAGAACCAGATCCGACGAAAAACGGACCAAACAATACCGAAAATATCCATGGATCAGGATGAGATACAGGTGAGTGTCAAAGATCCGGAGAAAGTATGGAAAAAGGGAATCACAGCTTATGATGAAAAAGACGGCGATATCACGGATTCTCTGGTGATCGAGAGTGTATCGACTTTTCTGGAAAAAGGACGCAGACTGGTCTCCTATGCAGCATTTGACCGGGACGGCCACGTTGCGAAAGCATCCAGACAGCTGATCTACACGGACTATCATTCGCCGAAAATCTCCTGTGCAAAGCCATTTTCTTTCCCGGTCGGGACACAGGATATTCTGGATAGTGTCTATGCGACAGACTGCATCGACGGAGATATCTCAAATAAGGTGGAGATCACGGGGGATTCGGTGTTTTTCCTGAATATCGCCGGAGAATATGAGATCTGGCTGCAGGTGACAAACAGCTGCGGTGATATGGTGACGGTTCCGGTCACGCTTGAGATGGTGGATTACAGACAGCAGACGGAGAGGACAAAGCGTGCAGAAGCAGAAAAACAGATGGAAAGGACCAATCTGACAGAAAAAGCGACAGAAGAAACAGGGCAGAAAGAGACGGAAGGAGCAGAAAATGGAACAAAGGCGGGGTGAGTACAGGATGGATGGAGTGGACAGGGCACTGTCGTATACGGTTCTGACGGATGGTCTGCGGCAGTGGCTGGTGATTTTCTGTTTTGCCGTTTCGGCAGCATTGCTTGCGGCAGCTGTGATGCAGTGGCACTATCAGCCATCTTACACTTCCCAGGCGACACTTTATGTGACAAAAAAGGGACTTCCGAATAATGTCTATGACAATGAAAGTTCGGCACAGGTTATGGCGGAACATTTTGAGCAGATTTTAAACAGCAGTATTTTGCAGAAAAAAGTCGCAGAAGAGATACATCTTGCGGATTTTGCAGGCAGTGCATCGGCAGAGGCGGTGGAGGGAACGAATCTGATCAATCTGGCGGTCACTGCGGCCTCACCGGAGCTTTGCTTTAAACTGATGCAGTCTATTTTGAAAAATTACAGCCTGGTATCGGACTATATGACAGGTAATGCAATCCTGGAGATTTTAAAGGCACCGAAGGTTCCGCTTACGCCGGATCAGCCGTTTGAGCGGCGAAATATCATGATCAAAGCATTTCTGGCTGCGGCAGCATGCTGGGTACTGATCTTCGGCGGGCTGTCCTGGCTGAAGGATACGATCCGCACGGAGGAAGACATTGAACAGAAGCTGGAGGCGAGACGTCTTGGTACGCTCTGGCATGAGCGGAACAGAAAAAAAAGGACTGACATCCGCATAGACGATCCGCTGATCAGCTTCCGCTATATGGAATCCCTGCAAAAACTGACACAGCACGTCCAGAAAAAGATGGAGGAGCGAAAGGCACAGACACTGCTTGTGACCAGTGTGCTGGAAAAAGAGGGCAGATCGACCGTGGCGGAAAATCTGGCACTGGCACTTTCGATGCGAAAAGAGAAGGTTTTTCTGTTAAATGCAGATTTCCGGAAGCAGAATGCGTCCTGGCTTGCCGATGAAGAAGGACATTTGAAAATAGAAAATTTTCAGAAATTGTTGGAGAACCTGAAAAAAGAGAATGATTATGTGATCATCGATACGCCGCCGTTTTTGCGGAATGCGGATACGGAGGAGATGGCACAGATGGCGGATGCGTCACTTCTGGTTGTTGCAGAGCACCGGGCACAGGCGAAAGATCTGAATGCGGCACTGGATCTTTTAAATGCACAGGGAGAGAAAAATCTTGGCTGTGTCTACAACAATGCACATGTGGAATTTTTAAGACCGATGGCCTCTTATGGCTATCAGTATGCATATCATTACGGCAGATATGGAGGACATTATGAACGGTGAGATGAGATTGGAGGATGGAAGGATCGACCTTACCTCTCTGGCAGAGACGATGTGGAAACAGGGCAGACGCTTCTGGTGGCTTTTGCTGCTTCTTGCAGGGATCGGGGCAGCTGCCTGTTCTTTTCTTGTGAAAAAAACTTATCAGCCGGTCTATACTGCATTTGCTGCTTATGCGGTGAGCAGTGATTCTGTCTATGCGGGAAATAAAAACTATGAGCAGAAAGTAGCAGAACAGATCGGCGTTGTGTTTCCTTATATTTTAACGAGCGATGTACTGCTGGAAAAAGTATGTGAAAAGATGGGGACAAAGACCATGCCGGGAAGTATCGATGCATCGGTGGTTCAAGATACCAATCTGATCACGATCCGGGCAAGGGCTGCAAGTGCCGGCAGGGCGTATGAACTTCTGCAGGCAGTGCTGGCATGTTACCCGGAAATCCTGCATCCGGTGACCGGTGTATTGAAGATGGAGCTTCTGGATGAATCCGGTGTGCCGCATCAGCCGGACAACATTCCGGATGGTCGAAGGGCAGCTCTTGAAGGGGCAGCGGGTGGAAGCCTGCTTTTTATTCTGATTGTGCTTTTTGGTGCCATGGCGAAAAAGACCGTCAGAAACCGGGAAGATCTGCAGAGACTGACGCAGATCCATTATCTGGGAAGTCTTCCGAAAACCAGGGCAAAAAAGAGATCGGCTGCCTTTTTAGATGCCCGGTATGCCATCTGTGCAAGACTGGAAAAGGAGCTGAAAAAGAAAAACATGCATACGCTTCTTGTCACCAGTGCCGTTGCCGGGGAAGGAAAGACCACCGTTGCCTGCAATCTGGCACTGGGGCTGGAAAAGAAAGGCTATTCGGTACTTCTGCTCGATGCGGACTTAAGAAAACCGGCTGTTTGCCGGACGATTCAGCTGGATTCTGGTACGGAAGGGGCGTATGAAGTCCTGACCGGGCAGAGAACGGCAGAGGAGGTAAAAATCCGCTGTCGGGATACACAGCTCTGTGTCATTGCAGGGACGAAAAGCCTGTCATCCACGCAGCAGATCCTTGGCACAGGGAAAATCGCAGAGATCATAAAACAGCTGGAAAAGGAGGCAGATCTGGTGATCGTGGACACACCGCCGGCCGGGATTTTGTCGGATGCGGTAATGCTTGCTTCCAGCGTGGACGGAGGTGTTTTTGTTGTAAGACAGGATTTTGCTGATGTAAGGATCCTGACGGAAGGAATAAGGGAACTTTCCGAAGCCGGGATGGAGTTTGCAGGGTGCATTTTAAATCAGACCGAACACAAATAGCAGTGGACAATGGGAACGGTTTCTTATATAATGATGCCAGGGTCAAAAGGTCTAAATCCACATGAGCTTGCTCA
>OGZV01001481.1_pt1 | contig 21546 bp, 14 predicted proteins | sample 1576861 | NCBI WGS metagenome assembly OGZV01 (sample SAMEA3541501, study PRJEB24748) | human gut metagenome | biome: human gut; feature: human-associated habitat; material: faeces | place: China | collected 2012
TGGTCGGGCGCGTGCTCGAAGCTGCCGGCACGGGCGTGATGTGGCCGGTGCTGCAGATCACGGTGTTTTCCATCTACCCGCTGTCCCGACGCGGCTTTGCTATGGGCACCGTGGGCATGGCCATGAGCGTGGCTCCGGCAATCGGCCCCACCTTGGGCGGCTGGCAGACCGATGCCAACGGCTGGCGTTCAATCTTCCTGACCATGACTATCATTGGCGTGGTCTCGCTGCTGGCGGCCATGTTCGGACTGCATAATTTCGGTTCGCATGACCCGTCTGCCCGCGCGGACTTTTTCTCGGTGAGCCTGTCGGTGATTGGCTTTGGCGGGCTGATGTTCGGCTTCACCAATTCGGAGACCTACGGGTTCGCCGCGCCGGTAACGTGGGGACCTATGGTTGTGGGTCTGATCGGCATCGTATGGTTCGTGCTGCGTAACCTGCGCGCCGGCAAGCGCTATCGTGAGGCCGTAGCCGAGGACAAGTCGGCACTCCCCCAGCCGCCGCTGCTGGACTTGGAAGTGCTGAAGAACCGTTCGTTCACCGTCGGCACCATTACCGCGTCGCTGGCATTTTTCGCCTTCAGTTCGATTCTGGTCATCATGCCGCTCTACATCCAGACCGACCGTGGGTATTCTGCCACGATGAGTGGTCTGATCATGTTGCCGGGCGCTATCGGCCAGTGCGTCTCCCAGTTCTTCGGCGGCCGTGCGATGGATCGATTCGGCGCACGACCCGTGGCTTTGTTCGGTTCGATTGTGTTGACCCTTGGCACCTTGGGCATGTCGCTGGTGGCGATGGATACGTGGATCTGGTGGGTGTCAATCTGCCAGTTCATCCGTCAGATCGGCATGGGTTTCCTGCTGATGCCGATTACCACGTGGTCCCTGAATTGCCTGAACGGGCCGAGCGAAGTGTCCGCCGGATCATCGGTGACGAATACCGCGCGTCAGATTGCGGGCGCTGTGGGCGCACCCGTGTTGGTGATTCTGATGGAAACGTTTGCCGCTTTGCATAAGCAGGGCGGCGCCTCCGCCGTCGCCGCTTCGATTTTCGGCATTCAATGGGCGCTGCGCATCTCCGCAATGATCTGCCTGGCAATGGTGTTGATGGTGTTCTTCGGCGTCAAGGGCGACGGTGCCGGTCGTACGCGAGACATTATTTCCTTGCGCGCGCTGCGCGAACGGCGTGCGCGGCGTATGGCTGCGAACTGACGGCAGATCCAACCATTCTCAACATAATAAGAAGCCCCGGTTTCCAACACCGGGGCTTCTTATTATGTTGTGCTATCGCAGGATTTCAGCTGGAGTCTATTACGCCCTGCCCATTAGCGTCAGGACAATCAGCAGCACGTTCAACGCCACAATCAGCGCCACGACGATCATGAAGATCACGTGCTTGACGGTTCCATCAGCCCACTTGCCCATGAGTTCCTTGTCATGCGTGTATCGCATCAGCGGAATCACGGCGAACGGGATGCCGATGGAAAGCACCACCTGGCCGATGACCAGCGCCTGAGTCGGGTCCTTGGCGAACCACAGCACAATCAGTGCCGGCACCAGCGTGACCACGCGGCAGGCCCACATCGGGGCGTTAACGTGCAGCAGACCGTGCATGATTTCCGAGCCGGCGTACGTGCCAACCGATGTGGAACTCAGCGACGAAGCCAGCAGGCCGATGGAAAAGATCGTGCCGATCACCGGGCCAAGCACCTGCGTGATCGCCCGCTGTGCGCCGTCGATGGAGTCCGTGCCAGACATGCCATGCAGCGAGTTGGCGGCGAGCACCAGCATCGCCAGATTCACGGTGCCGGCCAGCAACAGCGCCCAGGCCACATCGATTTTCGAGCCTCTCAGCTGCGTTTTGATCGACGGCTTTTCGCCGCCTGCGTAATGGTCGTTCACCAGCGTGGAGTGCAGGTAGATGGCGTGCGGCATCACGGTGGCGCCCAGAATCGAGGCGGCCATCAACACCGAGTCGACGCCTTGGAAGCGTGGAATCATGCCCTTGACCACTTCGCCGGGGTTCGGCGGGGCTACGAACAGACCCGCGATGAAACCGAACGTAATCACCAGCAGCATCACGATGATGATGCGCTCGAACGTGGTTTGTGTCTTGCCACCTTGGAACCATAGCATCACCGTGGAGATTGTGCCAATCACCAAACCGCCGATGAACAGCGGCAATCCGAACAGCAGGTTCAGGGCGATGGCACCGCCGATCACCTCGGCCAGATCGGTGGCGATGGCGATGACTTCAGCCTGCATAAAGAACATGAATCGGCCGGCGTCGCTCATACGCTCACCCAGCAGTTCCGGCAAGGATTTGTTGGTCACGATGCCGAGTTTGGCGGACTGATACTGGATAAGCACGCTCATGGCATTGGCGAGCACCAGCACCCATACCAACAGGTAGCCGTACCTCGCACCGGAGGTGATGTTGGCCGCCACATTACCAGGATCGACGTAGGCCACGGCCGCCACGAACGCGGGACCAAGGATACTGGCCAGCGCATGGTCATGCGGCTTTTTCTTGTTGTTCGCCCCTGCTCCGGTCCCGGTTCCGACTCCAGCAAGCTGGCGTTCCTTCTCGATTTCCGGTGTTTCCTGTTCGATGTCTGTCACAGCGTTCGTCATAGTGGTTGCCGCAGTGACATCTGCCGCGGTGTGTGTTACCGCCATATCGTTTGTACCTGTTCCCTTCATACCGCGCACAGTTATAGCGCAGGCATGTTTCCCGAGTCAACAAACAGACAATCTGCGGACGATTGATGGATGACCGGCGGACTGGCAGCTGGCATCTCCCGCCATCTCGCTCATGAAATGTGAAAAACCGCCGAAAACTCGCTCATGAAATGTGCCAGACGGCAGAAAACTCGCTCATGAAAGTGTAAAATCATTGCTATAGCAGTAATTCGGAAAGGGGCTCCTCATGTATCTCAAACGCAAAGCCGATGCCTATCTCAATGCATGGAAATCCGACCCGAATCGCTCCCCGCTAATCATCAAGGGCCCTCGTCAAGTAGGCAAGACAGAGACTATCGATTACTTTGCCGCACACAACTACCGTTCGGTAGTGGAAATCAACTTCGTTGAGGAACCGAAATATCGCGCAATCACTGCGGACGGTTATGGCGCGGATACCATCGTCCGCAATATTTCCCTGATCGACCCAGCCAAAAAGTTCATTCCGGGCGATACGCTCATCTTTTTCGACGAAATCCAGGCCCATCCTGATATCGTCACTGCACTGAAGTTCTTTAAAATCGACGGCAAATATGATGTGATTTGCAGCGGTTCAATGCTGGGCATCAGCTATAAGCAAATCGAAAGCAATAGCGTGGGATATAAGACCGACTACGAAATGCGATCGTTGGACTTCGAGGAATTTCTGTGGGCTCGCGGATACGATGAGGCCGTCATCGAAAGCATGTTCACCCACCTGTGTGATGCTACGCCATTCTCTGAAGTGGAAATGAACGTCTTCTCCACGGCATTTATGGATTACTGCGTGCTTGGCGGCATGCCTGCGGTTGTCGCCTCCCATATACGCACTGGCACGTTCGAGGGAACACTGCAATTGCAGCGCCAGCTTATTTTGGACTACCAGGAGGATATCCGCAAATACGCGCAAGGACTCGATCAGGCACGAATTCTCAACGTGTTCAACCATATTCCCGTGCAACTCGCCAAGGAAAACAAGAAGTTCCAAATCAGCAAGGTTGCCAGCGGAGCGCGTTTCAAAGACTATCGAGGATGCGTGGAATGGCTTGAAACCTCGGGAATGGTGAATATCTGCCGATGTATGTCCTATCCTGAACTGCCGTTGAAAGGCAATTATGACGAAAACAAGTTCAAGATATATTTCGGCGATACCGGTCTGTTCGTAGCGATGCTTGACGACGAGGCCAGTGATGATCTGCGGGCCAATCGTAATCTTGGTGTCTATAAGGGTGCTATGTACGAGAGCATCGTCTCTGAAGCGCTACGGAAATCCGGCTATGACCTGTACTACTACAAAAAAGAGGATTCCACACTGGAACAGGATTTCTTCGTCCGCACGCGCGAATGGCTGGTGCCGGTGGAGGTGAAATCGAAAAAAGGCACCGCCAAATCCATGCGGACGCTAATCGCTTCGGATTCTTATCCGGAAATTCAGTTCGGCGTGAAACTATCCGCCGGCAATATCGGTAGTAGCGAACACGTGTTCACCGCACCATACTTCACCACATTTTTGCTCCGACGGCTCCTGCGCGCTTATGACGAGGGGCAGGCACCTATGCTCAACAATCCTGAGCGGTAGCCCCTATTCGTCTGCGGGCACGGCCTGGCCCGGGCAGGTATGGAGGACGGCGAGCATGGCGTCCTTTTCTTGGGAGGTGACGGTGAGCTGGTACTTGTCTTTGACGCCAATCTGGCGGGCCACGTAGTCGCAACGGTAGTCGGCGTTGGTGGGTAGCCAGTAGGCGGCGGAAGCCGAACCCTTCTCCTGATTGGCCGGACCGTCGACGGCCAGCAGGTTATAGGGGTCATTGCCGAATTCATGGCGTTTGGCAGTGGACCAGTCGCGCGCACCGGATTGCCAAGCGTTTTCAAGGGCCACCACATGGTCGATCTGCACTTTGGCGCTGGTGGCGCGGCCACGTACAAAATGGATGGTCTGAGCGGTGTACGGATCGGCCAGTGTGCCGGACTCGACCACACAGGAACCGGCGTATTTGTAGGTGATGTCCGTGAGATCACGGGCGAGCACGTCGTCGCGTACGTCGCAGCCATTGCCGTCGACGTCGGTGGTGCGGAAACCGAAGGAATCGCGGTCGTAGCCGGAGGAGCTTTGGTTGTCGTCTACGGCGAGCGCGTTCAAAGTGTCGGCGGCTGAACCGGTGGCAGTGTAGCCACCGGTGATTTTGGCCACGTCGGAGCTGACCTGCGGCAGTAACAGGCCGATGGTCACGCCGATTGCTACGGCGAGAACGATGAGAATCAGCACGCGCTCCAGCGGTCCAGAGGCGTTGAAACGACGGCGGAAGTGGGCGTTACGACGTGCCATCAATCACGCATAGGTGAAGGTGAGGGGGTCGTGGCCGGCGCGGGTGGGGCCGTCGAGGGCGTCGATGGCAGCGTGTTCGTCGGCGGTCAGGGCGAAGCCGAACAGGTTGAGATTCTCCTTCTGACGGTCAGCATGCACGGACTTGGGGATGATGATCGTGCCGTTTTCGATGTGCCAACGCAGAATCACCTGGGCCGGGCTGACCTCATGGGCGGCGGCGATCTTCTCGATGGTGCCGTCGCCGGCGTTGATGTCGGCGCCACGCGCCATCGGCGAGTATGCCTCCACGGCGATGCCGTGCTCTTTGCAGAACGCCACCACTTCGCGCTGCTGCCACGTGGGGTGCAGCTCAATCTGATTGACGGCCGGCCATGCGCCGGTCTCCTCGTGCAGACGCTTCAGATCGGCGGGCATGAAGTTGCATACGCCGAGCGTGCGGGCCATGCCTTCGTCGCGCAGCTTGACGAACGCCTTCCAGGTGTCGGTGCTGCGCCAGTCGAACGGCGTGGGCCAATGGATCATGTACATGTCCACGTAATCGAGCTGGAGGAGTTCCAGCGAGTTGTCGAAAGCTTTGAGCGCGGAATCGTAGCCCTGCTGGGAGTCGCGCAGCTTGGTGGTGACCCACAGGGTCTCGCGCTTGGCTCCCTTGTTGTATCCGGAGGCGGCGAGCGCACGACCCACGCCGGCCTCGTTGTTGTAGCCGGCCGCACCATCGATATGGCGGTAGCCGGCTTCCAACGCGGATTCGACGACGGGGACCACACCCTCATCGTCGATACGTAGCACGCCGAGACCGACTTGCGGAATGGAATGACCGTCTTTCAAGGCGATGTCCGGCACGTTGGCGGGGTTGATGTGTCCGTTGGTCATGATGTGCGATGCTCCTTTATTGCTGCGACTACACGCCACTGTACACGGTTATGTGGGTGATGTGCGGCCGGTGTGCAGGGAGCGTGCGGGTAAACGGCATGATTATGACCGGCCTTCCATGTGGGAAAGCCGGTCATAATCATGACAACATCACGCTCTACTCCTGCGACCGGGGCCTCGTCCCATTGTTCCCGGACGCGAATTTGCCTCCAACCACAATGATGCCCAGCGCCATTGCGGAGCCCCTCTTCCCCTCCTCTGGGCACAAATTTGTCCCGGTGAAAACGTCAATCGATTGACGTTTCTACCGGGACAGAAATCGTTGTCCCGGTACGCAATTTCGGCCCATTTTTGAGAACCGGGACAAACCAATTTTCAAAGTCCACATACCCCGACAAGCAGAATCGGCGGAATACCGTCAATCCCGAGATCGACATGTTGTCCCGGTTCGCACATAAAACGATTGACGCTCGTATCGGGGCAACGAGAATTGTCCCGGTACGCGAAAAACGCCCGTTTTTTCAAACCAGGACAATGATTTCTGTCCCGGTATTAACATCAATCGATTGATGCGCAAACCGGGACAGAATCGCATCGCTACGCCGAGACAGCCGCATCTGGCAGACGACAGCCGACAGCCAGCAACTGGCAACCGCATCATAATGCCGAGTCAGTCCTTATCAGGAGCGCTTACGACGCAAAGCAAACAAGACCCCGCCGGCTGCACCGAGAACGACGACCGCAAGACCCACGGCAGTCACCGCGCTACCGGTCTTGCTCAGCACGCCAGTAGCCTTGTTGCCATTCGCACCGTTGGTCTTATCGCCATCGCCATCGTTGTCGCCGATATTGTTCACGGCCTCGGCGACCATGCGAATCTCATCGGCCTGGCCTTGCGGGCTGATGTCGTATTTCTTGAGGTTATCGGCGGTTACTTTACTGGGTACTGTGTTGGAATCGTCGTCGCCATCATCCAAGGTGTATGCCCACGACGTTTCCGCCATGGAACACCGGCAACAACGTGCTCGCGTGGCATGGCGTGTACTGGCGACAGTCACCACGGCGACCCCGCCATGGAACGTGGCACAACCATGCGGGGGACGCTCTATGTGCATTCAGTCATGCTGCCGATGCTCTTTAACTTGCATATCCACGAGGGCGGCACGAGGCAATTCGTCCGCCTTTACCCGTACATCCATGGGGCGGCGAAAATCCCATGGGGCGGTAACTTGCCCATGGGGCGGTCGGTAAAATTTTACCTTCCGCAGAATAGAGCCATTTTCAGCTACCGCCCCATGAGGGATTCACCGCCCCATGGGCCAATCACCACCCCATGAGACAGCTCATTCGCACAGCAACACTATTTGCCGAGCAACACCCGCTTGGCGAGTTCGGGACCGTATTCCGCCAATGCGGAGTCTTCCGACGCGATGCTGGCGTGGCCACCATTATGCTCACCATTGTCACCAACACCAGCACCATCGTCGTTACCACCACCATCGCCAGCCGTCGCAAGATTCTCAGTGAGCTTGGCGACCAGACGCGCATGGGCCTTTTCGTCGATCTTCACGAAAATCGCGAACACAATCAGGCCAAGCACAATGCACACCAGCGGAATCATGAAGGCGAAGGTCTTGAAGATGGTGATGTCCTTGGCCGTCATGTCGGCGGCGGTGGCGGAACCGATCATGCCGGCGGCCACGGCCACGAAGCCGACGAAGCCGTTGGAGAATGCGCCGGCGATCTTGTCGAGCATCGGACGCACGGACAGCGTCACGGCTTCGTTGCGTTTGCCTGTTTTCAGCTGGCCGTATTCAATGGAGTCCTCAAGGCACACGATCACGGTCATCTGAATCTGGGTCTGCGGCAGGTAGAACAGCACTAGTGCCACCAGCAGCAGCGGTATATTCGTGGAGGCGACAATCAGCAGCAGGTAGGCCACGACCATCACGGACATGCCGATGAGGAACAGATAACGGCGGGGCACCCACCTAGTGATGACCGGGAACAGTACCGACATAATCAGACCGCACGCAATAGGGATGACGCCGGTGACCGGGAAAAGGTCCATGCGACCAATCACGTATTTGAACAGGTAGACCATCACGCCACCGGTGGCCACGTTGGCGACGGCGTAGAACACATAAGACAAAGCGGTCCACATGAGCTGGTCGTTGTGAATCAGGGCGCGGAACGCTTCAATCGGGTTACCGTTCTCCTGGGCCTTGGTGCGCAGCGTGCTCTGTTTTTCCTTGACACCGAACACTACACTCAGAGCCGTGAGAGCGCCGAGCAGGGCCACGATGATGATGAACGCGGTCCAACCATTCTGGTTCTGCTGGCCGGCATCGAAGCTGAAGAAGGTGACGATGGGCATCACGGCGATAGTCAGACCGTTGTACCCGAGCGATCCGGTGAAGGTGCCGGCTGCGGTGTAGATGCCGCGCTGATGGGAGTCGGAAGAGATGGAGGGGATCATTCCCCAGTAGGAGATATCGCGCAGGGAGTAGAACACATCGAGCACCACGAACACCACCACGAACAGGACGATGAACAGCGTGGTGTTGACGTTGACCAAGCCGAACAGGCCAGTGTAGACCATGACGATCAGCACGGCGGACACCAGACCGCCGATGAGCTGCCAAGGGCGGAATCGCCCGAGTTTGGTGGTGGTGTTATCCACCAGGTTGCCCAGCAGCGGGTCCACGAAGATTTCCGCGATACGAATGATCACGATCAGCGAGGTGATGATGCCGATGAGCTTGCCCGCCACGGCCTTGTCCACTCCGGAGAACAGCGAGTTGGTCACATAGACCACGAAGTAGGTGCTTAGCGCGTTGTAGAACGCCGACTGGCCGAAGTTGCCGAGCGCGTAGGCCACAAGTCACGCGGGAGCAATGGCCTCTTTCTCATCATGATGGGATTGCGTAGACGATTCAGTTGATGCCGTCATCAGATACATTCCTCCAGATTCCATGTACGCATATCAGCGATGTTGCGGCAATTCACACATCGCGCGTGCGATACACCAGTAAACCAAAAAATAATATACACCAGATCGTAGAGAAAACACACATAAAGTTGCTACTTAAGCACAGAAATTAACAAAAAGTCACTAAACGATTGAACGGCGTCTCTTATCGTGGGGGGGGAGATGCACGAACTCGGAGCGGAGTGAACGGCTACCTCCGATGACACATGGGGCCACTCAAACGAGTGACAATTACGAGTTACGACGGGAGATGACAATGTTCCGCAAGGCTCCCCTCAGTCACCTTCGGTGACAGCTCCCCCCAGGGAGGGGAGCCAGATTAGCGTCAGCGTGTGGAGGCGCGGGCGATGACTTGGGATTCGGTGGTGAGCAGTTCGGGTTTGGTGATGCTGCCGTCGATGCGTCCGAGGATGCGATTCACTGCCGTGGGAGCTGTCCAGTCAAGGCGGGAATCCATGGTGGTCAGCGGAATCTGCAGGTAGGGGGCTTCCTCGTTGTTGTCGAAGCCGATGACCTGCACCTGCGCGGGCACCTCATAACCAGCGGTGCGCAGAGCGGTCAATGCGCCGATGGCCAACTGATCGTTCAGTGCGATCACACCGTCGAATGGCACGCCGGAATCAATCAGTCGCTGAGTCACGCGAGCGCCAGCGCCGATGGTCCAATCCTGATCGGTGTTGCCAATCAGATGAGGATCCAGCTCAAGCCCACGGCGGCGCGTTTCTTCAATGACACCACGCAAACGCAGTTGTGCGTTGCCTTCCACAGCCTGCAACAAAGCGGCCGCGTTATAGTCGTCTCGTGCGCCCACTACAGCGAGGCGAGAAGAACCTCGATCGTATAGGTAGCCTGCCGCTGTTGCTGCGGCGGCAACATCGTCCGGAGTCACGTGGTCGGCAACACCCCATGTGGTTCGGGCACCGACAATAACCAGCGGGAAATCGACCTTCAGGTCTTCGGGCGAAATATCCTCCACCTCGCTCATGGAGAGAATCATGCCGTCTGACACGGTGGAGTTGAAGTTCTTGAGCAGGTCACGCGCTCCTTTGGCCGAGCCCTCTGCATACGTGGTGACGTATACGGAGTAGTCGCGCTGACGGGCGGCCTCGATGGTGCGGTTGGCCAACTCGGCCAGATATGGCGGAATCAGCGAAGGCACGGCAAGGGTGATGAAACCGGTGTGATCGCGGTTGAGGTTACGGGCGGCCACGTTGACTCGGTAGCCGAGGTCCTTAATGACTGTTTCAACCTTTGCACGGGTTTCATCGGTCATACGCCCGGAGCCATTGATCACGTTCGACGCAGTTTTGAGCGATACACCGGCGGCCTGAGCGACATCGCGTAGCGTCACTCGACGCTTGGCTGTTTTCTCGTCGCTCATGCCACACTCCTCTATCCGGACAACATTGCCATTCTAGCGCGGTTTAGCAGGACGTTTTAGCGATAAGAATGGCGTTGCGGTTCAGCGTATATCCAACGGCGTCAGTCTCGCAACGGTGGGCGATGATGGGATCACCTTCCACACCGTTGACGGCAACGGGCTGCTTCGAACGGTTCAGATAGAAATCGAAGCGGATGGTACCGTCTGAGGATTGGCGGATGGTGTGCAGGATGCGGGGGTCATGAGTCGTGGCTGCTGCGGTCGTAGTTGCGGCGTTGATCTCTCCCCCACCCGGCCTTTGGTCGGGAGCCCTTTCGTCGGAGGGGGCTGTTGTGTTGAGTTCCTTGAGCAAGTGGGTGATGTCGTGGCGGCCAAGATCGCAGCCCACGTAGATGGCGGCGCCTTGGCCGTGGGGGTGACTGGTGATGGCGGGGACGCCGTCGAGCTCCCAGTCAGCAGCGGCTGTACCCACGTACGTGGCAAGCACGCGAGTGTCTGGAGCGACCGAGGTCACGTCATTCTGCCACAGACGTGTCGTGAGTCCATTCGACAAACCGATTTCGGCCGGTTCGTCTTCGGCTTCTTCTCCGAGGATGTTGAATTCTTCGGAGCGGATGCCGAGCATGTCGCGCAGAAGTCCGTTGCCGGCGCCGGGGTATCCGCCGAGACCGATGTGGAAGTGTTCGTCGATCAGGCCGGTGGCATAGCCGACGATGACCGTACCGCCGTTTTCGGCAAAGTCCGCGATGCGACGGGTATCCTCGTCGGACAGGGCGATCACGGTGGGCAGCACGATAGTCTGGTAGCCGCTCCAATCGTAGGCGAGCGGGACCACGTCCGCGCGCGCTCCGGCATCGAGATATCCGCGATACCAGTCGCGTACGTCATGCCAGTGATTGAGTTTCATGCTGGGCAGGGTCTCGGAGCGAGTGGCCCATTCGGATTCCGCACTAAACAGAATCGCCGTGTCCGCGCGCTTCAGTTCCGTGTCTTGCACACCCGCGTCGGACAGCGTCTTCAGCGCGGCGCCGAGTTCGCACACTCCTCGAAACAGTTTCGTATCGGAGCCCGCGTGGGGCACCATCGCGGAGTGGAATGCCTCGGCACCCGATGCGGATTGTCTCCATTGGAAGAAGTTGATGGCGTCGGCACCCATGGCCACGTGGGCCAAGGAGTCGCGCATGAGCTCGCCGGCGCGCTTGCGCATGTTAAGCGGCTTCCATTGGACGGCGGAGGTGGAGTGCTCCATCACGTACCACGGCTTGCCGAGCGCGAGCGAGTCCATGAGCGCGTCCGAGCAGGCGAGTTCGTCCAGATGGGATTCGCCCTCATGGAAGTAGTGATCGTTGGACACGAAGTCCACTTCGTTTGCCCATTGCGCGTAGTCCATGGTGCATTGGTCGGTGGAGACCATGAAGTTCGTGGTGAACGGCTTGCCGGGGCAGATTTCTTCGATGGCGTCGCGTTCGGCCTTGTAGAAGTCGAGCAGCATGTCGTTGCCGAACCGCTCGTAATCCAACTGCTGGGGCGGGTTGACCATGCTGTCGCCGCCCATGTGGCGAGGCAGCAACACCTCGTCGAAGCTGTTCACGTGCTGGGACCAGAAGGCCGTGCCCCACGCTTCGTTCAACGCGTCGACGGTCCCGTATTTGGCCTCGCACCACGTGCGGAACGCGGCCAAGGCGTTGTCGGAGTAGTCGTAGCGGTTGTTCCAGCCGTATTCGTTGCCCATGTGCCAGGCCGTCACGTATGGATTGTCCTTGTAGTGTTCGGCAAGTTTGCGGCACAGGCGCAGCGCGTATTCCTTGAGCACCGGGCTTGTGGGCTGCCACGACTGGCGTGAGCCCGCATTGACCACATAGCCGTACCGATCGATTGGCAGCACCTCAGGATGACGCTCGTACAGCCACAACGGGGCCGTGGCAGTGGCCGATGCCAGGTCCACGGCGATGCCCGCCGCGCCGAGCTTGTCGATCACGTGGTCAAGCCACTCGAACGTGAACTCGCCCTCGCGCGGTTCGATCTTGTCCCAGCTGAAGATGGCGAGGGCCACGGTGTTGACGCCGGCTTGGACCATCAGGCGGATGTCCTCGTCCAGTGTCTCCTCGGACCACTGGTCCGGATTGTAGTCGCCGCCGAACGCGATGCCACGACCGGATTCAGTCAGCAGGGACGGCCACCTGAACGTTCTACGAGTAGTCATATCAATCAAGTCCTTTATTGTACCGGCTCATGGCCGATGCTATGTTGCTGGCGGCGGCCGTTGCTGCGATGACCTTCTTGGTGTTGCGCATGTTATCTCCTCCTGAGCCGTTGGGATTGGTCGTGGCTTCGGGACTTTGGACTTACCTTGGGCCTGGGTTCCTCGCCTGCGATATGCTCCGCTGACGGTCTTTTTTGGGGTGTTTTCTTTGGTACACCCGTGTACCAATATCTATGATGATACACCCATGTACCAATTTGTCAAAATCAAGCGACACGCCTGATTTCCCGCCAAAACTCGCCACCTCGGGCACACAGAAGAATCTTCAGCCTCCGACATCCACAATTCCGAGAGCGTTCACATTCGTGGATGTCCAGCGCCAGACGGAGCCAGTTCGGCTAGTATGAATAGGCACCACCATAGCTGTATTGAGAGGAAGAGCACATGGCGGGACTGTTTCTGACTGCTTCCAAGCAGCCCAATCCTTTAGGAACAGCCATACGCACCCGCGGATCAGGAAAATATACATTCGGACTGGCTTTGAGTGCGGGTCTTGCCGGATTACTGTACGGCTACGACACCGTCTCCATCTCCGGTGCCATCGAATTCCTGCGCGCCAGATACGGGCTCAGTACTCTCATGGAGGGCCTCGTCATTTCCTCCATCATGCTCGGTGCCGTCATCGGAGCGGCCACCGCCGGATTCCTTTCCGACCGATTCGGCAGGAAACGTATCCTTATTATCGGCGGCGCGTTCTTCCTCGTTGCGGCTGTATGGAGTGCGCTGACGATAGGTCCCATAGCGCTTATCGTGGCGCGCGTGGCCGGCGGCTACGGCATCGGCCTGACCGCCGCGCTGGCCGTCACATACATCACCGAATCGGCTCCGGCCAACATCCGTGGTCTGCTCGCCTTCTCTTATCAGCTGCTTGCGGTTTGCGGTATCTTCCTGACCAACGTCATCAACTACATCATCGCCTCCCACGGATCAAACGACTGGGATATCGCCACTGGATGGCGCTGGATGCTGGGATTAGGCGCGATTCCGGCCGCCACCTTCCTGCTGGCTATGCGGAGGGCACCGGAAAGCCCACGATTCCTCATTCAGATAGGCAGAACCGATGAAGGTTTCGCGGTGCTCGAGCACATCCTCGGCACTGAACGCGCACGCCTGCGCACCGATGACATCCAAGCCTCGGTCAAACTGGAAACCGAGATGTCGCACGAATTCCATGATTTGTTCCGTCCAGGCCTGCGACGGGCACTCGTCATCGGCATCTTTCTCGCCGTGTTCAACCAGTTCATCGGCATGAACGCCATTTCCTACTATGGGCCGGTGATGTTCTCGGATCTCGGGTTCGCCGGGGACACTCAGTTCCTCGCGGCCGCCAGCGTAGGCGGCATGGAGCTGGTGGCCACCGTGGTAGGCATGTACCTGATCGACACGTTCGGCCGTAAACGTCTTATGGAAATAGGCACCGGCATGATGTGCGTGTTCGCGCTATGCATTTCGGGCTCGTATTTCATGGGCAATTCGCTGCTGACGCTTATATTCGTCATGGCGTTCACCATATCGTTCGCCTTTTCGATGGGACCGATTCCCTGGATTGTGATTCCCGAGCTCTTCCCCACGTATCTGCGCGGTCGCGCCACCGGATTGTGTGTGATGTGTCTGCTGTTCGCCAACTGGATCATCGCACAATTCACGCCGATGATGATCGATGGATTGGGCGGCGGCATATCGTTCGCGATTTTCGCGGTTCTGGATCTGATTTGCCTGTTCGGCATCGTGGCGTTGGTGCCGGAGACAATGGGACGCACGCTGGAGGAAATCGAGCATCTATGGCAGCCGAAAACCGATTTGGCCTACGCAAAATACGCGCTGAGCACGGCTGATGCGAATATCCGCCACGCGGAAGCCACGCTGCGTCGTATTGAAAACGAACGTCAGCAGGCATTGGGCATTATGGATGCGGCTGAGCGGGCTCGCGCTGCGGCACAGCAGAAGATTTTCGCCATAGAGACCGCCAAAAGGGTCGAGGCAGAACGGCTGGAGGCGCAGCGCGCTGCCGAGGAAGCCGCCAAGGCAGCGGCGAATATGGCTGCAGAAGAAGACACGGCAGCGACCGTCTCGGAAGTTACGACGGATGAGAACGTGCCGTCGCTTATGCGGCGTACGAGGGGCGCTGTTCTGGTTGGTAAGTCATCCAGTAGACGGCACGACGGTGAGTATACGGACGGCTCTGCGAACGGCCCTGCGGATGGCTCTGTGGATGGCTCCGTGACTGACTCTGCGGATGGTGCGATGCTGGACGGCGCGGCGGCCGAGGCAGCGGCCAGCGCAGCAGTCGCGGCCTTGGCCGATTCACTGCCCGACGATCCATTCACGCTGGCGAATCGGCCGACTACGCGCAGTGGTGCGGATGATACAGATAGCGTTGATGCCGCAGATGCCGTTGATTCCGCGAATGACGCGAATCGAAACCGCAAGCAGACAAATGCCGTGCAGCCGGCACATATGGCCTCTATTGAGCACGCGCACAGTGCCGATACGCCTCGCGGAGTGTTGTTGCCCAGTGCCGACGAGGATTCCTACAGCGAGCATTCCTTCGCCGAGACGGATGACGACCGCGAGGCTCAGGCCATCGACGCGGCCCTCGACTCTCTGGATGCCCTTATCAGAGGCTGATATATAAGGAAATCCTGTATTGCAGAGTATTGCGGCCTGTGACTGTGCGACTTTACAGATTCAGCACCGCATCGGCAACGCGCATGGCGGATTCACGGTGAGAGACCAGCACCACAGCCACGTCTTGCCCCTTATCCGCATTCTGCTCGCTCTTGGACAGCTCATGAATGGAACGCAGAATGATGGCTTCATTCAAGGCATCCAGACGACTGGTCGGCTCGTCGAAGAGCACCAAGTCGGCATTGCGCAGGAATACACGGGCCAAGCCGATGCGCTGGCGTTCGCCTTCAGACAGTCGGTCGCCCAGCTCGCCCACCTGGGTGTCGAGCCCATCCGGCAGGGAATCGATCAGGTCGAGCACGGATGCCTTGGCGAGGGCTTCGCGGAGTCGGGCGTCAAGAACACCGGCCGCTCCCCCATTGCGAATCTCCGATTCAGGCAAGGCGATAAGCAGATTCTCTCGAATCGTGCCGTCGAACAGGTGGGTCTCCTGACTCATCATGGCCTGAATACGGCGGCGGGCATGCACATCGATTTGCGGTAGCGGCGTGCCGGACAGCGTCACTTGGCCGCGCTGCGGATCCCAATAGCGCATCAGCAGCTTCAGCATAGTGGACTTGCCCCGGCCGGACGGGCCTTGGATACCGAGGATGCCGTGCTGCGGCACATCGAGCGAGAAGTCGGCGAGAATCGCCTCGCTCCCCTCCCCCGGGTACGCGAAGGTGACGCGATCAAGGCGCATGCCCTCATAATCCGAGTTCGCAGTGCCAGTTTCCACCACGGCCGGCGCTTCGTCCATCAGGCCGAACAGACGACGGGCGGAGGCGAAGGTCTGGGTGAGGTTCGCGGGCAGGGCGGCGAGCGCCAGCGTCGGCCCGAACGAGCTGGCGAGCAGCGCGAAGGCGGCGACCAGCGCCGGGATATCGTAGAGGTTCACGCCGGCAAGATTGATGGCGATGCCGGCAGCCGCCGAGGTAAGCAATGCAACCAGCAATCCGCCGACACCGGCGAACCGGCCGTTGACACGGCTGAGTTTGGCATGGTCACGCCATAGCGCGCGCGTGCGGTCTTCGATGGCCTGCGCACGATCTTCACCCCGACCGAATCGGATGATCTCGTCGAGACCGCGCATGTCGTCGAGCATCACGTTGTCGAGTTCGCCGGCCGCGCCACGGATGGCGGGGCCCAGATTGCGCACGCCGGTGGCGAAGAAGCGCGGCACAATGATGCCGATGATCAGATGGGAGACGATCAGCGCCAACGCCATCCAGGGGCTCAGCGTGGCCGCCACGATGGCGTAGACGATGGTGGTGGTCACGGCTATGGCCACGGGGCTGATGGTATGCGCGAAGAAGATTTCGAGCAGTTCCACGTCGGTGGTGAGCATGGCGATGAGGTCGCCCTTGCCCTTGCCGGCGAGCTTGGCCGGAGCGAGGCGGCGAAGGGCGGCGAAGGCCTTGGAGCGGAAGAGCGCGAGCAGGTGGAAGGCCACGTTGTGGTTCAGATATTGCTCAACGTAGCGCGTCAGGCCGCGCAACACCGCGCAAACAATCATGGCGGTGATTGCACCGGCCGCACTCATGCCCCACACGGGGTTGCCGGCGAGCGCGAATCCGGCGATGATGCCGAACATCGGTAGGAAGGTTGCGGCAAGGTGGCCGATGGTGCCGGCCGTGGAAGCCGCGACCATAAGCCCGGCCAGTGGCTTGGCCTCCCCGAGTAGTCGCTTGATGACCTGGAACGTGCTCATCTCGGCCGGCGCTGCAGCCGGAGCTGCGCCCACAGCCGCCCCGCTCCCGCTGGCGGAAGCTGTCAGCGAAGCTGGCTGAGGGTGGTCAGCCCCAAAGTTCTCGATATCCGCCTGAGTAGTGAACAACTTGGCGTACACGCCGCCGGCCGCCATGAGTTCGGCATGCGTGCCGGTTTCCACCGACTTGCCGTGTTCGAGCACCACCACTTGGTCGGCGTGCTCGGCGTTGGCCATGCGATGGGTGATCATGATCACCGTCTTGCCGCGGGATTGCACCAGTTCGCGGATGGTCGCGAGAATCAGTTCCTCGGATTCCACATCCACACTGCTGGTGGCCTCGTCGAATACGAATACCGGCGAATCGTGCAGAAGCGCACGGGCGATGGCGATGCGCTGGCGCTGGCCACCGGACAGGTTGGCGGCGTCGGGCTCAATCGTCATGTCAAGGCCGTCCTGCTGCGAACGCACGAAGTCGGCGATACGGGCCTGTTCGAGCGTGTCCCAGAGACGGGAATCCACGGCGTCGGACGCGGCTTCACCGTTCTGGCCGTCATCGGGCAAAGCCATCAGAAGGTTCTCACGCAGAGTACCGGCAAACAGATGGCTACTGGCACCGATCAGGGTGATGGTTCGGGCGAGCGTCTCTCCGGACAGGTCGGATACCTTGACGCCGTTCAGCGTAAGCGAGCCTTGGTATCCGGTCAGCGTACCGGCAAGCAGCGCGGCAGCCGTGGATTTGCCGGAACCGGAGATGCCGACGATGGCGGTGAGTTGACCGGGGTAGGCAGTGAAGGTGAGGTCGGTGAGCGCAGGTGCCGGCGCGGAATTCGTTTGTTGAACGGCGGCACCGGAATCGGCGCTGTCATAGGAATAGCCGACGTGGTCGAAGCTGACGGTGATTCCGCCATCGGCCTTGGTACCGGCCTTGGTACCGGCATCAGTCCCGGCATCGGTACCAGCGGTGGCCGGCAGCGTGGCAGTGCCGTGGGCGGGCTCGGGGGTGTCCAGCAGGGCGAAGATGCGCTTGGTGGAGGTCATGCCGTTCATCGCCACGTGGAAGTAGGAGCCGAGCTGACGCATGGGGATGAAGAATTCAGCGGACAGCAGCACGATCAGCAACAGTCCGGCGAGGGTGAGCGGGAAGCCCGCACCGAACGGCATCAGGTATTGCAGGCCGTAGGCCAGGTAGGCGAACGCACCGGGCAGGTGGGCGGCGAGCATAATCGGAGACCAGCCGGCGGCGCTGGCTCCTGCGGCGGCCGCGGCGGTATGCGCATACTGCCATAGAGCCACACCAAGGCCGGCCGCCGCACCGCCGTAGGCCACGATATCCATGGCGGTCAGCGAGCGCAGCTGGATCTGCAGCACGCGCATGGTCATGACGCGGAAGCCTTCGGCCTTCTTGTCCATTTCGGCGGCGGCACGGTCGTCGGCGTCGAAGTTCTTCAGGGTTTCGAGGCCTTGCAGGTTGTCGAGGAATGCGGCACCCATGTCGGTGTATCGGCCCCAGTATTTTTTGAAGGCGCGGGCGGCGGTCATGGATACGATGCCGGTGACAATAATAATGAGCGGCGCGCAGACGAGCATGGTCACGGCGGCCGGCATGTTGATCGGCGCAATCACGGCGAACAGGGTGATCGGCGCAAGAATCGCATAGAAGAGCTGCGGCAGGAACAGTTCGAAGAAGCTTTGAATCTGCTCGACGCCTTCGCCGGCGGACTGGACCACATCCGAGGTCTTGACGCGCGACCTGTAGGACGGGCCGAGGGCCACCATTTTGCGGTACAGCTTGGAACGCAAAGCGAGCTTGACCCGTTCGGCGGCTTCGGTGCCGAGGCGTGTGGCGTGTGTGGTGGCCAGGTAGCGAACCAGCATGCAGACGATCGCCAAGGCCACGTAAACCATGAGGTCGCCGGCCATCGGGGCGACGGTGGTGCCCGGAACGCCGAACAGATTGGCGGGGCACTCGGAGGCCGAGGCGGCGTTACAGGAGAAAGTGTGTGGGTCGGCTGCGGCGAGCAGTCCTTGCAGCAGCATGACCAGCGAAAGCATGAAGCCGATATTGGCAAGCAGCCCAACCCACATCAGAGCCACTTTGCCGGCTATGAGCTTGCCGAGACCTGGTGCCAATTGGAACAGTCGTTTGTCGAACATGGTTCGCTTCCCCTTGCCGTGTTGTTGCGGTGTTGGTTGCCGTGGTACTGCAGTAGGTCTCGTCATGCATCAGTCGCGGGTGCCACCAATCGCATACCTGCACATACCGATGGCGTGCACTGCGCAATCCTATTTACCTTAGGCGAAAGCGCACATACACGCCAGACCTTCAGCTGAGACGACTGTCACGCTGAGCTTCGTTCCCAAATAAGAAGCCACAGACTCCCCAATGCCGACGCCGCCGATGATGCTGGAGCTGATGACCGGACCCTGCAGGGCCGGGCTCAGCACGTACTTGTCCTGCAGGAAGTCGATGGCTCCCGAAATGGACACGGTCATAACCGTAGAGCAAACCGGTTAGACACGGCGTTGTATACAATCCACAAAACCAGACAGACAACTTCTCCATTGCCCACAACGCGCGCAACCTTACGCCAGCGTAATCTAACTCGTCAGAATGGCTCGGGTTGTCAACTTGCCATCATGTTTGTAAGGAATAAACGGCCGTATGCTTACCGAATACACCACGCCCGGCGAATCCATCGAGATCCGCGATGACCAAACTATCTATTCACTGCTCACCGATCGCCTTGCCCGCACCGGCGCGGACACGGTAATCGCCGCCAAGAAAATCGGCCCCGGCCGCTGGCAGAACGTCACCACCGGCGAATTCCACGAGCGCGTGGTCTCGGCCGCCAAGGGCCTGATCGCGCTCGGCATCGCCAAGGGCGACGCGGTGACCATCTTCTCCTCCACCCGTCTCGAATGGGGCATTCTCGATTTCGCACTGGCCGCAGTGGGTGCGGTAAGCGTGCCGATCTATGACACCGACTCCGCCCCGCAAGCCCAGCGCATCATGAACGATTCGGCGGTCAAGCTGGCCTTTGCCGACAACCGCGAGCGCTTTGACCGGCTCGACTCGGTCAAGGACCACTGCCCTGCCTTGAAGCAGATTCTCATGATCGAGGGCAACGCGTTGGGCGCGCTCGAAGGTCTGGGCGTGGCTGTTTCGGACGAGGAACTGAACGAGCGCGTGGCCACCGTGCGCACGGGCGACCTGGCCACCATCGTGTACACCTCGGGCTCCACCGGCAACCCGAAGGGTGCCGAACTGACCCACAAGAACTTCGTGTCCATCACCATCGCCGCCTCGCAGGCGTTGCATGAAGTGGTGCTTGACGACCATCCGCGCCTGCTGCTCTTCCTGCCGCTGGCCCACTGCTTCGCACGATTCATCCAGTACGCCTCCATCGCCTCCGATGACGGCGTGGTCGGTTATCTGCCGGACACCAAAACCCTGCTGCCGGACCTGCGTTCGTTTGAACCGACCTACCTGCTGGGCGTGCCGCGCGTGTTCGAGAAGGTGTACAACGCCGCCTCGCACAAGGCCGGTGCCGGCTGGAAGGGCCGCCTGTTTGTCAAGGCCGCCGAGGCCGCGCGCGTCTGGAGCCGCAAGGAGCAGGCCGGCGAGCAGCACACGTTTGCCGAAATCGCCGAGCGCGCCAAGTACGAAACGCTCGTCTACCGCACGGTGCGCGGTGCTCTGGGCCCGAAGATCAAGTACGTGGCCTGCGGCGGCGCACCACTGTCGCTCGATCTGGCGCATTTCTACAACGGCATCGGACTGCCGATGATTCAGGGTTATGGCATGACCGAAACCGCCGCCCCGTTCGCCGCCACACGCGTGACCGACAATGTGATCGGCACCGTAGGCCAGCCCGCGCCCGGCTCCTCGATTCGCATTTCCGACGAAGGCGAACTGCAGGTCAAGGGCCCGAACGTGTTCCGCGGCTACCACAATCTGCCGGAGAAGACGGCCGAGGCGTTCACCGCCGACGGCTGGCTCAGGACCGGCGACTTGGCCGAGATCGATGATGAGGGCCACATCATCATCACCGGCCGCATCAAGGACATTATTATTACTGCCGGCGGCAAGAACGTCTCCCCCATTCCGCTGGAGGAAGAGATCGCCAAGTGCCCGATCGTGGAGCACTGCGTGGTGGTGGGCGACCAGCGCCCGTTCATCGGCGCGCTGGTGACGCTCGATCCGGAGTCGCTGGCATTGTGGCTGCCCGCGCATGGACTGTCCACGGAGACGCCGGTGGACCGGCTCGCCACGAACGCGGCGGTGTGCGAGGAGATTCAGCAGTACGTGGACAAGGCGAATGCGACGGTCTCGCGCGCCGAATCCGTGCGCAAGTTCGCCGTGCTGGACACGCAGTTCACGCAGGAGAACAAGTGCCTGACACCGTCGCTGAAAGTGGTGCGCCCGGCCGTCAATCGCGTGTTCGCCGATGTGATCGACAACGAGATCTACAACGGCAAGCGGTGAGACGCGCGGTTCGTAATCCGACAAAAAAAAGGGCCTTTTGAACCGCACCCCGATTGTTGGACTGGAGTAATCCAGATTCGATGATCGGAGGTGCGGTTTCTCATGTGTAGGGATCGCAGGCGTCATT
>OGZV01001491.1_pt1 | contig 21453 bp, 23 predicted proteins | sample 1576861 | NCBI WGS metagenome assembly OGZV01 (sample SAMEA3541501, study PRJEB24748) | human gut metagenome | biome: human gut; feature: human-associated habitat; material: faeces | place: China | collected 2012
GTCAGGCAAAGGCCCCCTCCCCGAGGGGGCTGTCACCGCAAGGTGACTGGGGGAGTTTGCTTAACCCTGAATCGGTGCCAGGCTGTCCTGCTTGCCGCCGTAGATGCCCATGGGCTCGACGTGGATGCCGGCGACGGTCACCAGATGGGTACCCTTCTCCTCGTTGAAGTTATCCAGATACGGCTGATGCTGGAAGTAGTTGGTGTCGCACTGGCCGTCCTCGACGATGGTGTTGGGGATCACATAGTCGTCGTACTCCTGGATGTCCAGAGTGATGCCCTTAGCGGCCAGAATGTCCTTGCAGACCTCCAGGACCTCGCAGTGGGGAGCGGGAGTAGCAGCGCAGCTGACGGTCTCGCCGTTCAGTGCATCGTAGTCGATGGAAGCGTCATAGCCATCGGTCGGGGTCTCGACGACGGAGACGACAGCGCCCTTGTAGTTCTCATCCATGAAGTCCTTGACCTGCTGGCTCTGCAGAGCGGCGACGAGGGCCTTGATCTTGGGCTCGTTCTCGTTGCCCTCCTTGCAGACCAGAACATTGACGTAAGCAGAAGAGCCGTCCTCCATTGCCAGAGCGTCGGTCATGGGGTCCAGACCAGCGGAGATGGCGTAGTTGGAGTTGATGACAGCGTAGTCCTCATCCTGCAGGACGTTGGGGACCTGAGCAGCCTCGACCTCATCGACGGTGACGTTCAGGGGGTTCTCCTCGATGTCGTTCTTGGTAGCGGTCAGGCCGGCGTCAGCCTTCAGCTTGAAGAAGCCGTTCTTCTCCAGCAGGGTCAGAGCGCGGGCCTCGTTGGTGGTGTCGTTGGGGACAGCGACCTTCACCTTGTCCAGCTTTGCTGCAGCGGAAGCAGCCTCAGAAGAAGCGGCAGTGCTGGAAGCAGCAGAGCTTGCGGTGGAAGAAGAGCCGCCGCAGGCGGTCAGGGCAGCAGCAGCGGCTGCGACACCGGTAACTTTCAGAAAATCACGACGAGTAATCATAGTTTTGTTCCCTCTCTATTATTGGATCAATAGAATGTACAGCGGCGGCGCGGCACAGTCCGCGCCCGCCTTGAACGGAAGCATCAAAAAAGCCCCCGTCCCTGCCAGCTCTGCGCTGCACAAGGACGGAGGCCTGAAACTTCCGTGGTACCACCTTGGTTCACAGCATCCTCGCGGACACTGCCTCAAAACTGCGGCAGAATTTTTTCTGCTTACAGCCGGACGCTTTAACGGGCGCACCCGTCGCGGACTAGTGCTCTTGCTCTTCGTCCGCGCAGCTCCGAGACCATTTTCGGCTCCCTGTTTCCTGCCCTTTTCCACCTGCCGGGCTCTCTGGTAAGGCTCATGCGAAAGCTTACTCTTCTCTTCACAGCCATTTTAGTGATATTGCGTTTATTGTACTCGCCTCGACGGGATTTGTCAACCCCCTAAAACAAACTTTTTCAGTAGGGAATTGAAGATCCTTCCCCCATGAGACAAAATATGCCCCCGCGCTGTGTGCGCGGGGGCATATTCAGAAGCGATCGATCAACCCTGCTCCTGCTGTGCCTTCTTGGCTTCGAGAGCCAGGATGGCGTCGCGGCGGCTCAGGTTGATGCGGCCCTGCTGGTCGATGTCCGTGACCTTGACCACGATGGCGTCGCCCACGGCCACCACATCTTCCACCCGCTCGACACGCTTGGTGTCCAGCTTGGAGATGTGGACGAGGCCCTCCTTGCCCGGAGCGATCTCGACGAAGGCACCGAAGTTCATCAGACGGGTGACCTTGCCCTTGTAGATGGCACCGATCTCGGGGTCTTCCACGATGGTCCTGATGGTGAAGATGGCGCGCTTTGCGTCCTCCTGGTCCACAGCGGAGACGAAGACGTGGCCGTCCTCCTGCACGTCGATCTTGCAGTTGCAGGTGGCGCAGATGTCCTGGATGACCTTGCCGCCCTTGCCGATGACGTCCTTGATCTTATCGGTGGGGATCATCATGCTGAACATCTTGGGGGCCCAGCGGCTCAGCTCGTGGCGCGGCTCAGCGATGACAGGCTTGATGATCTCGTCCAGGATGTACAGACGGCCCTTGCGGCACTTTTCAAAGGCCTCGGCGATGATGTCGTAGGTCAGGCCGTCGATCTTGATGTCCATCTGGATGGCGGTAATGCCCTTGCGGGTGCCGCCGACCTTGAAGTCCATGTCGCCGTGGAAGTCCTCGACGCCCTGAATGTCCAGCATGGTCATCCAGCGGTCGCCCTCAGTGATGAGGCCGCAGGAGATTGAGAAGCTGTAGGAAGCGTAGTTCTTCATCATGTTGAATCAAGTTTTCTTCATAAAGAATCTTAGCGATCGTTTCAAAAATCTCCATATTTTTCTCCTTTTTTGTTCATTTCCTACTTTTATGCTTATGCCGCAATATCTCTGCTAGTTCTTGTATGTCATAGCTTTATTTATCGATTTACAACACCTTGAATATTTGAACCGAATTTCATCATCTATCTTTTCCTGCTCCTCCCACGATAAATTTTGGATGTTGATATCGACTTTTTCGTTAGGCAAAGTTCCTAACGCCTGTTTTACTTTTAAATTTTTTGTATTCAGCAAAATGCACTGACATTGATCATCCTCATCATACCCTGTCGGATACCATAATGCATAATCGAAAAGACCATCTGTCCTTTTTTTCCCTAATATTATTTCGTGCGCATGAAGTTTTCCCAAAAGCCCATTCAGCATTTTGATATTTGCAAAATTCATCTTTTCTATTTCCCTCTGAATTTCCTTCTCCAATTTTTTCAGAAAAACATCCCTCTTTGCAAAAAGAACTTCTTCATCATTTTCAAGTTTCTCCAAACCTGGAAGTTCTTTAAGCTCATTCAGATACAAAGCATCCGTTTTTTCTGGCATCAAAAATCCATATTCAAGGTATCGGTCCTGCTTATACAACGCCGATGTCAAAAAGCATTTAGCTTTTTTTATAATCAGTTTTTTCAATACTCTCTCCGTTGCTATTTCAAAAATATCGTCCGGACTAATCAACATATCCTCAGTGTTCTTTACCGTTTTCATCAAATCAGCTGAATCCAGCTTCCAGTTAGTTCCCAAATAAGCTGCATACTGTACCCAAAGTCCATGACAAAGTGTCAGCATATTTCTTGCAGTTTTTAATCTTGCTGCGCCTTGTTTTTGGCTCATTGCAAGCTTACTTTTATCTAGTTTCTTAAAACTTTCAGCTTGCTGTGACAACCCTCCATTATTCCATTGATGCGCAAGAAATTGTATGAATCCCACCATGCTACCGACCAAATATTCCGGATGTTCTTGCAACACATTCAAAGATTCTGAACCAATCCTCGTATTAACAAAGTTTCCGATGTCAAGAAACACACATCGTGAAATCGATGATTTTTCCAAATCAATGACTTCACCAGTTATAACCAGTCCCGCTTTTACCTCCCGGCCTTGATATTTTCTTTTTCTCCGAAAAGCATCTGTTAACCGGAAAGAAAATACACTGCGGATGATCGTATCCAGATTCCTTCTTAACTTCTCTCGTTGTGAATAAACTCGTTCGTTTTTTGCATCATCAAGAATAAAATTCAATCCTTGATGTTCCTGCAGTATCTCCCCAAGATCTCCTGTAGAAGCATTTGCAGAAGCCAGACTTTCAAATTCTGACCTAAGTTTTTCTTTATTTACATAACTAGCCAGGTTTATTGCTATTTCTGTTTTTCCACTTCCAGGAGTACCATAAAGACAAAGAATTATACCTTGCCCATGTGATGTGCTCTGTTGCCAAATCGGATATAGCAGTGCAGCAACATTCGTAATCAGCACCGGATATAATACTTTTGGCATACTTGCAATCACAACTGAAAGCCTAAAAAAATCATTTGTTATCGCCTCCGAATTGGACTCGAAATGTTTTTTGAAACCAACCTCATACTTTCCATTCTCCTTGCCATATTCTATTGAATTTTCGCTTACTACACAGTCGGAAAAATGGAACTCCCATTCTCCTTTCTCGTTTTTCTGCCATCCTAATTCCAATTTTTCTTCTTTCAACTCCGATTCTCTCCTTTTGTTTAATTGAGGCCTCTGAACGTAGTATAGCGAAATTGCATCATTTCCTTAACAATAAAAAAGCGTCGATTTTTCCCATATAAGAACTAAATAGTCCTTTATACAAGGAAAAATCGACGTTTTTTTATTGCGAGTCTTCGAAAATTTTTAATAATTTTTCAATTTCTACGTTTTTACCATTGGAATTCTGCAATCTTTTTTCTAATTTCTTAATAACCTCATCGACTGATTCACTTTTCTCAATCTCGACCTTTCTCAACATTTGATAATTTTCTAATATCAAAATAAAATTCACTTTCTTCTGAAAGTATGCCCCCCATTCATCCAACTCCCCCAATAACCTATATATAATTTTTTCATAGTCCTTTTGAGAAACGTCTTTCAATGGATGTTTTACACATTCTAATACAAGATCTAAACAGGCGATGTTATAACTTCCATCTAGTTTTCTATCTCTTTTTTCAAAATCCATACTATCAAAAATTTTCAGTAAATATTCAAAAGAGTATGTCTCAGCAAATTTCTGATAATCCATTTCTTCTATTTTTCCAGTTTTAATAAATTCACCATCTAACGCTTCTTCATTGATAATGCAAAATGCATGCCTTTCCGCAATTCGAAAACGCAAAAATTCGTTCATCATGTTTGCATATCTACTGCATTTCATATCCAAATTTTCATACATTATCTTTTTTAACTCAGATGAACATCGTCCTCCCTGGTATTTCACTTTAGGCAATACATTTTTTTCAAAATATTTCTTTACATTTTTTTCAAAGAAATTGACACAGTGACTTTCAAGTATATCCTTAACTATATGCTGCTTTCTCTCCCGTTCTGTACATATATATATTTTGACAAACTCAAGTGCATTACAATTTTCAAATTTTTCAAAAAATTCTTTATCTTTTCCATTCAAAGCAGATAGCTTTATCTCCTCACATCCAATTCCTTTCTCATAAATCATTGGGATGGAATACGGAATTAAGTCCATTAATTCTGCTTTTAAATCATCGTATTCCTGTAAAATACCATTTTTTTTATTCTCTTCAAATTTTAAAAGAATATCATACATTACAAACGCAGCTCTTTTCTCATCGTTAAAATCCGGCATTTGCAACTTATAAACCATATTTACACAAGATTTTGCCGTATTAAAAATGAATTGACCATTCTTTGTTGTCATATAAAGCTCAACTAATTTTTCATAAGTTTTGTTGTTATCATCAGCAGATAACCATTGCAATAATGATGTAAATTTATCTCTCAAATTCTTCGAGTTAATTGCAAAATCTGGCTTGATACCAGTTTCCTCAAACTGCAAATTTAATGTCTCAGCTATCTTAGTAAAATCCATTGACCAACGTTGAATCTCTCTAATGCTACTTATTTGCGTCATCTACTTTCCACTCCCCCATTCGAATTTAATATTATTTTTTATATCATATCACATTTTCCCCAGCTGAATCATTATATTTCAATCATACCCTTATGCCACCTGCACCGTAAACCTGCTGCTCTGATTCACCTGCAGATACTTCTTATAAATTTCTGGTTGTTCTGCCTTAAGCTTTTTTGTGTTCACACGCTGGGAATCAACCATCTGCCAGGAAACCTGATACCGTTCACTGTTAGCAAAACTATGACCATCCATAAACAGCTTGACTTCCTGCTCAATCTGAGTTTTTTCCTGTTCCAACTGTTTTATTTTCTCTGCAATCGCCTGCCTTCGATCCAATTTGTTCTCCATATCTGTCGTTAATGTTACTGCACCTTCGTTGTCTGATTCACGAAAGTACGCCTCCAGTACAGCACTACTGGAATCCGATCCATCAGGCAGCGGTATCCTTTTCGGCACAACACAGCCATTCCAGAAATCCTCTTCCAACGCAATGATCTGATTTACAAATGTTTCATCCCACTCTATCTTCGAATAAATAAATTTCTGTCCAAAGATCAAAGCTGCAATATACCAGCACCGCTTTCCTGTCACGATCATATAATGATAGCATTGAACCAGATAATGAAGCGGCACTGCACCATCCTCCCACTTATCTGCACTATACGGACTCACAGTCTTACATTCCAGACCAGCATCCTCACCCACAATCAGCCGATCCACATCTGCATACATAAACGGATAATCTGTGCTCCAGTACATCTTATTGGATTTCCGCACTTTCAATCCCGTCTCTTCCATAAATCTCTGTGCCACATACTCTTCCAGTTCCCGTCCTTGACGCATAGCCTCGTTGTCCGATACGTCGATAGTATCTAATGTTTTCTCGTAATAAACTGCCATCGGACTTCTATAAGGATTCAGTCCACAGACGGCTCCTGCATCTGATCCACCAATCCCGCCCTTCCGTAATTGCAACCATACTTCCCGCTCCATTCCTAAAGTCGATATGATTTTACACATATGCTTCCAATCCTCCATTCTTATTTCTGACCGTCCATGCAGAGTTACCAGCCGGACGGTCTTTCCTGTCTTTCTACTCTTCGGAACGCTTCATAATCATTTTGATACATTTTGTCATGACCCAGAGTGCATCTCCAACTCCGCCCAGATAAGCTTGTTCCGTTTTCTCTGCCTCTCCATCCAAAAACGCATTCACATAAGCCTGAACGGCTTCCCGGTCCTGATCTGGCAAATCATTGATAATCCGTTCTCCCTGTTCTATAATTTTCTTCGTGTCCTCTGTACATACGTCCTTTATCACAATATCCAGACGCTCCGTTAAAAACATTTTAATCAATTCTTTCAATGACATATACACTGTCCTCTGATAACATAGTATTTTAAATTCAGGATGCCTGATGCATTTCTTCCACAAGTTTTGCGATTCCATCATATCCCGGTCTGATTCTTTTTCCTGTTTCCGTATCTTCCAAAACATCCTGTTTCCAACGATAAATGTACACGCTATCCGACAACCGCTCATTCTCCGCAACGTCACTGATATTAATATCAGATACCATGCGTGAAAGCCACCTTACATCAGAGCTTCCATCATATTTGACTAACAGTACTTCATGAATACTGGAAGGCAAAATCACCAAATCGCTCTGCTTCCATACTGCATACTCTTTCAATACACCTCCATATATCATGCAAGACGCTCCATAAGCGCTCACATTGTTGCTTAAAACAATCAGCTCCTCTGACTCGTTATCTTTCGTACTGTCCAGCATCTCCAAAACTTTTTCCTGTTCCTTCGGATTCGGAATGTCACACATTACGATTCTTCTTAAAAGATGATCCAAAGAATCTGACTTCGCAGGACATCTAAGACATGTATTTTCATAAGCAATTCTCCATAAATCCTGTAAATTTATTTCCCAATGTTCCAAAAGTTTCTTTGAAATTCTTATACTCACCCCCATCTCATCCGATTGGCCAAACTGCACCACAAAAATAACAGCCAGATTCATAACCGGAATATGTGCCAATGACTGCAATTCTTTTTCATTCATCCTGCCATTGATAATACGAAATACAATTTGATTTTTCACGGAGTCAAAATCCACCATACTCCACTTTGCCATCTCTACAACCTGATCCATTCTTCCTCTATTCATTACTAATCTCCTTTCTCTATGCTGCCACTGGTTTTGACTTCCGCAACCCACTCATAGCATCCCGGTAATGTTCCGGAAGCATCTGACTGATATCACTCAGATTGTACCTTGCCAGAACCGTTTCCATAGAAACTCCAGTGCGCTGCAGTTCTTTTTCCAAATCCCCACGCATCTTTTTTGATAACTGCGCTTTTGCCTTCTCCGGTGTCCCTGTAATTTTTTCATTTGATACAGCATGTTTCTGCTGGTGCATCTCATAAACCGAAATGCCCTTACTATTACAAATCACCAGTCCGCTTATTTCACGTTTCTCATCATAAGTAATAGATTCCACGCTAAAACGTTCTCTTGTGGCATAACGCTTGCCATCATAACTGATTTCCACCCTTTCAGCCGGAATCCAGATAAACGGGGCTGAATACAGTTCTCTGCCAATCCCCCAATTAAAACACGCACGTTTAAAACTGTCTGATGCCTGGCCTTTTTCCTTCTCTGCCGTGCTTTCTGTACCGATATCCTGCTTGGAAATCCACTGTTGCTTTTCTGCATCCCAAACATCCACTGTACAGAACAGCTTCCCTCCAATTTCCTGATGTGTCCGACGCCACCCAAATTCCGTGAAGGTTTCATCTAAAATACGCTGATCGACTCTGGCATCCTTATACAGGAGCAGGCTCAGACCTCGTTCTCCAATCGTTCCAACCCTGCATTCAATTTCATCTGCATTCATTAACCGAATCATTTTTATCCTCCTTCTGCATCTGCAGCAAAGACGGCCTGACAGGTGTTTTTTCCATCAGACCGTCTTTATATTCGTTGCTTTGCTCCGTTTCCTCTGGCATCCGTCCTTCTTCCTTATAGCTGTAGTATCCAGATTCTCCCACAATGATATGGTCGATCAGGCCAATTCCCAGAATCTGTCCTGCATTCCACATCCGTTTTGTAATTTTATCATCATCCAGACTTGGACTCACATCCCCGGACGGATGATTATGAACGCAAATGATATAAGCTGAATTATTCAGAATTGCAAGCTTAAAAATCTCCTTCATATCTATATAGCAATAATTCAATCCACCCACTGCTGCAATCTCCGCAGCCTGAATTTCCAGCTTGCTATCCATGGTCATGACAAGTACCATCTCCCGATGTGCCCGTTCAAACATAGGCATTACCATTTCCGCAGCCTCTTCTGGTGTACGGAAACGGCTGGTTCCATATAACCGTCGGCTCTCCTTTACCATCTCTAAATGCACAATACCAACCTTCTTTTTCGGAATAGGCCGATCCAACATTGCATCCAAGCGTTCCTTCTGTGACATCTGTCTCATTTTGTATCTCCTTTCTCCGAACGTGCTGCATGCACGTTCTTGATCTGCATGGCAACAAAAATAGAGGCAGGACTGACATTTTTCATCAATCCTGCCTCTATCTATTTGCCTTGTTTCTTATGGTTCACATAAATAATATATATCTGAAATCATAGGTAACACGTTTTTATATTCTTCTACAGTTTTAACTGATATCCTGCATCCAGATATTTCTGCAGTTCCCTTTTCGCATTCACACTTGCCTGATAATTTTTTCTATCATCCGAAGCAATATACGCACCAACTGCTATAACAATTGCAATTGGAAATGCAAATCGAAATCTGCCCGTCAAAAAGAAACCAATTACAACACAAATAACTGCTCCCAGTTTCATATTGTTTAATTCCGTTTTGCGTTCATCCAACAATGATGCTTCACGAATCGTTGAAGATATTCTTTCACTTACCCTCTTATCTAACTCTTCCAGCAAATCACTTTTCTTTAATCCGCTGTATTCTGTCGCAATCACCTTATTCCGCAATTCCAAAAGTTCTTTCTCATTTTTGCACGTTTTTATCAAATATTCTACTTGATCTACAATAGCATTCTTAGTTCTGAGTTTTTCCACAGAACTTAATACATCTTTACGTGTATCTTGCTTCTCCGGTGTTTCTTCTTTCTTGTCTACCGGAATATCTTCAAAACTCATTATTTTATCATTAGTACTCATACTGAATTTCCCCCTCATTTAAATACTTTTTCTCCAGTGCTTTTACCATGGCAACATAGGTATCTTTACAATTCTCATAATCCTTTGTTTCAAGCATTCCTAAACATGGATTCAAATACTGTTTCCAGATACCCAAATAAATCTGATCCTTATCTTCTTTTTGATTAATAATATCAACGATTTGAGGAGCTGTTACGTAATACTCTTTAATTAACTCTTTGCCATCCTCACATTCCATCAAATAATGATCACGGAACTGTCTGAACATCGTCAGTTCATAGCAATTATCTGCCTTATGGAAAGAATCACACACCGCTGTTGTTATATAACATCCTCCACTGCTTCCGTATGTCTTATTGTTGATTTCTTCTGCAGAATGAGACTGCAAATAAGTTAAAACCTTTTTTGCCCCATCAATTCCACACACATCGGCATACTGAATAAATTTTAAAGCCTGGTCATAATCATTCTTTACAGAGTTACTTCCACCCTCATCTTTTCCCTGGCACAGCGTCTTTCCTTCCCAATACAAAGCAAATGGTGAAAGTGCATTTAAAGCCTTTTTACTAATTTCATGCAAATAATCCTTATCCTTTTTGAAAAATGCTACATTATCCTGAATTAATAAATGATCAATATATCCCCAGGCATAAGAGCAGCCTTCTTCTGCGGCATTGATAAGCAATTCTCCGGCAAGATCAGAATCCTGCAGCGTTCCATAGCCATTTAAACAACAGATTCCAATAATACAATCATATATACGGTTCGTTCCGCACTGACCAGCAATTGCATCAAACAAACGCTTATTATCCTCATTTTTTATTCTCTGGACATAATACTGAATATACCGTTCCTCAGCCACCATACTGCCTTCTGTAATCATTTTTGTAACTGCATCCAGATTACCATTTGAGAAAGCTGTTTCTACACGCTTTGCATCTGCTAAATTCTTATCACCCTTTTTCTTTACCTCTGCATTTCGCTTCGCCTCTTCTGCCTCTACTTTTAAATAATCCGTTTCCTTTTTCTGCAGTTCCTGCAGTTTTGCAGATAAATCATAATGAAGTTCCGCGCTTTTCTTTGATAATATCTCTATTTTCTTTTTTACTTCTGCAGAATTTCCTTCTGGCAGTTTTAAAGCATCTTCTACCATCTGCTTCTTCTGCTCATCTACAATATTTCCAATTTTTTCCTTTATACAAAAGAAATCCGCAAGTTCCAAAATTTCATCAGTAAGCTGCTTATTATCAACAAATTCCTTGCCAACAAACGCAAGTTCTGAACCGCTCGTCAACAATGGCGATGCTTTTTGCAACAAAGATACTACATTTTTTAAAATATCATTTTTATTTTTTACATACTTTTGTACATTCTCTGCCAGTGCCAAAACTTCTTTATTCCAGACAGCATAATCGACATATTTTTGCTTGAATTCATTTTTATATATTACTATATAAGTATCTTCCGCATCATATGTCACGCTTCTATAATCTCGCAGAAACGTTTCCAGAACAGATGGATCATTGTATAACTTATTTAATCTTTTTTCGAGTTCCACCTGATTTCCAACTTGGGAAATTCCTGTCTTAATAGAGTTTATTGCTCCAGAAGCCATATTAGATAGCCCAGCCGCAGCCATTCCGCCTAAAGCACCTTCAAAACCAAAACCACCTGCAAGCATACGAGTGTTCCCGCCTGTTTGCATTTTCCGGATTTCCTTACCAATTACCTCCTGTGAAAGACTCTGTATAGTATTCTCACTTGCATTAGCAAGACATTCCAGTTTTTCTTCTAATGGTGGATGAATTGTCATTCGTCTTTTAATTTCAGCAATATCATAATTTACAATTCCAGAAGCAATCAGCAATTTTACTACGCTTTCACAAAGCTTGTCCACATACTCATCATATAAAGGAAGCGCCTTGCTGAAAAATGTTTCAACGCCTTTCACTTCGGCCTTATACTTCTCGGTAAATTCAACATTCAACCTGGAATATTCATCCCATAAATACTGATGGACATTAATTGACCGGATAATATCTTTATTATATTTGATCTCATACTTGTCCAAATGAAAAATCCACTGGTCACCATGCAAATGTCGTTGAGCCATCATAGCTACTTTTTCATTTGTGAGTAATGAAATCCCAGCATCTTCAATATCCAGCGCACCTAATTCCTCATCTAACACATTATTGCACCCTGTTGCTTCCATCGTTTGCTTCTTAGGAATCTTCTTTTCTGATGCCTTCTGTAAATCTGGCACATCAGAAAAATCCAGCTTCCCACCACAGTACATACAAAATTTGCCAATATTACTTATTTCTTTTCCACAATGCGGACAAAACATCTTTATCTCTCCTCAGCATCTTTTATGATTTTTCTCAACCAACGCTCTGTATAGCCATATTTCATTGCTAACTGTCTTATATTTTTCCCATCATATTCCAACTGTATTTTTTCTGCTATATATTGTGAAGAATACAGCTTATTAGGGAAAACGACTTGCTGGCCTTTAAAATTTGCATGAATCGTTCTTGCAATTTCCTCACCCGCAATTTCAGCAATCTCTCTGTAGATTCCAGCCATTCCGTAACCAGCTTGTTTCTTCTCTGCCAAATATGCTCATCTCCTTTTAGTTCCAATATATCACTCTCTTTCTGAATAATCTTCCTACATACTTCCAATGAACTATACCTCAATAAAATACCATATAAATAGAAAACCAGATGCTTACCTGCTATAAATACAGGCAAACATCTGGCATAATAAGTTATAGTATTATTTTATTTTTTCAATATAGGCTCTGATTACTTTTACATTTTCCTTTTCATATACATTCAATGTATTTTCATCAAAATCATCCGGCTCTACCGTGCCAGTATACCAGGACTTAGAATCAAAATATGCCTGCAACTGAGAATCTTTAAATCTCCTATGATGCCTTGCATAAATTTCATTTACCGCATATCGCAATTCGTCCTGGCTCAGACCAGATAATTCATGATCTGTTATGTAGGCAGTATCGCTATCAGGAAATATAAAAGTCTGATCACCAGCATCCGATGATGCAGTCTCTTCTATAGTTTCTGACTTTGTATCTTCTCCACCAAATGCTCCTTCGTTTTCTTCCATTTCTGAAATAACTTCCGTGCTCTCTTCTGTAGGATTCAGACTCGCTTTTGTCTGATTCGTTTCATAATCATCCGTTTCGACTATTTCACAGGAATCGAGGATTTCTTGGAAAATCAAGTCCTGTGCCATTGGAGACATTACTGTTATATCTTCGGCCAAAACATAAAGCTGCCCTTTACAATAAACTGTAAGAATATATACTGTCGATGTGGTTTTTCCGCACACTTCTTTCAGATAATCTCCAACCTGTGCATCGTAAATCCAATTTGTTATGTATTTTCCAGATGCAGCCGGATATCCATCTATGGAAAATGTTTTAACATCTGTTACTTCATCATATCCCTCATCAAGAAGTCCTTCTTCCACAAGCTTTTTCAGGCCCTCTTCTGCATTCTTTTCTGATAAATAATCTGGAATATTGTCCCGAATAATAAACCAGACCTCTCCTATATCAAAAAAGTCATCGTACATTCCATACAGACCATTTTCAACATCTTCCATGTCCGGACAATATGGTATATGCAATCTTAAATTTCCCAATTGCAAATCATCATCTGTATAATTTGATGTAATAATCAAATCATTTCTTGTTTGAAGATAATCTCCCAGCTGAATGAAACCGTTAATGTTTGATGGAAAAGAAAAATAATTATAATTTGTCGCAGTAATATCTACCTTCGTTTTTGTATGTTTAAGTGCATATGTATAAACATTTGCTCCCGTCCTACTTACATTAAATTCGACTGAAGACTTTCCTGATTTTCCTGATTCTATTGTAATTTCATGTTTTCCCTCTTTCATATATCCGACAAAGGAAAGATTTTTGCTTATATCATTTGTAGCAATTTTTTCCCCATCCAGTAAAATATTGTTTTTTTCATTGCCCTTGTTAGAAAACATACTTTTATCAAAATAAAATCCCAACACCACATCACATAACGAATTTTCTCTTTCTATGAATTCTTCTAGTGTCATATTTTTTTCACTGGATATTGCTTTATCTTCCTTTTTCTCAGAAGATGCTTTACAACCGGATATTACCACTGAAGCTGCTACTATAGAAAGTAATATGCCAACCATTTTTTGTGCTAATCTGCCTTTTTTTCGCATTCTCCTTCTCCCTCCTCAACATCTCCATTCACAATTAATATCAACAATATACCATTCTGACATTGAATAATCTTCCTATATAATTCAGTATCATAATTCCATAAAAAATTTGCATACATAAAAGTATCGGACAATCACTGCATCTTTTTACAATGATTGTCCAATATTCCAGTCTACGGTTTCGGCATAAAAATCTGAATCATAATTTTAACAATAATCCAAGGCATCTTTTTCCCTCCATAATTTTTCTCTTAGGCTGCTTTCATCATCTCAAACGCCCGGTCAATCAATGCATTTCCATCTACCGTCCGTGAGAAAAGATTTTCTCTGTAGTTTTCGCTCATACGAAGCGGCCTTGCATGAGTGGCAAAATCCGAAACCGCATTCACAAAACGATACGCATTCTTGCCTACATGCTGCAGATCTGGTGCCTCAAAATACCGTTCTTTTAAATCTTCCTTTAATTTCAGGACATTCTTGCGCTGCTGCTCACTGGCATTAGGGATTAACGGAAACAATGCATTGATATAATCATATACCTGCTGATCTGCTAATTTCTTTGCCGACAGCTCCTCTACACAGCTTTCCAGTTCTCTCATGTAGGAACTCGCATAGAAAAGCGTATTTCTGGCATCCTGTAGGCGCTGTGTAGGCTCACCGATATGCTTGACAGCCCAGCTTCTCTGTGCTGTCTCCAGCGCCAGATTTAACGTATTCTGGCATACAACCCGGATCGGAGTCATTGCCACTTTAATAGATCCGGTTCCATCATGTGTATTCATAAATACCAGATATGGAGTAATTTCATCTTCTCCTATGACATATTTCTCTGGCAACTTCGCAAGCAGCCAGATTTTCTTTCCACCTTGTAAAGATCCGGCTGTCTCATAAGTTACACCTTCTCCCAGCAATGCATCAGTAAAAGAAAACGCATCCCGGTTCTGTACTACCTTGTAGCGGTCGGATACCACACCCAGAACTGATCTGTCACTCTCACGGATATTTGCACGATATCCGGGGATTCCAAGTCCATTGTTCGTCTGAATAGGCTGCTGGATCACGTTCCAGTCAAGGCCAGATACACGCAAGGCCTCCTTGGAATCCGGTGCTTCTTCCACACAGGTTCCCATGCCGTGCCATGGCTTTGTTCTGGTGTAAAACATAGTCTCCACGTTTGCTGACATATATTCGTCCTCCTTAAAATGAAAGAGACCAGGAACAGATTGTAAACTGTAGGCCTGGTCTCTGCAGGAACTTATTTATTCCTGCTCAGGGAAATAATATATATCTTCACTCTTTGGAAATAGGATTTCCCGGCAGCAAGTCATACAGCGAAAATTCGCTTTGAGAATCTTTAGGATTCGGTTCCCAATAATTTCTTGCCTGAAAAATTATTCGTTCAATAATCCTCTGCATCTGTTTTTGCCGCTCTTTTGTAGCCGTCATATTTTCATGCCGTTTCCTGCCAGTTCTAAAATTCACTGTATTTACAGCAAAATGTACATGAACCCGCAAACTATCCATATCCTTAAGATGTATTCCCCAGAATACCTGAAAACCTTCATTGTAAATATTCCTTGCAAGTTCTCTGGCGACCATTTCACAGCTAATGTGGCACTCCTTAAATTTCATCAGTTCATACCCAGAAAACTCGTAAATTTCGTGATCTACATAACGGCCAAACACGCCTCGCCGCTTATAACATAAACGTGCAAGCCTAAAATCACCAATTATTCCATCCGTCCCCAATATATCCAAGCATCCCCATACTCCACATGCCAATAATTCGCCACGTTTGTCCTCCTGTTCCCTGTCCCTCGCAATATAGCGAATGAGATTTCCTACACTTTCCTCTTTGCAATAATTGAACTTACCTGCCTTATTCAGTAAATGACCGTAATCTAATTCGTACATTTCTTCTCCCTCTCCACAATCTCTAAAATTCTTTTTCGTAAATCACAATCTGGATCATTTTGGGCCACATGACAAATTTCATTCAATCGGTCTGCTATTTCCGTATAGGCAGGTAACAGTTCCATATAGTTTAACCTGTCATTTGAATCTGATAAACTCTTTAAAATATACTCACTTAAGGTCATTTTTTTCTTGGTAGCGGCTTTTTCTAATTTTCTTTTTTCTACCGCAGTAACCCTTATATGAATATCTGCCTTTTTTGTATTTTTCATTTTATCTAAAACTCCTTTTTCATAAAATCAATATTAGCATGTACGCGAAACTGAATCTATTTTTAGCATTTTTTATTTCCTGCTTCGATATAAACGTATAGCTAAGCAATTATCATGTGTACACGTTCTGACAATTATTGATATGTTATGACGTGTCATAAATTGTCATTAAGCATCAACATATTCATAATCACAATCATCCACGAAAGGAGATTCCGCATGGAAAACACTAAATACATGACCCTCAAAGAATTCTGTGAACTGACAAAAATCAGCACATCCACCGCCTACCGCTTGATTCGAAACGGCACATTACCTGCCACTAAACTGGTCGGAACCCGGCACTGGAAAATTCCATACAGCGCACTTCCGAACTATGTTCCCGGAAGCATTATCGCTAAATTTTAAATTCTGTTTGTACGCTATAGGCAGACACACTATTGAACAGGCAAACTATCCGTACTCTCTATAAAAGATCCTATACCGCACTAAATTTAATAAAAAATAGAAAAGGCCGTTTTCTCGTACTTTTTCTCCCCGAAAAAACGGCCATATAGGAATTTTAATTTTTTAGTTTCGCTAATTTGCAGTATTTGTGCCGTTTTAACTGGTGCACTTCCATGTTTCTGTCTGCTGTAATCCAACCATATGTCCACTATATAAAGACATTGTTCTAATTTCCCGTGATTGATTTGCAGACCTACACATTCTTAAATATGCAATAATTCCTTTTTGTATCGGTAATAAGTTCCTCTGGAAACCCCAATTACCTTCATGCAATCGGAATCACTCAAATCACCACCAAATGCTTTGGCCCGTTTTTGCATTAACCGTTTAGCCTGAATTTCTTTTTCTGTAGCATAATGCCTGCCTTTTGGGCGGCCTAATACTTTTCCATTAATTCTGGCTGTTTCAATTCCCTCAATGGTTCGCTGACGAAGATCATCAACTTCTTTCTGGGCCTGATCGAATGCAATCTTAATCTGCTCTTTAGCAAGCAGCATCAGATACTTTTCTACAGCTTCCAGGATAACATCCACTTTGGTTCCGGTCTTTGGAATGCAAACCTGCAATGCTCTTCGGTAAACCTCTGTGTTGATATGAGGCTCCTGCAAAAATATGAGTTCAATTCCACTGGCATACAGCTTTTGATATTCTTCAAATCCTTCTTCTGCATCTCGTGCCATTCTGGAAACAGAATCAAAAATAATGATATCTCCAGGCTTTAATTGTTTCAGCAGTTTTCTCCATTTCGGACGATCCAATGTCCGGCCTGTGTAAATCTCCTGAACAATAAGTGCCACCGGATATCTGCGATGAATATTTCTGATCTGCCTGTCAATGTTCTGTCCCGGCGTTGAAATGCGGACATATCCATATAGCATAATCCATCCCCCTGTATAACAAAAAGGATGCATTTTTATTGCACCCTTTTCACAACATTTTCCTATGTCAAATCAGTATCACAGAAACGGTCGTTTTTACAATACTGATTAAAAAGTATAAAGGCCGTTTTTTCGTTTTTTTCAGTACGAGAACACGGCCTTTACAGACTTTTTTATTGTTATGACTATTTAATACCATTCATACATACTCTGTTCTGGAAGATTTATAATCTTATTTTAACAATCAAATGGTATCCTTCCAGCCAGATACAGCGGAACTGCACGTTTATCTTCATTGATACCGCCGTAAGTATTTTTCAGACTGTACACGAAGTCCAAACGTCCTTTATCCAGCAACTTATTAGCTGTTACTGCGATTTCATTTCCACGCTTCACTTCCAGTCCATAGTTTTTATGATTTAACCGACTGCGCACATAGAAATCCAATTCACCGCTGCTTTCCTCATCCGTGCCAAACCACGGGACCTGCCCAGCAATTTCGCGTCTTCTGATACGCTCTAAGAGCATCAGATACACAAAATTCTCACACAGACATCCATCAATGGTCTCCTGCATGGAACCAGTCAGAGAAAGGAAATAATTTGCTATCCCCAGATCCATAAAATAGTACCTGCAGTTTTCCACAATATTCAGGTTATCGCAGTTCACACTCTTACTGCAGTATCCCAGCTGATGAGACAAATAAAGCCAGCTGATGGCATAATTAACCGTCTTTTTCGCAATCCGTCCGCTCTCCTCCTTGAAAATGATGCTTGTCAAATCTGTAATCAGATCTTTTGTACCTTTCTTTTCTTTCAGCATCATCGTTGCTATGGATGAGAAGACCTTTTCAAACGTAGCAGTTTCCAACGGACTCTCAAAATACCGTCCGGATTCCTTCACAAAAATCCTGATAAGTGACTCAATGATATCTGCGCACTGTTCCAGATTCCCAGTCTCCAAATAGGCCTTTACTACCTCTGGATATCCTCCAATGTGAAGATACACATCAAACCAGTGTTTTAGTTCATCATACTGCGCATGATCGGATGCTCCATAGAGGTCAATCGTTTCATACAGTTCACGCTTTCCTGCTGCTTCCAGAAATTCTGCAAATGTAAGAGAGGTCATAGTAAGAGAATCCACATCTCCGGCAGAGAGGAAAAAGTCTTTTTCTCTGGTCTTTCCCAGATAGCTTCCTGTCACGATAAAATCACATTCAAACTCTCTGGCAAACTGACGGATCATAGAATAAACTTTAGATGACTCCTGAATTTCATCAATCACAACAATGGTATCTTTGTTATCCTCAAATTCTCCATGAAATAAAGACAAGGCCTCATGGATCGGACGTTCTTTGCGTTTCATTCCAGGCTGCCATGCCGTTGCCTGTTCGAGACAGGCTAAAAATTCCTGTCCGGAAGTCTGAGCCATATTGACATAAATCTGTACCTTATAATTTTCTTTTGCGAACTTGTCCAGAATAAAGGTCTTACCAACCTGGCGTGCACCTTCCAGTTCCAGAACCTTATGAGTATTTTCCCGCTTCCACTCCAGTAACCTTTTATAAATATCTCGTTTCAGTTCCACGGTATTCAACCCTCCATTATTTATGCTTTCCATTATAGCACATACCTCCCTTATGAATCAAAACCTTTTATTTATGCCCAAAATCACGATACCGATTCATATCAGATGTAGACACAGCTAAAAACCTGACTCCCATAGATAATGAGATACCCCAGTCCCCGTCTCGCCGCCAGAAACTCTCCGATGATCACGCCCACCAGGCACAGTCCCACATTGACCTTCATGTTGCTTAAGATCAGCGGCACGGAGCCGGGAAGAAGCACCTTCGTGAGCACATCCTTTTTGCTGCCGCCCAGCGCGTAGATCAGGCGGATTTTATCCGGGTCCATGGACAAAAATCCAGTGTGTAGCGTCAGGATCGAACCAAACACCGCCACGGAAACCGCCGCCGCGATAATCGTATGCACATGGCTTCCCATCCATACGATCAGCATGGGCGCCAGAGCCGATTTTGGCAGACTGTTCAGCATCACCAGATACGGCTCCAGAATTTCTGAAGCACTGCGGCTGGCCCACAAAAGAACTGCCACGCAGATCCCGGATGCCGTCACAATCGCGAAACTGACGACTGTTTCAAAGAGGGTAATGCCAATGTGCGCGAAGATACTCCCGTCCCGCACCATCTTCCAGAAACAAAAAAGAACTCTGGATGGCGAACTGAATATGAAATCATCGATCATACCCAGTCTTGCGCAGAGTTCCCACAGAGCGAGGAATAATACGAGGAGCATGCTCCGTACGATCCTCACCTTTCTCTTATGCATTTTTTCCTGTTCCATATATGCTTCCTGAAACCGGATTACGGACTGAAGCTGCGAAGGCTTATCTGCCATCTTCCATCCTCCAGTGTTGTCTTCATGATTATCATATGCAAAAAAGGACTGCGGCGAAGCGGATTTCTCCACTTTCACAGCAGTCCTGTATCATCTTTTTAGTTGCTTAAAAAGCCTTTTCCTATGATCTCGCTGGAGTTGGAGATCAGAATGAACGCCGTTGGCTCTACTTTCTTGATATAGTTGCGCAGCCGTACAGCCTGGCTGCGTTTCATGGTGGTCATGATAACGGTCTTGCTGTGATGGGAAAAGGCGCCCTGTGCCTTGTAAATAGTGGCACTGCGGTTCAGATCCTTAATGATAAAATCGCAGATGGGATCCGGATCATCACAGATAATATTAAAGCATTTACAGAGATTAATGTTCTCGATAACACCATCAATCACCAGGGATTTTGCCATCAGGCCCAGCGAAGAATACAAGCCGGTAGTCGGTCCGAATACGAAGAACGACATGACCACGGAGGTGATATCCACCACCAGAAGCGCCGTTCCAATGTTCATGCTGGAATGGGCTTTTAAGATCATGGCGATGATATCGGTACCACCGCTGGATGCGCCAATGTTAAACAGGATCGCGGAGCCAATGGCCGGAAGAAAGATTGCAAAGATCAGTTCCAGCATCGGCTGGTCGGTGATGGTGCCTGCCATCGGCATAAAACGGTCCAACGCGCTTAAGCTAAAGGACATCAGCATACTGGAATATACGGTTTTGATGCCCACATCAGTTCCCAGGAATAAAAATCCCAGCACCAGAAGGCCGGTATTCACTGCAAAGGTAAAATCACTGGCATTCATTCCGGTCAGTCTGCTGACCACGGACGAAAAGCCGGTAACGCCGCCAAAAGAAAAGTTATTCGGGAACTTGAAAAAATAAATTCCCACGACCATGATCCAGATACTCACGGTGATCAGCGCGTATTCTGCAATCTTTCGTTTGACTGGATCTTCAATCTGCTGTGTAGCCATAATTCCCCCCAAAATCTGATTCATATTTTCGCCCTAAAAGCAAAAGAAAAGCAGAACGAGTGATAATCCCTCTCCTCTGCCAGAGAGACTATAACTCGTTCCTTTGTAAAAGACAAACACTATTCTTATTGGCTCAATTACAGCATTTCTATTGTATGATACAGCTTTGTCTGGCCACACGGCTGTCCTCTGCCATACTCTGCATTTCCTTAAATTTTTTTCCTTTTGGATCCACTCTCTGCCACAGCGTGTAGGCTGATGTCTGCTTCGCGTCATTCCACGGAACCGCCTCTCCCAGGCAGTATGGAAGGTACAGATCCGCATACAGGGAAGCCATCCTCTCCTTTAAGTCATCCGGCACCATGGTGATGGTCTGCTTTACCTGTTCCTGAATCACGGATTTCGCGTACTGGCGGGACCATTCCGAAAAATTTAACAGTTCCGGATTTTCTGATCCCTGCTCCTTTGCCCAGGCTGCCACATCTGCATGCCGGGTCTCAAAGGTCATGGTATCATTTAAGTCCCAGTTCAGCATGCCATACTGGTTGCCCGGAAACGAATAGGGGCTCAGCA
>OGZV01001505.1_pt1 | contig 21266 bp, 18 predicted proteins | sample 1576861 | NCBI WGS metagenome assembly OGZV01 (sample SAMEA3541501, study PRJEB24748) | human gut metagenome | biome: human gut; feature: human-associated habitat; material: faeces | place: China | collected 2012
CCGGCAAGGGCCAGTACCAGGACACGGGCGCGAAGATGATTCACCTCGCCCCGCATACCAGCTCCACCATCGTGGCGAAGTCGATTTCCCGTGGCGGCGGACGTTCCGCATACCGTGGCCTCGTCAAAATCGTCAAGGGCGCGGAAGGGTCCTCCAATTCGACGGTCTGCGACGCTTTGCTCGTCGACGAATTCAGCCGTTCCGACACGTACCCGCATGTGGATGTGCGTGAGGACAACGTCTCCATGGCGCATGAGGCCACCGTTTCCAAGGTCTCTGAAGACCAGCTGTTCTATCTGATGAGCCGCGGCCTGTCCGAAGACGAGGCCATGGGCATGATCGTGCGCGGCTTCGTCGAACCGATCAGTCGCGAGCTGCCGATGGAATACGCGCTCGAATTGAACCGTTTGGTGGAATTGCAGATGGAAGGGTCGGTGGGCTGATCACCATGGCACAAACTCAGGAAATCAATATCCCCGTCGCGGATCCGTCCGATCCGTACGCGAACCCGGCGGCCATGCCGTCGTCCGCGGACCGCGCTCCACGCTCATTCGACATCGAAGCGTTCGCCAAGCCGGACCGCAAACAGGAGGACTGGCGCTACACGCCGATAGAGCGCATCGAGGAGTTCTTCGATGTGTTCGAACCATCCAATGAAACGCAGGTCACCGTTTCCATGATCGACGGGTCGCCGCTTGCCGAAGGCGTCACGTATGCCGAAGGCACGGTGGGGGACACCGGCACAGGCATCGTCTCCAAGCCGAACGACCGTGTGTCCGCAGTCGAATGGAATTCCGGCAAACGCGCTGGAATACTGACCATCGACGGTGAGATCGACCAGCCGGTGCTCGTCAAAATGCATGGCACCGGCAGGGACCTCGACGCGTTCCACCTGTCGATCATCGCAGCCGACCGCGCCCATGCCGACGTGGTCGTCGAACATGACGGCGACGCACGTCTCGCCGAAGGCGTGGAAATCACCACAGGCAAGGACTCCCACATTTCCACCACCTTCATCCAGGAATGGAACAAGGACTCCAAACACGTCGGCAACCAGCGCATCCACGTGGGCGAGGAGGCGTTCCTGCGCCATTCCGTGGTCACCCTCGGTGGTGATGTCGTGCGCATTCGCATGGACCAGGACTTCGGCGGCGAACAGGGCGACCTCAACATGCTCGGCATCTACTTCGTGGACCCGGGCGAGCATATCGAACACCGCACGATGGTGGTGCATAACCATCCCGAATGCAAGAGCCGCGTGGTCTACAAGGGCGCGCTCGACGGCAAGGGAGCGCACTCCACATGGGTCGGCAACGCGCTGATCGAGCCTACCGCGCCGGGCACCGACTCCTACGAGCTCAACCGCAATCTGGTGCTCACCCCAGGTGCCATCGCCGATTCCGAGCCGAATCTGGAAATCGAAAACGGCAACATCATCGGTGCCGGCCACGCCTCATCCGTCGGACGATTCGACGACGAAGAGCTGTTCTACCTCGAATCGCGCGGCATCTCGGAAAACGAGGCACGCAAGCTCGTGGTGCGTGGCTTCTTCGGCGAGCTCGTCGAGGAAATCGGCATTCCGGCGATTTCCGAGCATCTTATGAACGTCATCGACAAGCGCCTGGCCCGCGGCGAAAGCGACGCGATCGCACAGGTATTGGAAGAGAAATAATCGTCAGGAGAAACCATGTCAACCCTTGAAATCAAAGATCTGTACGCGCACGTCGAAACCAAGGACGGCATCAAGCCGATTCTCAAAGGCGTGAACCTGACCGTCAACTCCGGTGAAACCCATGCCATCATGGGCCCCAACGGTTCCGGCAAATCCACCCTGGCATACACGCTGGCCGGCCACCCGAAGTACATCGTCGACTCCGGCCAGGTGCTGCTCGACGGCGAGGACATCCTCAAGATGACCCCGGACGAGCGAGCCAAGGCGGGCATCTTCCTGGCCATGCAGTACCCGGTCGAAGTGCCGGGCGTGTCCATGACCAACTTCCTGCGCACCGCCAAAACCGAAGTGGACGGCAAGGCGCCGGCCATCCGTACATGGACGAAGGAACTGTCCGAAGCCATGAAGCGGCTCAAGATGGACCCGAAGTTCGCCACCCGTTCCGTGAACGAAGGCTTCTCCGGCGGTGAGAAGAAGCGCGCGGAAGTGCTGCAGCTCGAACTGCTCAAGCCGAAGTTCGCCATCCTCGACGAAACCGACTCCGGCCTCGACGTCGACGCGCTGCGCATCGTTTCCGAAGGTGTGAACCGTGCCAAGGAAGCCAACCAGTTCGGCATCCTCATGGTCACCCACTACACCCGCATCCTGCGTTACATCAAGCCGGACATCGTGCACGTGTTCACCGACGGCCACTTCATCAAGACCGGCGGTCCGGAACTCGCCGACGAGCTTGAGGAGACCGGCTACGACGCATACCTGCCGGAAGGCTCCGATTCGGAAAGCGCATTGGCATGACCGATTTCGCAGCGATCCGCAGCCAATTTCCGATTCTCGACCAGGAAATCCACGGCCATCCGCTGGTATACCTCGATTCCGCCGCGACATCGCAGAAGCCGCAGTGCGTGATCGACGCGGAATCGGACTTCTACCGCACCATCAACGCCGGAGTGCACCGAGGCGCGCATGAGCTTGCCGCGCGTAGCACCATGGCGTTCGAGGATGCGCGCGCCAAAGTGGCCAAGCTGGTTGGCGCCAATTCGGCGGAAGGCGAAGAGGAGATCGTCGTCACCGCCGGCGCCACCGCAGGACTGAACCTGTTGGCCACCGCATTCGGCAACGCGTCGCTTGGACGCGGGGGAGAGACCGCCAAGCGTTTCGCGTTGAAACCGGGCGATGAGATCGTCGTCACCAAGGCGGAACACCATTCCGTGCTGCTGCCGTTCCAGGAACTTGCGCTGCGCACCGGCGCCACGCTCAAATGGTTCGACTTGGACGAGGAAGGCCGTGTGCGTTCCGACACCGCGGACGAAGTAATCACCGACCGCACGAAGATCGTTGCCGTCACGCATGTGGGCAATACCACAGGAGCGATTACCGACATCGCGCCGATTATCCGCCGCGCCCACGAGGTGGGTGCCGTGTTCGTGCTTGACGCATGCCAGTCCGTGCCGCACCTCAAAGTGGATTTCCACGCTTTGGACGTCGACTTCGCCGCATGGAGCGCCCACAAAATGTATGGCCCGACCGGCGTCGGATTCCTCTATGGCAAGCGTGAAATGCTTGAGGCATTGCCTCCGGCCAATTTCGGCGGATCCATGGTGGAGCTTGCCTGGATGGACCAGGAAGCCCAGTACATGGAGCCTCCCGCACGATTCGAAGCGGGCACGCAGCCGGTGGCACAGGTCGTCGCCGCCGGTGTCGCCGCCGAATGGCTGATGAACATCGGCATGGAAAAGCTCGAGGCGCACGAACGCACCATCACCGACGAACTGCTCAAAATGGGCGATATCGACGGCATCCGAATCCTCGGACCCCGCTCCAACAAGGAGCGCATCGGTACCGTCGCGTTCGAAGTCGAAGGCGTGCACCCGCACGACGTCGGCCAGTTCATCGACGCGCAGGGCATCGCCATCCGCGTCGGACACCACTGCGCGCAGCCGGTGCACCGCCACTTCGGCGTGTATGCCTCCAACCGCGCGTCCAGCGGCATCTACAATTCGGTCGAAGACGCACAGGCCCTCATCGAGGCGCTCGGCAAAGTTCGTCCGTTCTTTGGAGTTGAGTAACGAAATATGAGTGATTTTGAGATGTCCGGAAGCGACCTTGAGCAGATGTACCAGGAAGTCATCCTCGAAGCCGCGAAGAACCCGCACGGCAAGGAGCATTTCGCACCTGACCTCGCTTCGGAAAACGCCTCGCATGCCGCCGAAACCACGGTGCAGGCCAGCCACGAATACTGCACGCCGGGAGAATCGCACCAATTCAACCCGACCTGTGGTGACGAGGCCACCATCCATGCCGAAGTCTCCGATGCCGGGCCATACACCATCGAACGGCTCGTATGGGATGGCCACGGATGCTCCATCTCCCAAGCCAGCCTGTCCGTCATGGTCGATCTCATCGAAGGCAAAACCGTGGACGAGGCCATGAAACTCGCCGAAACCTTCCATAAGCTTATGGAGTCACGCGGCAAAGGACTGAATGACGAACAGGCCGAGGAATCCTTGGAGGACGGCATCGTCTTCCAAGGGGTCTCCCAGTATCCGATGCGCATCAAATGCGCGCTGCTCGGCTGGGAGGGCATGAAGGACGCCGTGGCCAAGGCTCTGGCCGCGAAAGCCTGAGCCTTCAACTCGGCGTTTGGAAAAACACTAGTGACAAACCCCAAGCGACGCGCTATTCTTGCTCAACAGATACAAGCAACGTCCATCAACAGTTTGGAGAGACAATGAGCGACACCCTGGTACCCGAACCGCAGGCGTCGATCTTCGATTCCGTGACCAAGGCCTTGGGCAACGATGAGGACGCGGCCCGTCGCGTCATGCTCAATCCGAACCTGGCCAAAGGGTTCAAGGACGGCAAGCCGGTGAACAAGGAATCTAAAAAAGACGGGCAGGACACTTGCGGCTGCGGTAATCATGCCGACGCGTGCGGATGCTCCCAACCGCAGGATGACGACATTCCGCTGAAAGCCGTCGACGATATCGGACGTGCCACGGCAGCTGACGTGAAAGAAGCCCTGCACCAGGTCATCGACCCGGAACTCGGCATCGACGTCATCGACCTTGGTCTGGTTTACGGCATCGAAATCGACGAACTGGGCCGAGCCATCATCACGATGACGCTCACCACGCCGGCCTGCCCGCTGACCGACCTGATCGAAGACGAATGCGCCAGCACCCTCGCCGGTCTCGTCGAAGAATTCCGCATCGACTGGACCTGGCAACCTCGTTGGACGATGGACAAGATCACGCCGGAAGGCCGTGACCAGCTCGCCGCGCTCGGCTTCAATTTCGACAATCTGCCGAAATACTGACGTTTGCTGCGGTTGCCGTGCAGTGAACCGCGGCCGCCAAACGTAAGAAAAGCGGAACAACATACGAAAGGCGCGTCTCCCGAACGGGGAAGCGCGCCTTTCGTATTACGACGTATGTCAGTCGTCGACTACGGTACCCTTCGGCACCACGGTGATGCCTTCCGGCGTGACGGTGAAGCCACGCGCCAAATCATGCTCGGTATCGATGCCAACGGTTGAATTCTCCGTCAACACGACGTTCTTGTCGAGAATCGCCTTGTAGACCCGCGCGCGACGGTTGACGACCACACCGTCGAACAGAATCGAATCGACGACCTGAGACCACGAATGGATGCGCACGTTCGGCGACAGGACGGAATGGTGCACCTCGCCGCCGGAAACGATGACGCCGGGGGAGACGATCGAATCGGTGGCATGGCCCAGGCGGTCGCGGCCGGCATGCACGAACTTCGCCGGCGGCAGGTTGCCGGACAGCGTGTAGATAGGCCATTCGGTGTTGTACAGGTTGAACTCCGGCACATAGGAGATCAGATCCATATGCGCATCGTAGAACTGCTTCAGCGTGCCCACGTCACGCCAGTAGGCGTGGTCGGTCGGTGTGGCTCCCGGAATCTCGTTGGAATTGAAATCGTAGACGCCGGCCTCGTTGCGTGCCGCGAAATACGGCGCGATGTCGCCGCCCATATCATGCTTCGTATCCTCGGCCTTCTCATCCAACGAAAGCGCCGCGAACAAGGCATCGGTGTTGGCCACATAGTTGCCCATGGAGGCCAGGATGGAATTCGGGTCGTCCGGCAGTCCCGTGGTGGTCTGCGGCTTCTCCTGGAAGCTCTTGATCATATTCGGATGATCGGGATCGACCTCGATCACACCGAACTGGTTGGACTGGCTGATGGGCTGACGGATGCCGGCAACGGTGAATTCCGCGCCGGATTCGATGTGCTGCTGCACCATCTGCTGGAAATCCATGCGATAGACATGGTCGGCGCCGACAATCACCACGATGTCGGGCTGCACGTCCTCAATGATGTTGATGGTCTGGTAGATGGCGTCGGCCGAGCCGAGATACCAATGCTTGCCGAGACGCTGCTGCGCCGGCACAGGGGAGACGTAGTTGCCCAACAGCGGCGAGAAACGCCATACAGTGGAGATATGGCGGTCAAGCGAATGGGACTTGTACTGGGTAAGCACGACCGTCTGCATGTAGCCGGAATTCACCAGATTGCTCAGCGGAAAATCAATCAGACGGAACACGCCGCCGAATGGGACGGCAGGCTTGGCCCTGTCCCTGGTCAATGGCATCAGACGGGTGCCCTCACCGCCTGCCAGCACGATGGAAAGAATCTTTGGGTTCTTCGCCATGGGAACTCCTCTCTGAGAGCGTCTTGCGACACCGTACGCACGGTCGGTCCGCTTCATCACGAAACCGCTTACGCACACTATGATTGCATAAATTCAGCAAATCGCAAGGAGTTTGCAGCGCGAGTCTTGAAAATTTCCAGTTCGTTTCAGCAACGTTTCACCATGCGTTCATGCGCGTCTCACGCATGATGGTCCACTCGACGCGTCGCATAGAAGGCGACCGCGCTTGATGCGGCGACATTGAGACTGTCCACGCCGTGGCTCATGGGAATCTTCACCGTAAGGTCGGCGCGGGAGATGGTGTGGTGCGACAGTCCATCTCCTTCGGTACCGAAAATCAACGCGAGCTTGTCAATATGGTCGCTTTCAGTCTCGGCGTTGTTGAGACGGCGGACCAATTCGGCCAAAGAAATGGAATCATCCTCAAGCGCCATCGCTACGGTGGTGAACCCCAGATCATGCAGTTCCCGCATGCCGGTGAACGGCCAATAATGCTTGTCGTCCCCTCCGATGCGCGTCCACGGCACTTGGAACACCGTGCCCATGGACACGCGTGCCGCGCGCCGGTACAACGGGTCGCCACAGGACGGAGTGACGAGCACCGCATCCACGTCGAGCGCCGCAGCCGAACGCATGAGAGCGCCCACATTCGTGTGGTCGACGATATTCTCCATGACCGCGACCCGGCGAGCGCCACGGCAGACCTCTTCGACGCTGGGCAGGGACCAGCGTTTCATCGCGGCAAGGGCTCCGCGATGCAGCCGGTAGCCGGTTAGACGTTTGAGCTGCTCAGGCGAAGCGACATACACGGGAATGCCATCGCCCCAACGTTTCTCGATGACATCGAACATGCCGCTCATGCCGTCGATCCACGACTCCTCGACCAGCAGGGAAATCGGCTCGCGTCCAGCGGCCAGGGCACGGTCTATCACTTTGGGCGATTCGGCGATGAACAATCCCTTGCTGGGCTCCAGCCTGTTGCGCAGCTGGATTTCCGTGAGATTCACATAAGCCGCCACACGCTCGTCGTCGATGGAGTCAAGATGAATGAACCGCATTGCCCGTATTCCGCCAATCTTTCGTCAGATACAAGAAAACCCCTTGTCTCCAAGGGGTTTATTCCGGTGTCCGGAGCGGGACTTGAACCCGCACGCCTGTATAAAATAGGCACTAGCACCTCAAGCTAGCGCGTCTACCATTCCGCCACCCGGACAGGTGCGTTGCTCAGCGGCAACGAATGAAAACTATAGCAGTTGAAATCCATGATGCAAATCCTGGCGTGTCGCGATAGGTCCGATATGGGTTATGTGGGGTTCCTGATAGGCTCGGAAGCTATGACTGATGCCCTTTTTCTGCTTGATACGGACCATGACGACGTACCGGTGAACAGCGACGAGCTCAACGCCGGATGGAGGCTGACGCTTCCCTCATCCGTACGCAGGCACGCCATCCAGGCCATGCGATTGAAGGACGGCGACGAACTGCAGCTTTCCGACGGCAGGGGATTGCGCATCCACGCCGTACTGCGCGACGCGCAGCAGGGAATCGCGGAAGTGCTGCGATTCGGCAAGGAGCCGCAGCCGGTCACCAGGCTCGCGCTGGTGCAGGCTCTCGCCAAAACCGGCCATGACGAGCAGGCGATCGATATGGCCACGCAGATCGGCGTCGATCAGGTGATTCCCTGGCAGGCCGACCGTTCCATCGCCAAATGGAAGGCAGGACGTACTGACAAAAAGTGGAGGCAGGTGCTGGAATCCGCCACCGAACAGTCGCGCAGATCGTGGACGCCCCAGCTGGACGATTGCGTGACCAGCAAGCAGGTGGTCGCCATCTGCAAGCGCGCATGCGTGCATGGCGACATGGTGATCGTGCTGCATCAAGATGCCACGAAGACCTGGGAACAACTGGAAACCGGTATCGCCAAACTGTCCGATACGTGTCTGAAGGACGGACGTCCGCGCACCATATATGTGCTCGTCGGTCCGGAAGGCGGCATCAGCGACGCCGAAGTCGAGGCGTTCACGAAAGCCGGCGCCGAAGTGTGCGTGCTGGGAAGCAACATCCTACGTGCGTCCACCGCCGGTCCGGTCGCGCTGTCATTGCTCGCGCGAGCATTGGGACGTTTCGTCTGATCCCGGCTCCATTGCGTGAAATTGCCGGAATCGCCCCGTTTCCTGCTGGTGTAGCATGGTAGCGAAGGTTTTTCCAATACCGATAAGGAGCGTTATGAGCGACAAGGATTGCCTGTTCTGCAAGATCATCGCAGGTGAGATTCCCAGCGAGAAGGTGTACGAGGACGATGCCACCTACGCCTTCAAGGACATCAATCCGAAAGCCAAGGTGCACGTACTGATCGTGTCGCGCAAGCACTACGCGAACGTCGCCGAACTCGCCAAAGAGGATCCGGCACAGCTCGCCCACATGGCCGAAGTGGCGCAGAAAATCGCCGACCAGGAGTTCCATGGCGCCTTCCGTCTGATCTTCAACACCGGAATCGACGCCGGACAGACCGTGTTCCACGTGCACGCCCACGTGCTTACCGGCGAAAAGCTCGACGAATAGTCCACATACCGCCAATACCGACATCGGAAGAGGTTCTGTGCCCACCACTACACGCACCATCGCGATACCCCAACAGCTTGATCCGGTGACCGTGCTTGGCCCTGTGGACGAGGTGCTTCGGGAAGTCGAACGTGCGTTCCCCGATCTGACCATCATCGTACGGGGCAACCGCATCGCCATCATGTCGCATTCCAGCAAATCCGAATCCCAAGCCGCCCAAGCCGAACAGGTGGTTGCCGATATCATCCAAGCCGCCTATACCGCGCCGATGGACGCCGATACCGTCCGTCGCATGCTCGACCAGAACGTGCTTAAAAATCCGGTCCGCGCCACACATCCCGGCCACGGCCGCGTGGTGGAGGAATTGCGCATGGCCGGCAGGCAACAGTCGCACGCGTCCCATCGTGAGGAAACCGCAGACAGGCGGCGTCCTCACGTGCCGGGCGTCATCACCTTCGCGCTCGGCAAACCGGTCCGTGCCAAAACCGCCGGACAGATAGCCTACGTCAACGCCATCGAATCGCACACCATCACCTTCGCCATCGGACCGGCAGGCACCGGCAAAACCTATCTTGCCGTAGCCAAAGCGGTACGTGCTTTCCAAGACAGGCAGGTCCGGCGCATCATACTGACCCGTCCCGCCGTCGAAGCAGGGGAGAACCTCGGCTTCCTGCCGGGCACGCTCAACGAAAAGGTCGACCCGTACCTGCGACCGCTGTACGACGCGCTGTCCGACATGCTCGGAGCGGACCAGCTCAAGCGATACATGGACGACGGCACCATCGAAGTGGCGCCGCTCGCCTACATGCGCGGCCGCACGCTCAACGACGCGTTCGTGATCCTCGACGAGGCCCAGAACACCACCGAACAGCAGATGAAGATGTTCCTGACCCGACTGGGATTCAACACCAAAATGGTCATCACCGGCGACGTGACCCAAGTGGATCTGACCGTGCCGAAATCAGGTCTGGCCACCATCGAACGCATCCTCGACGGCATCGACGACATCGCCTTCGCCCACCTGAAGCCCGAAGACGTGGTCCGCCACGCGCTCGTGGGCAAAATCGTCGCCGCCTACGACAGGCACACGGCCATAGCGGGAGACCACAGCAGAAGCGCGCGTGCCGCATCATCGCAACCATTCGACGACAAGAACAAGGAAAACGCATAAATGAGCGTTGAAGTGACGAACGAAACCGCCTGGCAGATCGACGGCAAAATCTTTTCCGACCTCGGCGTATGGGTCATGAGCCAGATGAGGGTCAGCACACAATCCGACCTGACCATCATGTTCGTGGACCCGGATCCCATCGCCCAACTGCACATGCGTTGGATGAACCTCGAAGGCCCCACCGACGTCATGAGCTTCCCAATGGACGAACTGCGCCCCGGAGACGGCGGAACCGAAATGGAAGGCGTGCTGGGCGACATCGTGCTATGCCCGTGGGTGGCCGCCCAGCAGGCGCTCGCGGCCGGCCACAGCACCATGGAGGAAATGATGCTGCTGACCATCCACGGCATCCTCCACCTGCTCGGATACGACCATGTCACACCCGAACAGGAACGGCAGATGTTCGGCTTGCAACGCCAGCTGCTATTGACGTTCTTCGCGCTTCGACAGGGAGCCGGCGCGCGGGCGACGCTTCCCGCCGGCACGCCGGATGCGCTCGCCGAATGGGACCGCGAACACGGGGCCGGCGGCAAAACGGCCAAATGACGGCATGATGCATCATCCGACGGTTTCGAAAGTGGGGGTTGACGAACCATGGAAACAACGACTATCACGATGATTGCGATTCTCGTCGTCATCGCATTGCTGCTGGTCTGGCTGTCGCTGTCGATGGCCGCGACGGAAGGCGCGGTGGGACGTGTCACGAGGGCAAGTCTGAACAACCTCATTCTTGAGATTCAGACGGATACGGAGGCGTCGCAATTCATACGCGACAAGAAGATCAAACGCATCCACAAGGTGCAGCGGCTGATCGCCGACCGCTACGCGACCGCCGGTTCATGCGCGTTCTTCCGCATCACCTGCAATGTGCTTGACGGTGTGTTGGTCGCCGCGATCGCGTCGTTGTGCGATGCGCCGTTATGGGCGGGACTGCTTGTCGGCTTCGTGTTCGCGCTGGTGGTCGCGGTGATTTCGCTGCTGGTCCGTCCACGTAGCGCGGGCGCCTCCAAACCGGTCGATCTGATGCTGAAGCATGCCGATGCGGCGTCGGTCGCGGTGGCTTTGACGCCATTCGCTAAAATCGGCGGACAGAAGGATGCGAAACGTCATTCGAATGATCTGTCGGACGATGAGGAGCTTGAAAAAATCCAACTCGAACAAGGGCGCGCCACCATAGATCGTCTGGTCGAGGCGAATGATTTCGACCCTGAGGTTTCCGAAATGCTGCGCAACGTATTGACGCTGTCCGAAACGTTGACGCGTGAGATCATGGTGCCGCGCACTGATATGATTTGCATCGAACGCGGGGAGACGCTGGAGAACATGCTGAAATTGTGCTCCCGTTCCGGATTCTCCCGTATACCGGTCATCGGCGATGATGTGGATGATCTGGTCGGCGTGGCATACCTGAAGGATGCCGTGCGCGCCACGGCGTTCAATCCCGCGGCGATATCCCGCGATGTCGAATCCATCGTCCGTGACCCGATGCTGGTGCCCGAATCCAAGCCGGTCGACGACCTGTTCCACCAGATGCAGCGCACCCGCCAGCATGTGGCTATCGTCGTGGATGAATACGGCGGCATCGCCGGCCTGGTCACCATCGAAGACACCATCGAACAGATCGTCGGCGAACTGGAGGACGAGCACGACCGTACCCAGCATGCCGATCCGGAACAAATCGGCGAGAACAAATGGAGCATGCCGGCACGCACGCCCATCGCCGACTTGGAGGAGATCTTCGAAATCGACATCGACGAGGACGACGTCGACACGGTATACGGTCTGCTCACCAAGCTGCTTGGCCGCGTGCCGATCGTCGGTTCGACGGCCGTCACCAGGGGCCTGCGCCTGACCGCGGTCGACTCCGCGGGACGCCGCAAGAAAGTGTCCACCATCGTGGTGGAACCGGCCCACGTCGAGGGCGTGGACGAAACTGAACAACACGAAGACCATACGAACGGTGCCGAAGAGGCATCCCATGACGACAAGGATTCCAAGGACAAGCATGACTGACGCAGATGTGACCGAACCGGCTTCCCAGCATTCCGACGCCGAAGCCCCCGTTCCATATCGTTCCGGCTTCGTCGCGGTGGTCGGACGTCCGAACGTCGGCAAATCGACGCTGATCAACGCGCTTATCGGCACGCAGATCGCCATCGCCTCATCCCGTCCGGAGACTACACGTAAGGCCATCCGCGGCATTCTGACCACAGACAACGCGCAGATCGTGCTGGTCGATACCCCCGGTATCCACCGTCCGCGTACGCTGCTCGGACAGCGGCTGAACGATGTCGTCGACGAATCGCTATCCGATGTCGACGCGATCGCCTTCCTGCTGCCCGCCGACCAGGAAATCGGCCCCGGCGACAAACGCATTCTGAGCAGGCTGCGTTCTGATTTCGCCGTCAAACGCGACGACGGCACATTCAAATGGAAGGTGCCGCTGATCGCCATCGTCACCAAAATCGACGAATTGGACCGAAGCGCTTTGATCGACAAGCTCATCGAAATCAACGAGTTCGCCGACTTCACCGACATTGTGCCGGTGAGCGCCCTCGAGCACGACAATCTCGCCGAAGTACGCAACGTGCTGGTGGAGAACATGCCCGAAGGACCGCAGATGTATCCGGCCGAGCAAATCACCGAAGAACGTCCGGAAGACACCATCGCCGAACTGATTCGAGGCGCGTTCCTGGAGGAATTGGATGACGAGCTGCCGCATTCGCTCGCCGTGGTGGTGGATTCCATCGAATATCCGGAAGACAGCGACAGCGGCGAATCCTACGCGGGCAAGGCGCAGGTGATTGTGTCGATCTACGTGGAACGTGATTCGCAGAAGCCGATCATCATCGGACATAACGCGGAGCATCTGGTACGCGTCAAGAAGAAGCTGCGCACCGCGGTCAACCGCATCGTCGGGCAGAAGGCCAAGCTCGACCTGCATGTCAAGGTGGCCAAGGGATGGCAGTCGGATCCTAAGCAGCTTGAGAAGCTGGGCTTCTAAGCCGCTTAGGAAGCCGCTCACTTCGCCTACGGTCAGCCCACTGGGCTGCCCGTTTGACGGCTCAGCCAAGCAGCTTGAGAAGCTGGGCTTCTGATTTTTTCCGGGTGGGAACAATAAAGCCTGCCGCTGTTTATGCGGCAGGCTTTCTTATGCTCTAAGCTTGTTGGTGCTGGATGGTCACTTCTTCTTGGTGTACATTTGCGTGTTCAGCAGGGTGGCGTAACGCTTGATCACCTTCGGACGGATGACCTTCATGGAAGCGGTCATCAAACCGTTCTCCTGTGTGAACTCCTCCGGCAGGATGATGAACTTACGCACGGATTCGGCACGGGACACGCCCTCATTGGCCTGATCGACCCACTTCTGGACTTCGGCGCGGACGGCCGCGTTGCTGGAGGCCTCCTCCATCGACATATCTCGGTTGAGACCCTTGCTTTCCAGCCATGGACGCAACGCTTCCTCGTCAAGCGTGATCAGCGCGGAGATGAACGGACGCTTGTCGCCAAGCACCAACGCCTGAGAGACGAATTCGCAACGCTTGATGACATCCTCGATCGGGCCAGGGGAGACGTTCTTGCCGCCGGCGGTGATGATGAGATCCTTCTTGCGTCCGATGATGTACAGGAAGCCATCGTCGTCAATGCGGCCCAAGTCGCCGGTCTTGTACCAGCCATCCTCGGTAAAGGAATCCTCGGTGGCCTCGCCGTTCTTATGGTACTTCGGGAACACCGAAGCGCCCTTGACCTGAATCTCCCCATCCTCGGCGATACGCAGCTCGAAACCAGGGAACGCGATGCCGACGGAACCCTGATGATACGGCACGCCAAGCACGTTGAACGCGCACGGCGCGGTGGTTTCGGTCAATCCGTAGCCTTCGTAGACCGGCACGCCGGCACCACGGAAGAACGCCAACAACTCCGGATCAAGCGGCGCACCGCCCGCGACGATCCACTTGGCACGTCCGCCGAGCACCTCACGCAGCGAGGCATAGACCACCGGATCGAACGCCGCGCGACGTGCCTTGGTAAGCGTTCCGGCCTTCCCCTTGGTGCTGACTTCCTTCATATAATTCTGCGCGGCGACCACGGCTGCGGCGAAAGCAACGCCCTTGGCGCCATGACCGGCCTTCTGGGAAGCAGCGTTGTACACCTTCTCCAGCACACGCGGAACAACGATCATGATGGTCGGCTTGGCCACCTGCAAATCGGCGGTCAACGTCTTGATGCCCTGTGCGATGTAGATATGCAGATTGCTTGCCACACAGATGTAGTTGATGGCACGGGCGAAGGAATGCGCCTGAGGCAGGAACAGCAGGACGGTGTTCTTCTTGTCATGCAGCAGTTCCGGCATATAATCGGGCAGATTGAACGCGGTGGCGCAATAATGCTCATGCGTCATCTCCACGCCCTTCGGCGCGGCGGTCGAACCGGACGTGTACACAATGGAGCACAGATCGGTCTTCTGCACGGAATCGATTCGCGCATCGAGCGCCTCATCGCTCACACCGGAGCCATACGCCTTGATCTCGTCAAGACCACCGGTCTCGAAGCAGACGATGTGCTCCAAAGTCGGGCATTCGGTTTCGGCCCCGTCCGCCTTCGCCTTCATATCAGTGGTTTCCACGACCAGCAGACGCGCATCGGAATTGTTGACGATATTGCGGATCTGCTCGGCGGAATCGGTATCGTAAATCGTGGCGAGCACGCCGCCGCAGGCCATGACGGCCGCGTCGAACACATCCCAATCGTAGGAGGTGCGGCACATGAAAGCCACGCCATCGCCCTTCTTCAAACCATAATGCAGCAAGCCCTTCGCGACGGCGCGGATGTCGGCGAGCGTCTCATTTGCGGTCTTGGTGTGCCAATCGCCATCTTGCTTGAACGTGTACAATGGTTCGTCGCCCATACGAGCGGCGCGGTCGGCGTAGATATCGTAGATGGAGGTGCCTTCGTCTAGCGGCGGATTGCCCTCTGTCTTCGTGGTCAACAGTCCGGTTTCAGGGTCAAGGAACGTGGTGGACGGGTATCCCGGTCCCCATTCAGCGGTGTGCGGCAGCTCGATATGGACATCGGGGGAGAGGATGCTGTTCGGGTCGTTGTAATCCGGTGTATTGCCGGAATCGTCGCTGACCGGGTGCACGAAATCGTTGCCCAAGCGCAACGCCTTCCTTGCGAGATTAGTGGCCTGCTTGTTCAACGAGGTGATGATGGACACGTGACTCTCCTACGTATATAAACGGTATCTAAAGAAGGAATGATAGCCCGTCGCGCGCGACACGTCACCTTACGGTAGCGTAAGGTGACAGGCCATCAGGGAAACGGGCGGCGCATGCCGGATACAGCCCGTGATTCGAAAGATGAACGATTGCGGCCGCGATGTTGCCGTGTACGTTACACTTGGGCGCTGTATCTGTTCATTAGATTTCTTTAACGAGGAAGAAAGGGCACCTATGGCTGAAAAAGCTGAAGCCACCGTGGTCTTCGGAGTTCTCAACGAGACTTCCGAACACGAGTCCCGTGTTGCTCTGACACCGGATATCGTAACGAGGTTGCGTAAATCAGGTGTTACATGTCTGATTGAGTCCGGTGCGGGCGTCGCATCGCACTACGTTGATGAAGATTATACGAAGGCGGGCGCGCAGGTCGTCTCCGCCGACGATGTGATCGCACGCGCCGACGCGCTGGGTTTTGTGGATCGTCCAAGCAATGAGCTGCTCGCCCGCGTCAAGCAGGGCACATGGATCATTGGCATGTTGGGATCGTTCACCGATGCCGATTACGTCGCCGCGATCGAGAAGGCCGGTCTGGTCGGCGTCGCCATGGAAAAGCTGCCGCGTCAGCTGAGCTCCGCGCAGTCCATGGACGAAATGACGTCGCAGAACTCCGTGATGGGCTACAAGGCCGCCATCGTGGCAGCCAACGCGTACGGTTCCTTCCTGCCGATGATGACCACCGCCGCCGGCACGATTCGCCCGGCTAAGGCGCTGGTGCTCGGTGCCGGCATCGCCGGCCTGCAGGCCATCGGTACGCTGAAGCGTCTTGGCGCGGTCGTCACCGCGTACGACGTGCGTCCCGCCTCCCAGGGCGAGGTCGAGTCCCTCGGCGCGAAGTTCCTTGATCTGGGACTTGACTTCTCCAAGGGCCAGGGCGAGGGCGGTTATGCCCGCGCGCTGAGCGCCGAAGAGCAGGCTCAGCAGCAGGCTGCCGTCGACGAAAAGGCCGCCGGCTTTGACATCATCATCACCACCGCCAAGGTCCCGGGCCGTAAGCCCCCGGTGCTGCTCACCGCAGCCGGCGTCAAGGGTCTCAAGCGTGGTGCCGTGATCGTGGACTGCGCAGCATCCGACCTCGGCGGCAACGTCGAAGGCTCCGCCGTTGGTGAGCAGGTCACCGAGGGCGGTGTCAAGCTGATCGGCGCTCCCTACCTGGCCTCCGGCGTCGCCACCACCGCATCCAACCTGCTTTCGCGCAATGTGGCCGACATCCTCGTGCACTTCGTGCGTGACGGCAAGCTCGGCCAGGATCTCACCGAAGAACTCGATGACGCGCTGGTGGTTGCCGGCCGCGCCGCCGCCCCGGCAGCTGCTGCCGATGCCGAGAAGTCCGAGAAGTAAGGAAGAAGGAATACCATGCCTACTCTCGTCGTTTCCATTACCCTGTTCGTCCTCGCGCTGCTCATCGGCATCGAGGTCATCGGCAAGGTGCCCGCCACCCTGCACACGCCGCTTATGTCCGGCGCGAACTCCATCCACGGCATCGTCATCGTCGGCGTTGTGATCGTGGCAGCCGAAGCCAATAGCCCGCTGGCCTACGTGTTCATCTTCCTGGCCGCTGTGCTGGGCACCATGAACGTCGTTGGTGGCTACGTGGTCACCGACCGCATGCTTGAGATGTTCAAGTCCAGCAAGAACGAGAAGAAGGGGGAGTCGAAGTAATGACCTCCGCAACCGTTGGCGCCATCGACATCGTCGCTTGGTTCGTCTACCTGTTCTCTGCCGTCCTGTTTGTGGTCGGTCTGCATTTCATGAATTCGCCGAAGACCGCCCGCAAGGGTAACCAGATCTCCGCGTTCGGCATGGTCGTGGCCGTGCTCATGGCGTTCATCGTGCTCTTCGCCAAGGGCTTCGTGAACATTGTCGCCGTGGTGGTGCTGGTCGTCGGCATCCTGATCGGTGCCGTGGCCGGTGTCGTCTCCGCCAAGAAGGTGAAGATGACCGATATGCCGCAGCTGGTCTCCGTGTTCAATACCGTGGGTGGTGGCGCCGCCGCACTCGTGGCCCTGAACGACATCCTGACCAAGGAAGGCACCCCGGACATCGTGGTGCTCATCACCGCTGGTCTCGGTATTCTCATCGGTTCTGTGACCTTCACCGGCTCGCTCATCGCTGCCGGCAAGCTGCAGGGTATCAAGTGGGTCAAGAAGCTGAACCTGCCGGGCAAGGGCGTATGGAACATTCTGTTCGCCGTGCTGTCCGTCGCCTCGCTGGTCATGCTGTGCGTCCAGCCCGAACAGCGTCTGCTGTGGTCGATTCTGACCACCGTGTTCGCCCTGTGCTACGGCTTGGTCTTCGTGATTCCGATCGGCGGCGCCGATATGCCGGTGGTGATCTCCGTGCTCAACGCCTGCACCGGTACGGCTGTGGCTATGTCCGGTCTGGCGATTGACAACGTTGCCCTGATCGTGGCCGGCGCACTCGTCGGTTCCGCAGGTGTGACCCTGTCCATCCTCATGGCTCAGGCCATGAACCGCCCGCTGCTCTCCGTCTTGGCCGGTGGCTTCGGCGGTGGTGCTGACGCCGCCGCTGCTGGCGACGGTCCGGAAGGCACCATGAAGGAGACCACGCCGGACGATCTGGCCGTTCAGCTCGTCTACGCGCAGAAGGTCATCTTCGTGCCCGGCTTCGGTCTGGCTCAGGCTCAGGCCCAGCGCGAGCTCGCCGACCTCGGCGAACTGCTCAAGGGCCACGGCGTGGAAGTCTCCTACGCCATCCACCCGGTCGCAGGCCGTATGCCTGGCCACATGAACGTGCTGCTGGCCGAGGCCAACGTGCCCTACGAGGAGCTCGTGGATCTCGATGAGATCAACCCGCAGTTCCCGCAGGCCAACGTGGCTCTGGTCGTCGGCGCCAACGATGTGACCAACCCGGCTGCTCGCCGTCCCGGCACCCCGGTCTCCGGCATGCCGATTCTCGACGTCGACAAGTCCCAGAACGTCGTGGTCATGAAGCGCGGCCGCGGTATGGGCTACGCCGGCATCCAGAACGAGCTCTACTTCGAAGACAACACCCAGATGCTGTTCGGTGACGCGAAGAAGAGTCTGCAGTCCGTCATCGCCGCCGTCAAGGAATTGCTCGCGTAACCATTCTTGGCTCCCTTCTGTGAGGGGAGCTGTCGAACGGAGTGAGACTGAGGGGAGTAGCCCATACACGGGTGCTCCCCTCAGTCAGCTTCGCTGGCAGCTCCCCTCACAGAGGGGAGCCGAGCTCTATATCTACTACAGCCCAAACACCCGCTTAACAAAGCTGTTAACGCGACGCCAATAGCGGTCCGGATCGGTGCTGGCGCTCATCGTGTGGTCGGCGCCGGGAATCAGCAGCTTCTCGCGGTCGATGCTGGCGCAGGCGTTGTAATTGATGTCCAGATACTTCGGATTGACAAAAGTATCCGCTCCACCATGAATGAACATCATCGGAATAGTCGCGTGCCGTAATGCCTTCACACAGGAGGCGTCCTCAAACCGGTATCCGGCCTTGCGTTCAGACACATGACTGGCCACTTTGACCAGCAGCGCGGCCAACGAGTGCGGCAAACGGAACATCTCCTCGGCATTATCCGTAAACTGCGAAACCACGGAACTGTATCCGCAATCGGAAATCGCGGCGATGACATTGCGGGGGAGTCGCGCATCGCCGGCCGCCATCATCACCGTGGCGGCGCCCATCGAATTGCCATGCAACAGAATGCGTGCATCCGGATCAGCTGCGGTGATCAGCGAAACCCAGCCCAACAGATCGTCGCTTTCCAGCAATCCCATACCCACGTAACGCCCTTCGCTCAACTCATGGGCGCGCTGCGCGGGTAGCAGGACCGTAAAACCGAGTTGCGCATAGCGATGCGCCCATTTGGCCATTTCCGCGGGCTCTCCGGCATAGCCATGGCAGCAGATCGCGTATAGATGCGGCTGTGGGTCGGAACAATCCGGGTCCAACAGCCAGCCGTGGAGTTTCAATCCATCATGGCTGCGCAGCGTGACCGATTGCTTGGCCTCCTCGAACCACCGGGCGGCCTCAAGCTGCTCGGACATGTCGAATTCGATGCCTTTCGGCGTCTCCTCGTGCGGCATGTTGAACATCGAACGTTTGGCTTTGGTGTCCAGCGCGAACGTGAACATGACGTTGGCGGCCGCGGCTGTGACGCCGGCTCCTGTGGCGGCTATCGCGGCAAGTGCCGCAGCCATACCCCTGACAACGCGAGTGTGTGTGGCGATGACGTCATGGCCATCCTCATTGATGACGTCGTCCGAACGAGTCATATCAACCTCCCGATACGGTACTCACCATCGTACGTTATTTTCGAAATCATCCCCAACTTCGTGAAAGACCGTACACTGAGTGTCGCTGAGCGTACGATTTTCACGAAATGGCGGACGATTTCGCGGAAACCGTACGATGAGAACGGGTAAGCGTACGTTCTTCACAAAGTTAGGGATTATTTCGCGGAAACCGTACGTTGACGTGGCTGGGACGGCCGGGATGCAGTGTCATCGAAGCATCACCGCGCCAAAGTCCGGAGTTGGCGTATACTTGACAATTGTTGCTTTGGCGAGGGAAGTGTGCGTGCTGACACATGACACAGCTTCCGTTATCGACTCGGCGTATTTCACTCCTTGTAGGGTGTCTTTCGGCGCGTCGTGGCGTCTGAGCGAGACAGTACGAAACGAAACTACAAGGAGTATCCATTATGGCTACCACCATTAAGCTTGAGGGCGAGGCCCGTTCCGAGTTCGGCAAGGGCGTTGCTCGTCGTCTGCGCGTTGCCAACAAGATTCCGGCCACCATCTACGCCGGCGGCGAAGAGCCCGCCTTCGTGACCTTGCCGATGCGCGAGACCACCCTGGCCCTGCGTCACACCAACGCCCTGTTCACCATCGCCTTCGACGGCAACACCAAGATGGCCGTCGTCAAGGACGTGCAGAAGAACCCGGTCAAGCGCATCATCGAGCACGTTGACTTCCTTGAGGTCAAGGCCGGCGAGAAGATCGACGTCGAGGTGCCGGTCTTCGTTGAAGGCACCCCGAAGGGCGCTGCTGTGGCATTCGTCGACATTCAGGAGCTCAAGGTTCGCGCTGACGTCGCCAACTTGCCTGAGAAGATCGTTGTGAGCGTCGAGGGCCTAACCGACGGCACCAAGGTGTTCGCTAAGGACGTTGTTCTGCCTGAAGGCGTTGAGCTCGACGTTGAGGACCCGGAAGAGTCCGTCGTCACCGTTGAGGTGCCGGAAGATGCTTCTGAGTCCACCGCCGCTCCGGAAGCTGCTGCTCCGGCTGCCGACGCTGCTGCTCCGGCTGCCGACGCCAAGTGAGTCGATCGCTTCGATAGCGAACAATTCAGAACATAACTGAAACGTGGAAGCCCGCAGCCGTTGAGAACGGTGCGGGCTTCTTCGTTTTTCACCATGTGAACTCTGCCACACGAGTAACACATGGGTGTGCAAAAGTATGCAACAGAGCTCGCGCCACAAGCGCACAGCACACACCCCATATGGTGGCTTTCGGGCCGCCAAAGTCAAGAAGAAGTAGCTAGTAATGACTGAAAACACGCACCACGATCCGGCAGCGCTCGACAAGCTCGCCGAACCGTTCACCGTACTGCCGAACGACAACCCCGCATCCGATGAGAAGCGTCAGTCCCTCATCGACAAGCCGGCTTTCGGCCAGGTGTTCTCCGACAACATGACCCACATGACCTGGACCAAGGGCGAAGGCTGGTCCGACCGCCGCGTCGAACCGTACGCACCGCTCAAGATGGATCCGGGTGCTTCCGTGCTGCACTACGCACAGGAGTGCTTCGAGGGCCTCAAGGCTTACCGTCATGCCGACGGCTCCACCTGGCTGTTCCGCCCGGATGCGAACGCCGAGCGTTTCCAGAACTCCGCCAAGCGCCTGTACCTGCCGGAACTGC
>OGZV01001523.1_pt1 | contig 21063 bp, 17 predicted proteins | sample 1576861 | NCBI WGS metagenome assembly OGZV01 (sample SAMEA3541501, study PRJEB24748) | human gut metagenome | biome: human gut; feature: human-associated habitat; material: faeces | place: China | collected 2012
TGCATGTGTTAGGCACGCCGCCAGCGTTCATCCTGAGCCAGGATCAAACTCTCAAATAAAATGTTTAAGATGTCAGATCGAGGTCCAGAACCACTGGTTCTTTTCCTGTCTTTACTGTTTATTTAGGTTTTGAACTTTCGTTCTGTTCCATGGACTTTCCTGCAGACATCACTCTCAGGAAAACCCGAATGAAATTTGAATTAACGTTCAAGGTTGTTTTGTTATTCAGTTATCAAGGTTTTGTGTCGTTCTTTTTTGTGGCACAACTTCTTTATTTTATCATACTCAGAAGTCTTTGTCAAGAACTTTTTTAATTTATTTTTTAATGTTTTGTTGCTTTTCTTGAGCAACTCGTACATTCTATCATATTCTCATTCATCTGTCAAGCACTTTTTTATTTTTCTTCTTTATTTTCCAAATAAGAGTGAAAAATATTACGGAGAAGGAGGGATTTGAACCCTCGCACCGCGCGAACGATCTACACCCTTAGCAGGGGCGCCTCTTCAGCCACTTGAGTACTTCTCCATAATGCCTAAATAAATGAAAATATTCAATTCCGTTGCACAGTAATGCACAACGCTTTATTATATTATCAAAAAGACTGACTAAAGTCAAGTCTTTTTTTAATTATTTTTTCCATTTTTCTTTTGCAGTCTCATAAAGGTTATTTCCATCTTTATCTATAACTACAATAACAGGCAGATTCTCGATTTCTAATTTACGGATTGCCTCTGTACCAAGATCATCGTAAGCAACTACATCTGCTTTTTTAATACATTTAGAAAGTAATGCACCTGCTCCACCTACCGCTGCAAAGTATACTGCACCATTTCTCTTTATGGCCTCTATAACTTCCGGAGAACGCTTTCCTTTTCCTACCATGCCCTTTAATCCCTTATCAAGCATTTCTGGAGTATACTTATCCATGCGACTGCTTGTAGTCGGACCTGCAGAACCGATAATCTGTCCTTCTCTTGCCGGACTTGGTCCAAGATAATACAGAACATTCCCATTGAGCTCTATTGGTAATGCTTCCCCTTTATGCATACTTTCATACATTCTTTTATGCGCTGCATCTCTGGCAGTATAAATAATTCCGGACAGATATACATAGTCCCCTGCTTTTAAAGTATTGATATCTTCTTCAGAAAGTGGAACCTGAATTGTTCTATTCATAACTGTATGCCTCCCCTTATAAACTTCTTACTGCGTGACGATTTACATGACAGCACATATTAACAGCAACAGGCAGACCTGCAATATGTGTAGGATACGTATTAATATTTACAGCTAATGCCGTAACAGTTCCTCCAAGTCCCGCTGCACCAATTCCAAGAGCATTGACTCTTTTAAGGACATCCTCTTCCATTGCTTTTATAGAAGGAAGATCAGAATGTGTTCCTACAGGTCTTGTCAATGCCTGCTTCGCCATGAGAGCTGCTTTTTCAAAGGTACCGCCAATACCAACACCAACTACAACAGGGGGGCATGCATTAGGCCCTGCATCCTGTACAGCAGATACAATAGCATTCACTGCGCCTTCCATACCATCTGCCGGCTTAAGCATAAATACTCTGCTCATATTTTCGCTTCCAAATCCCTTCGGTGCTACGGTAAGCTTAATATTTTCTCCTGGAACGATACTGTAATGAATAACCGCAGGTGTATTATCTTTTGTATTTTCTCTAATAAAAGGATCATTTACTACTGACTTACGCAGATATCCTTCTACATATCCGTCATGTACACCTTTATTGATAGCATCTGCGAGAGAACCTCCCTCAATATGTACATCCTGTCCTACTTCCGCAAAAACGACAGCCATTCCAGTATCCTGACAGATTGGTATCTGTTCTTCTCCCGCAATAGCAAGATTCTCTTTCAACTGATTAAGAATCTGGCAGCCAAGAGGATTCTCCTCCTGGTCTGCCGCTTTATACAAAGCATTCTTCATATCATCGGAAAGATAGTAATTAGCTTCTATACACATTTCTTTTATGTTTCTGGAAATTTCGTCTACATGAATTGAACGCATCTTTTTACCTCTTATATTCAATGACATAACAACTGTGAAAAGCATTCTTATTAATCATTAAGAAAGCTTCTTTATACTTCTTCCTGTGTTGCTTCTTCCTCTGTGGATTGAGGCTCTGCTTCATCCTCTTCTACTTCTGCAAAATCCTCTTCCTCTTCAAATCTGACTTTTGCAACGCTGGCAACTTTAATACTGCTTTCTGAATCAATATTAATAAGTTTTACACCGGAGGTATTTCTGCCAATAACAGAAATCGAATCACTCTTCATCCGAATCACAATACCTTCTGTAGTAATCAGCATAATTTCTTCTTCCGGCTTAATTGTCTTCACACCGACAACATATCCTGTCTTGTCGGTGATCTTATAACATCTTAAACCTTTTCCACCACGATGCTGTACGGTAAATTCATCAAGAGGTGTTCGTTTACCCATACCTTTTTCAGATACGATCAATAAATCATCACCTTCAGAACGAATCTGCATTCCAACAACTTCATCTGTATCACCAAGATTTATTCCGATCACACCCATAGAAACTCTTCCGGTTTCTCGTACATCCTGGAGTTTAAATCGGATACACTGTCCTTCTTTTGATACAAGGAAAATATCCTCATTCTCATCTGTCTGCTTTACTTCAATCAGTTCATCGCCCTCTCGCAGGGAGATTGCTGCCAGACCGTTCTTTCGAATATTCTTATACTCATCAAATCCTGTTTTCTTTACAAGACCGTTTCTTGTAGCCATAACGAGGTAATGCTGTTTACCGTCTTCTAATAACGGGATGATCGCTGTAATCTTTTCTTCCGGCTGAAGCTGAAGAAGATTGATAATATTCACTCCTCTTGCCGTTCTTCCTGATTCCGGAATCTCGTATCCTTTGAGACGATATACACGACCTTTATTGGTAAAGAACATAATATAATTATGGGTACTTGTCATAAATAAATCTTCGATATGATCTTCATCAATGACATTCATACCACGTATTCCCTTACCACCACGATTCTGACTGTGGAAGTTATCCGGTGTCATACGCTTAATATATCCCAGTTTAGAGAAAGTAATAATCGCATCTTTTCTTGGAATCAATGCCTCATCACTTAAATCTTCCATATCCATCTCGATGGATGTTCTTCTGTCATCACCATATTTATCACGAATAAGAAGTATTTCTTCTCGAATTACTCCTAAAAGAACCTTTTCATCTGCAAGAATCGCTTCTAATTCCGCAATCTTTTTCTCAAGTTCATCATATTCGTTCTGAAGCTTTTCTCTCTCTAAACCTGTCAATGCACGAAGACGCATATCTACGATTGCCTGTGCCTGTGCCTGTGAGAATTCAAAACGTCTCATCAGATTATCTCTTGCTTCAGAAACATTCTTAGAGGCACGTATGATTTCTATCACTTCGTCAATATGGTCTAATGCTTTTAAAAGACCTTCTAAAATATGCGCTCTTTCTTTGGCTTTATTCAGCTCATATCTCGTTCTTCTTGTGACAACATCCTTCTGATGATCCAGATAATGTACAAGCATTTCTTTTAAGTTAAGAACCTTTGGCTGATTATCTACAAGCGCAAGCATGATGACTCCAAAAGTATCCTGAAGCTGTGTATGTTTAAATAACTGCTTTAATAATACATTGGCATTCACATCTTTACGTGTCTCAATACAGATGCGCATACCGCTTCTATCAGATTCATCTCGTAATTCTGTGATTCCGTCTACTCTCTTTTCTTTTACTAAATCAGCAATCTTTTCAATTAAACGTGCCTTATTTACCATATATGGAAGCTCGGATACGATAATTCTCTGCTTTCCATTCTTCATTGGCTCAATATTTGTCACCGCACGTACTTTAATCTTGCCTCTTCCCGTACGGTAGGCCTGGTCAATACCCTTTCGTCCAAGAATAGCTGCCCCTGTCGGGAAATCCGGTCCTTTTACGATTTCTAAAAGCTCATCAATATCCGTCTCTCTGTCTTCCTGTACCTGATTATCAATAATCTTTACGACACCGTCGATCGTTTCTCTTAAGTTATGTGGCGGGATATTTGTTGCCATACCTACGGCAATTCCCTGTGCTCCATTTACAAGAAGATTTGGAAACCTTGATGGAAGAATACTTGGTTCTTTCTCTGTCTCATCAAAGTTCGGTACAAAATCAACCGTATCTTTGTAAATGTCCGCTGTCATTTCCATGGAAATCTTAGATAATCTTGCCTCTGTATAACGCATGGCAGCCGCGCCATCACCGTCCACAGAACCAAAGTTTCCATGACCATCCACTAGTGGATAACGGGTAGACCAGTCCTGTGCAAGATTAACTAATGCACCATAAATAGAACTGTCACCATGAGGGTGATATTTACCCATTGTATCACCGACGATACGAGCACACTTTCTGTGAGGCTTATCCGGTCCGTTATTCAACTCAATCATAGAATAAAGAATTCTTCTTTGCACCGGCTTTAAACCATCTCGTACATCTGGAAGAGCTCTGGATACAATTACACTCATAGCATAATCTATATAAGATTTTTCCATGGTATTCTTTAAATCCACCTCATGGATTTTATCAAAAATATTACTATCGTCCATTCTATCCTCCTGTTAGATATCCAGATTCTGTACATACTTTGCATTGGCTTCGATAAATTCTCTACGTGGTTCTACACGATCTCCCATGAGAGTATCAAATGTCATATCCAATTCGGAAGCTGCATCATCATCCATATTTACGCGTAATAAAATTCTCTTTTCCGGATCCATCGTTGTCTCCCATAACTGAGATGCATCCATCTCACCAAGACCTTTATATCGCTGGATCTTATTATTTCCGTCTCGTCCGATATCCGTCAGTATTGTATTTAACTCTTCATCACTGTAGGCATACCACACCTTTTTATTCTTCTCCACTTTATACAGTGGCGGCTGTGCCAGATATACATGACCTTCTTTAATAAGCTCTGGCATAAAACGATATAAAAATGTAAGCAATAATGTTGCGATATGCGCACCGTCTACATCGGCATCCGTCATAATAATGATCTTATTATATCTAAGCTTTGTAATATCAAAGTCTTCATGAATTCCTGTTCCAAATGCTGTGATCATCGCACGTATCTCATTATTCACAAGAATCTTGTCGAGTCTTGACTTTTCTACATTCAAAATCTTTCCACGCAATGGAAGAATAGCCTGCGTTGCACGACTTCTTGCTGTTTTCGCTGAACCACCCGCAGAATCTCCCTCTACGATATAGATTTCACAATTCTTTGGATCTTTATCTGAGCAGTCTGCCAGCTTACCTGGAAGGCTCATTCCATCAAGCGCAGACTTTCTTCTCGTTAAATCTCTTGCCTTTCTTGCTGCTTCTCTTGCTCTTTGTGCAAGTACCGCTTTCTCACAGATCATCTTTGCGACATTCGGGTTCTGTTCTAAGAAATAAGTAAGCTGCTCACTTACTACACTGTCAACCGCACCACGTGCTTCACTATTTCCAAGCTTCTGCTTTGTCTGGCCTTCAAACTGCGGCTCAGGAATCTTGATGCTGACAATCGCAACCAAGCCCTCCCTGATATCATCACCGGTAAGATTCTGCTCACTATCCTTTAATAACTTATTCTTTCTTGCATAATCATTAAATGTTTTTGTAAGCGCACTTCTAAAACCGGCCAGATGTGTTCCACCTTCCGGCGTTGTAATATTATTTACAAAGCTGTAAACACCTTCGTTATAAGAATCATTATGCTGTAAGGCAACTTCTACGAATACATCGCCCTTCTTTCCCTCACAGTAAATTACTTCAGAATAGAGCACTTCCTTACTTTTATTCAGATATTCTACATATTCGCGGATGCCGCCTTCATAATGGAACGTCATGGAAACTTCTTCTTCTGGTCTTCGGTCTGTAAGAACAATCTTTAAATCCTTTGTTAAAAATGCCATCTCACGAAGACGCTGTTTTAACACTGCAAAATCGAAAACAGTCTCTTCGAAAATAGTCGGATCCGGAAGAAAACGTACCTCTGTACCTCTTTTATCTGTATCTCCTACTACTTTCAACGGATACATAACCTTTCCACGTTCATATCTCTGACGGTAAATCTTTCCTTCATGGAAAATATCTACTTCAAGCCATGTGGACAACGCATTAACAACAGACGCACCTACTCCATGTAATCCGCCGGATACTTTGTATCCTCCACCACCAAACTTTCCTCCTGCATGAAGGATGGTAAACACAACTTCTACTGCTGGAATTCCCTTTTTCTTGTTAATTCCTACAGGAATACCACGACCATTATCTCTGACCGTAATAGAATTATCTTCATTGATGTACACCTCTACTGTATTACAAAATCCAGCTAATGCTTCATCAACTGCATTATCTACAATCTCATATACCAGATGATGGAGGCCCTTGGATGAAGTACTGCCAATGTACATACCAGGCCTTTTCCGTACTGCTTCAAGACCTTCTAAAATCTGTATTTGATCCGCACCATATTCCTGCCCCGCAGAAATCTGTTCTTCACTCATAATTCAACCTCCTGTCAAAACTTAATCAAATAATTATACCATAAATATTGCCATTTATTCAACTTCTTAAACCAAACCCTCTGTTTTTTCTTCCTGTACACGCCCCTCTGTCACACGAAATACCTTGTCCAGTGAGATACGGCTGTTAACAAAATCATCCAGTCCTGTACATGAAATCAGTGTCTGTATATCCTGAATACTTTCCAACAGCCATGACTGCCTTCCAGCATCTAATTCTGATAATACATCATCAAGAAGTAAGATTGGTTTTTCTCCTGTTACCTGCTCGATCAATCGGATCTCCGATAATTTTAATGACAGTGCTGCCGTTCTTTGCTGTCCCTGCGAACCAAACTTACGAATGTCGATCCCTCCGACCTTAAAACGAAGATCATCCCTGTGTGGACCTGCTGTTGTTGTACCGGAGGATATATCTTTATTCCTTCTTGAATATAACTGTTCTCTGAATTCCTCCGCAGAAACATTTTTCTCATACTCTACTTTCATCTGCTCTTTTCCACCGGTAAGCTGACTATGAATTCTTGCCATCATCTCATCAAGAAATTGTACAAATTCTTCTCTTTTTTTTATGAGAAACTGTCCTGCTGTCAAAAGCTGTTCGTCCCATCCATCCAATGTTTCGATTAATGCAGGATAGAAATTAATCTGTTTTAAAAGATTATTCCGCTCGTTTAAAATCTTATTATAAGCGATCAATTGCTGCAGATATCCCTTGTCAATCTGGCTTAATTCCATATCAAGAAACCGCCTTCTTCCAGCTGGACCTTCTTTTATAATTGATAAATCTTCCGGTGAAAAAAAGACGATGTGCATCATTCCAAGAAGTTCTCCTGAACGTCGTACCGGCACACCATCTACCGCAATCCCTTTATTCTTATTTTTCTTTAAATGAACATCTAAGCGATGGGATAACGAATCTTTCTGAAAAAAAAGACGAATATGTGCCTCGTCCTCTCCAAAACGAATCAATTCTTTATCTCTGCTTCCTCTGTGAGATCTGGAAGTTCCACTTACATAAATAGATTCTAAAAGATTCGTCTTCCCCTGTGCATTATCTCCAAAAAAAATATTTACTCCAGGAGAAAACTCCACTTTAACCGAATCAAAATTTCTGTAATTATTTAATTCAATCGATTCTACAAACATGGAGTCCTCCCATATATTTATTTTACTACTCGTACTTCGTCGCCTTCAAATTCAAAAACATCACCGTCATAAAGCTTTCTACCTCTTCTGGTTTCCACTTCACCATTAACGGTCACCTGGCCATCCTGAATCAGCATCTTTGCATCAATTCCTGATGATACGATACCAGCAGCCTTCATAGCCTGTCCCAGTTTAATAAATTCATCTCTTAATTTTAATTCCATATTCTTTCTTAAAATTCCTTTCTCATTATGTCCGTCACTCGCGAACAAGTTCGTTAAAATTTATACATTACTGTTACTTACATTGATTGGTAAGATCAGATACAGATAAGAAGATGTCTCATCTCTTATAATACAAGGGGCAATAGAGTTCATCAAATATATTGTAACTTCTTCTTCATCAATTACTCGAAGAGCATCTACCAAAAACTTTGGATTAAATCCAATCACGATATCCTTACCCTCTTTACTAATTGAGATCTGATCTTTCATAGAACCAATCTGTGAAGAAATCATAAGATTCATCTGTTCATTTTCAATTTTAAGAATAATCGGCTTCTTATCTGATTCTTTTACAAATAAAGTGGAGCGGTCAAGACAACGCAATAATTCCATTTTATTGATTGTCAACTTTGTTTCGTAATCATTAGAAAGCATTTGTCCGATATTATAAAACTTACCTTCTAATAATCGTGAAACTACCTTTGTATCACCAAACTCAAATAAAATGTGCTTATCTGTTAAATATAAATTCACTGTATCTTTTGCTTCACCAGGAAGAATTTTACTAACTTCAGATAAAGTTTTACCTGGAACAATAACTTCCATTTTTGAATAAGATTCCTGAAGCTCAATATTACGAACAGAAATTCTATGTCCATCAAGGGAAGTTACGGTCAGTTTATTATTTTCAATACTTAAAAGTTCACCTGTCATCAATTTATTATTTTCATTATCCGATACGGAAAAAATTGTCTGTCTGATAACTTCTTTTAAGTCAAACTGAGAAAGAGTAATTTTATTTTCTTTTTCAATTTCTGGTAAGTGAGAGAAATCATCTCCCTTTCTTCCCATGATACTGCATTGAATCTGTTCACATTCAATATTTGTCTTTCCGGCTTCATCCGTTTCGATATAAACATCATTATCAGGAATCTTTTTGATGATCTCTGAAAAGATTTTTGCTTCAAGTGCAATCTTACCAGGTTCAAGAATTGTTCCCTGAATTACTGTTTCTATGCCAAGTTCTGTATCATTGGCAGTTAATTTAATGCAGTCATCAAATGCTTCAATAAGGATACATTGGAGAATTTCCATTGTTGTCTTATTGGACACAGCTTTCGATACGGTATTTACTCCGTATAAAAATTGATTCTTAGGGCATGTTATCTTCATAAATGTGTATAACTCCTTTCGGTGTGAAATATATATAAATATAATAAGTTATCCGCAGTAGTAGTAGTAGGGGGTGTTAGGGATGTGAATAAGTGGTAAGAGGCCGATAATACAAGGATTTTCGAAAAGGATAACTATGAGGATAAGTGTGTGAATAAAAAAATAGTTATCCACATAGAAAAAAGTCCGCAAAAGTTATCCACATCCATCCACAGGCAATTCACATCGAATCTGAATAGAATGTGGAAAAAAATAAAGGATAGTCTCCAGCGTTGTGAAGACACCTTTATTTTCTGTTTCTTCTATATAAATGCCTACGTTGGCGGGTTCAATTTTTTAATGATAATATCAAGGTTGCTTTTTAATGTTTCGTCGGTTTCGAGCATCTTATTGATTTTATCGTGTCCATGGATAACAGTAGTATGGTCACGATTTCCCATAATCTTTCCGATATTCTGGAGAGAATAATCGGTATATTTTCTGGAGAGATACATACATATCTGGCGAGGATTCGCAATTTCCTTATTTTTCTTCTTAGATATGATGTCAGATACAGAAATATTGTAATGTTCTGCGACAACGTCCATGATTAGCTGTGGTGTTACTTCTTTTTGACATTCGATGGTGTCTTTTAAAGCGTTCTCAGCTAATTCTAAGGTAACAGGCTTCTTTTCAAGATTTGCAAAAACAAAAATTTTATTTAAAGCGCCCTCCAATTCACGAATATTGGAATTGATGTTCGTAGCGACATACTGCATAACTTCCGGATCAATATCAAGACGTTCTAATTCGGCACGCTTTTTTAAGATGGCCATCTTTGTCTCATAATCAGGTGGCTGAATATCTGCGGTGATTCCCCATTCAAAACGAGATCGCAGACGTTCTTCTAAAGTAGCAATCTCTCTTGGATGTTTATCGGAAGAAATGACAATCTGTTTTTTTGCTTCGTGAAGCTCGTTGAATGTATGGAAAAATTCTTCCTGAGTACTTTCTTTTCCTATTATAAACTGTATATCATCGATCAACAGGACATCAATATTACGATATTTGTCGCGAAATTCTTTATTTTTATCATGTTTTAAGGAATCGATCAGCTCATTTGTAAACTTTTCGGAAGTGACGTATAAAACACGCAAATCCGGACGATTATTAATAATATGATGAGCGATAGAATGCATCAAATGTGTTTTTCCAAGACCGGCTCCTCCATATAAAAAGAGAGGATTGTATGCTCCACCGGGTGATTCGGCTACAGCAACGGAAACGGCATGGGCCATCTTATTGGTAGGACCTACGACAAAGGTATCAAAAGTATATCTTGGATTTAAATTACCAATATATTCTGCAGGAACAGTAACTTTTGCTGGTTCAGGCTGCGATGCTGCAGAATTGGAGTCGGTAAAAAGAATTTTAAATTGCTTTCCAGTAACCTGTTCTATTGCCATAGAAAGGTAAATGTCATAGTATTTATGCTTTATAAATTCGATACCACGTGGTCCTCGTACCATAAAAAAAGTGATACTGTCATTCGAAATTGTCTGAATAGTTAGTGGTTGTATCCAAGTATTCACGGCAACTTCGGAAATTTCATGCTCTTTTACGAGAATATTTAGAATTTCTTGCCATTTTGACTCAATTAATTCCTTCATTGTTAACTCCATTCTGGTTTAATATGTTGAACTGTCTGAACAAAAAATAAGCAGAGTTCGAGACGGCTCGGCTTTTAGTATAAGTGTATAACAGAACCCATATTTTTTCAATATACGAATGTTGAAAAAATGTGGATAACTTATTGTGGATAACTGAGAAAAATGCTGTTTTTTTAAAGAAAAAAAAGAAAAGTAACAAAATGTGGATAACTAAAACGAATTTATACACATCGAAAATTGCAAGAGAAAAAAAGCTTTTGACGAATTTACAGGATGGATATTGTGAATATTTTTAAAGTTATGCACAAGTTATGCACAAAATGTGGATAACTCGTGCATAACTTCTGATTTTGATGTGCAAAAAATTAAAAATCTGGATTTAATAAGAAAATACGCAGGAATTGCTTGACTTAGAGGACGTTTTTCAATATAATAGGAGTGATGTTTTTCAACAAGACAGGTATAATATTCGTTAAGGAGGTGGCTTTCGCATGAAGATGACATTTCAGCCAAAGAAAAGACAGAGATCTAAAGTTCATGGATTTAGAAAAAGAATGAGTACTGCTAACGGCAGAAAAGTATTAGCTAGAAGAAGAGCAAAAGGAAGAAATAAATTATCAGCTTAGGTCGCAGTGATGTGGCCTTTTCTTTTCTCATTTGATTGTTTGGAAAGTTGAGAAAGTTAAGTGAATGAATTTAAGTCTTTAAGAAAGAATTGGGAATTCCAGGCGGTATATCGTAACGGTAAGTCTAAGGCGAATCGTTGTTTCGTAATGATAGTAAAGAAGAATGACGCATCTTCTAACCGTATAGGAATTTCTGTAAGTAAAAAAGTAGGAAACAGTATTGTCCGCCACAGAGTAACCAGAGTAATCAGAGAGGTTATGCGTCTTCACTGGAAAGAGATTAAGAGTGGCTATGACATTGTAATCGTGGCACGCCCGTCAGCGAAAGAGTCTGACTATGGGAAGTTTGAAAGTGCCATTTTTCATTTGTTGAATTTACATCATTTATTATTAGAAGACGATGATTTGGAATGAAAATTATTTTTATTAAAATAATAAGATTTTATCAGAAATATCTGTCGGCTCTTAAAGGAAGAGCGACCTGTATATATACACCGACCTGTTCGCAGTATGCGATTGAGGCGATTGAGAAGTATGGTGTATTAAAGGGGGGATTGTTAGCAGCGTGGCGGATCCTGCGTTGTAATCCTTTTTCGAAAGGCGGATATGATCCGGTTCCATAGTTAAGGAGGAAAAGTATGTTATTGACGCAGTCTACCACTCCGATTATCGGATGGATTGCTACCTTACTTGGGTATGTCATGGAATTCATTTTTTATTGTTTGAATTTCATTGGCATTCAGAACATTGGATTATGTATTATCATATTTACCATTATTGTTCGATTATTAATGCTGCCGTTAACAATTAAGCAGCAGAAGTTTGCTAAGATCAGTCAGGTAATGCAGCCTGAGATCAATAAGATTCAGAGAAAGTACCGTAATAAAACGGATCAGGCTTCTATGATGAAGCAGAATGAAGAGATTCAGAAGGTTTACGAAAAATATGGCACGAATCCAACAGGTGGATGTCTCCAGTTAGTAATTCAGATGCCTATTTTCCTGGCGTTATATCAGGTTATCCGAAAGATTCCTGCATATATTCCTCAGGTAAAAGCTGTTTACATGCAGGTTGTAACTGCAATTGCCGGACAGGCAGGTGCAATTGATACGATTAATAAGATTGGTAAGGGATTAAAGTCTTCTTACGTTACAACACTTGCATCAGATGCGACAAAGAATCAGATTATCGATACACTGAATTATTTTAATGCGGATGCATGGCATCAGCTTGCCAAAGCAATTCCATCTGCATCAGATGTAATTAACAGTTCATCTACTCATATTATTGGAATGAACGACTTCTTTGCAGGAATTAATGTTTCTCAGGTACCGGGATTTCATCCGTCTATTTATTGGCTGATTCCGATACTGGCTGCATTATTCCAGTACTTATCAGCAAAGACAATGAAACAGCCTGAGCTGGATGGGAATAATCCGGCAGCAGGAATGACAAAGAGCATGACGATCATGATGCCTCTTATGTCTTTATATTTCTGTTTAGTTACACCTGCAGGTCTTGGTCTTTACTGGGTAACAAGTGCATTATTCCAGTGCTTACAGCAGGTTATTATTAATAAATACATGGATAGTGTAGATATTAATATTCTCGTTGCTAAGAATAAAGAAAAGGCTGCAAAGAAGAAAGCAAAAGGACAGAAAACATTTATGGAGAAACTCATGGATACCTCTGCAAAGGCAGATTCTGCTAAAGAGGGAGTTGAGAATTCTTACGAAAGAAAAACAATTAAGCAGATTGCTTCCATTAATACAAAGAAGATCGCTGGTCCGGAGGGAACAGGGAAAGAAGACTTCGATAGTCTTAGTTCTGTAGATATCAGTAAGCTTGGAGATATTGGTAAAAAAGCATATATGGTATCTCAGTATGAGAAGGAACACGGAAATACCAGGGGAGGTAAGAAGTAGTGGAAGTTAGAGAATTTAAAGCTAAGACAGTAGACGAAGCGATTACAGCGGCTACACTTGAGCTTGGCATTAGCAGTGATCAGCTGGAGTATAAAGTAATAGACGAAGGAAGCAAGGGGTTCCTTGGTATCTTTAACACTAAACCGGCTGTGATTTCTGTGACAGTAAAGAAGTCTTTATTAGAAAGAACACAGGCATTTTGTGAAGAATTATTTGATGCCATGAAAGTGGAAACTACAGTAAATATTGACTTTAAAGAAGAAGATAATGTAATGAATATTGATTTATCCGGTTCTGATATGGGTATCCTTATCGGAAAGAGAGGACAGACACTTGATGCATTACAGTATTTGATCAGTCTTTATGTGAATCGTGAGAGCGATGCATATATCCGCGTTAAGCTTGATACAGAGAATTATCGCGAAAGAAGAAAAGTTACACTTGAAAAGTTAGCTAAAAAAATAGCATATACGGTAAAGAGGACGAAAAAACCTGTTGCTTTAGAGCCAATGAATCCTTATGAAAGGCGTGTGATTCATTCTGCACTTCAGAATGACAGATATGTCTGCACGAAGAGTGAAGGTGAGGAACCGTATAGAAAAGTTGTTATTATGTTAAAGAGAGACAGATAACATAAGTATGAGATTAGGGATGTTTAAAGATTCTTACGGGAATTTTTAAGCATCCTATTTTTGAATTTACAGAATGATTATTTTTGAAGCTCAGACAACACAGCAGATGGAGAGTGTTATGGGAATGATAAATGAATTTGATACGATTGCTGCGATTGCTACTGCAGTATCGAATGCAGGGATAGGAATTATAAGAATCAGTGGAAGCGAAGCCATGACGATTCTTTCGAATATTTTTGAACCATATAACAAAAAAGTGGATGTGCATCAGTTAGAGAATCATCGCATTTATTATGGAAATATTAAGGATGGACAGGAAGTGATCGATGAATGTATCGTCCTTATTATGAAGGGACCACACAGTTATACGAAGGAAGATGTAGTTGAGATTGATTGTCATGGCGGAGTCACTGTGGTATATAAAGTGCTGAATCTTGTACTAAAAAATGGTGCGAGAGCGGCAGAACCTGGAGAATTTACAAAGAGAGCATTTCTCAATGGACGAATTGATCTATCCCAGGCAGAAGCGGTTATGGATCTGATTGATTCTAAGAATGAGATGGCAAGAAAGAATTCCATGACACAGTTAAAGGGAGGATTATCCGACCGGATAAAGCAGTTAAGAGAAGAGATTATCTATCAGGTTGCGTTTATAGAATCTGCATTAGATGATCCGGAGCATTACAGTTTAGATGGTTTTCCTGAAAAACTTTTGGAATTAGATAGACAGTGGATCAAGACTGCAAGGGGCATGTTGGATTCTTATGATAACGGAAGAATCATAGCAGAAGGAATTCGAACCTGTATTATAGGTAAGCCGAATGCCGGAAAGTCCTCTTTTTTGAATGCATTATTAGGAGAAGAACGAGCCATTGTTACGGATATTGCAGGAACAACAAGGGATACGTTAGAAGAGTCTGTTACGATTGATGGAATCACTCTTAATATCGTAGATACTGCGGGAATACGTGATACGGAAGATAAAGTAGAGAGTATTGGTGTTGAGAGAGCCAGAAAAGAAATGGAAAGTGCGGATTTAATTTTATTTTTGATGGATACTTCCGTACAGATCAGTGAAGAAGATATAGAAATACTTCAGAAGATACGTGATAAAAAGAAGATTATTTTATTGAATAAGTCAGATAAAGTTCAGGAAGAAGGCAGCTTTGATTCTTCTGTATTACAGGAGTATATTTCTGAAGAGACACCAGTGATCTCTATTTCTGCAAAATATGGAGATGGAATAGATAATTTCATAATGGAATTAAAAAATATGATGTTTCATGGTAGAATAGATGTGAATCAGGAAGTCTATATTACAAATGCAAGACATAAAGATGCGCTTGCAAAGACATATGAGAGTCTTGAATGTGTACAAAGAAGTATTGAGGCAGGAATGCCGGAAGATTTCTTCACGATTGATCTTATGAATGCATATGAAAAACTAGGATTGATCATTGGGGAGTCTGTAGAAGAAGATTTGGTAAATGAGATATTTTCCAAGTTCTGTACAGGAAAGTAACAGGTCATGCGCTGCATGACGTGCATCTCACTTCAAGAATGCGGAAGAAAAATGTAGAAGTATTCTTGAAGTGAAGCAGGTATTTTAGTGTAGAGAACTTATTTATGGAGGACTTAATGAAGACAGTAGAAGAATGCTATGATGTGATCGTAGTAGGAGCGGGTCATGCCGGATGCGAAGCGGCCCTTGCAGCGGCAAGACTTGGATGCGAGACGATCATTTTTACAGTTAGTATGAACAGTGTGGCGTTGATGCCCTGTAATCCGAATATCGGAGGAAGCTCCAAGGGACATCTTGTAAAAGAAATCGATGCGCTCGGCGGAGAGATGGGTAAAAATATTGATAAGACATATATCCAGTCGAAGATGTTAAATAAGTCTAAGGGACCGGCTGTTCATTCTTTAAGAGCACAGGCAGATAAAGATGCTTATTCCATGACAATGCGTTATACACTTCAGAATACAGATCACTTAACGCTACGCCAGGCAGAGGTTACGGAGCTGATCGTGGAAGATGGAAGTATTCGAGGAGTAAAAACATTTTCCGGAGCCGTTTACCATGCAAAGGCAGTTGTCCTGGCAACAGGAACCTATTTAAAAGCAAGATGTCTGTACGGCGAAGTTGTCAATTATACGGGGCCGAATGGTTTGCAGGCAGCGAACTATTTAAGCCAGTCCCTAAAAGATAATGGTGTTGAATTATACCGTTTTAAGACAGGAACTCCGGCAAGAATCGATAAGCGTTCGGTTAACTTTGATGTGATGGAAGAACAGTTTGGCGATGAAAAAATCGTGCCATTCAGTTTTACAAATAAGGAAGAAGATATTAAGAGAGAGCAGATTTCCTGTTGGTTAACGTATACGAACGAAGAAACTCATAAAATCATTCGAGATAATTTAGATCGTTCACCAATCTATGCGGGTGTTATTGAGGGAACCGGTCCGAGATATTGTCCGTCTATCGAGGATAAAGTTGTCCGTTTTGCTGATAGAAAGCGTCATCAGCTTTTCATTGAACCAGAAGGTGAATTTACAAATGAAATGTATGTTGGTGGTATGAGCAGTTCACTTCCGGAAGATGTTCAGTATGAGATGTATCGTACGGTAAAAGGTCTCGAAAACGTCAAGATCATCCGTAATGCGTATGCGATAGAGTATGACTGCATCAATCCGAATCAGTTAAAGTTATCACTGGAATTCAGAAATATTCAGGGACTTTTTAGTGGTGGACAGTTTAATGGAAGCTCAGGATATGAAGAAGCTGCCTGTCAGGGACTGATCGCCGGCATTAATGCAGCAAGAAAATGCACTGGAAAGGAACCGGTGATACTGGACCGTTCGCAGGCGTATATTGGTGTATTAATTGATGACCTTGTTACAAAGGAAAACCATGAACCATATCGTATGATGACTTCAAGAGCAGAGTATCGTCTTTTATTAAGACAGGATAATGCAGATATGCGTCTTACACCAATTGGACATGAGATTGGTCTGATCGATGATGAAAGATATGAGAAGTTCCTTTTAAAGAAAGATCAGATTGAAAAAGAAATTGAACGTTTAAAGCATGTAAATATCGGTGCGAACAAGACGGTACAGGAATTACTGGTAAGTTTGGGAAGTTCCCAGTTAAATAGTGGTTCTACATTAGAAGAACTGATAAAGCGTCCGGAACTTAATTATGAATCTTTAGCATCCATCGATCCGGAAAGAGAACCGTTAGATGATGATGTGATAGAGCAGATTAACATTAATATTAAATATGAAGGATATATTAAGAGACAGCTTCAGCAGGTAGAACAGTTTAAGAAAATGGAAAACAAACTAATTCCTGACACGATAAATTATGATGAAGTTCACAACTTGCGTAATGAAGCTGTTCAGAAGTTAAAGGCAGTACATCCACATTCTGTTGGACAGGCATCTCGAATTTCAGGAGTTTCTCCATCAGATATTTCTGTACTGATGATTTATATGGAGCAGATGAGACATAAGAAGTAGCAGCGTCTTACAGGCGATGAGAAATAAGAGGAATATATGGAGTTTAAAGAAAAATTAAAAGCCCGGGCATTAAAGGAAGAAATCAGCCTTAGTCCAAAGCAGTTAGACCAGTTTGAACTGTTTTATAATATGTTGATCGAAACAAATAAGTCAATGAATTTAACTGCGATCACAGACGAAGATGAAGTAATTGAAAAGCATTTTATTGATAGTTTAAGCTGTAGAAGAGTCATGGATATGACCAAAGTAAAGACTTGTATTGATGTCGGAACCGGTGCAGGTTTTCCGGGAATTCCATTAAAAATTGTTTATCCGGAGATTCAGTTTGTATTAGTAGATTCTTTAAATAAGAGAGTCGGTTTTTTAAATGAAGTCAAAAAAGCACTTGGACTAGAAGATTTAGAAGCACTTCATGGAAGAGCAGAAGATTTAGCAAGAGATAAAAGTCTGCGAGCTTCCTTTGATCTGTGTGTTTCAAGAGCAGTCGCTAATTTGAGTGTGTTAAGCGAATACTGTATTCCATTTGTCAGAACAAATGGATATTTTGTATCCTACAAAGGAAAAAAAGGATTAGATGAAATAACTAATGCACAAAACTGCATGAATGTGTTAGGATGTAAAATAGAAAATGTAGATGAATTTCATTTAGAAGAGGATGAAGCAGAACGTCTTTTAATTAAGATAAAGAAATGTAAGGGAACACCAAAGCTTTATCCAAGAAAGGCGGGAACGCCGACAAAGAATCCTCTGTAGATAATCGAGGTATTCTTGAACATGTCAGAAAGATAAGGCAGATTAGTATGGATATGAAAGAAAAGAATGATATTTTTATAGATAATACAAATTTGCAGGGAAGGATGTCCGTTTTTCATGATAAACTAAGAAAGCATCTTTCTAATGAGTATTTGTTTTTATCTGAGAAAAAAGATAATCTGGAAAATGAGATTCTTCAATTAAAAATGGAGAAAGAGCAAAAGGACAAGACATTGTTTCCTAATATTGGGAAGAAAGATGTCAGAAAGTATTTTTCTCCTTTAAATATAAGTGAAATTGATGAAGATCAGAAGGATGAAAAAGAAAAACAACTTCTTGCCAATATCAGCAGAATCAGCGAAGAAGCAGAGATGCTAGATGGAAGAATGTTAGAGATTAAAGACTTTTTACAGGATATAGAGACCATGCTAGATGACGATTCAAAAGATAGTCTTTCCGGTTTTTTATTAAAGAAAGAAAAGAATCGGATCACTGTAGAAGATTTTTATAAAAAGCATGAAACCCATCCGGAACTACTGAAAAATTTAAAAGAGTTAGTAACATTTTTTCAGGACAGATATGATGAATTAGAAATTCTTCTTGAATTCGAAGATGAAGGAATACAGCTAGAAACAAGAGTTGTAGCGAATATATTAAGACAACTGACGATCAATATTGTATCAGCCGTAGAAGACTATGATATTTCCATGATACTTATAGAAGGTAAAGTCACTGAGGAGAAAATCATCCTTACTCTGAATTGTATGTGTGAAGATGGTCCGGTAGATACATTTAAGATATCCTATGATATAGACAGGGGATAAAGTTACCTGTTGCAATCAAACATATGAGAGTAGACGGGAAAAATCCGATAAGAATTCTGATAGGAAAGTTTTAATACGAAAGTTCTGATACGAAAGTATTGATAAGAGAGTATTGATATAAAAGTTTTGATATGAGAGTATTGATACGAAAGTTTCTGACAGAATCAAGTACAGTAAGATTCCTAGAATATATAAAAGAAAGGGAGTAAATAATGAAAAACAAAATTATTGATATTTTATCTGAAAATATCGAACAGATGAGCAAAGAAGATATTGCGGCAGCTTTAGAGATTCCTAAAAAGACAGATATGGGTGACTTTGCATTCCCATGTTTCCGCTTAGCTAAAGCATTTCGTAAAGCGCCAAATATGATTGCTGAGGAACTGACCGCTCAGATTAATGAAAAAGGTTATGATATTTTTGATAAAGTTGTAAATGTAGGTGCATATATCAATTTCTTCTTAGCAAAAGAAGCATTTGCAAAAGAAATTATGAAAACTGTGGACACTGCAGATTTTGGAGCTGGAACAGAAGGTGAAGGCAAGACCGTTTGTATCGATTATTCTTCTCCAAACGTAGCAAAGAACTTCCACGTAGGACATTTAAGAACAACAATCATTGGAAACTCTCTTTATAAGATTTATTCTAAATTAGGCTATCATGTAGAAAGAATCAACCATTTAGGAGACTGGGGAACACAGTTTGGTAAGTTGATCGTTGCTTATAAAAAGTGGGGAAGCAAAGAAGCTGTAGAGAAAAACGGAATTGATGAACTGATGAAGATTTATGTAAAGTTCCATCAGGAAGCAGAAAAAGATGATTCTTTAAATGACCAGGCAAGAGAATGGTTTGTTAAGATGGAGCAGGGAGATGAAGAGGCACTTGCTATCTGGCAGTGGTTTAAAGATATCAGTTTAGTAGAATACAAACGAATTTATAAATTACTTGGAATGGACTTTGACCATTTTACAGGAGAAAGTTTCTATCGTGATAAGACTCATGAAGTAGTAGAAAAACTTCAGGAGAAAGATTTACTTGTAGAAAGTGAAGGCGCACATATTGTATCATTAGATGAGTATGACATGGCTCCATGTCTGATCATGAAGAAGGATGGAAGCAGCATCTATGCTACCCGCGATTTAGCAGCATTATTATATCGTAAGAGAACATATAACTTTGATAAGTGTATTTATGTTACTGGATTAGAGCAGAAACTTCATTTTGCACAGGTATTTAAAGTAATCGAGTTATTAGGATACGATTGGTATCAGAATCTTGTACATGTTCCATACGGATTAGTTAGTATGGAAGGTGGAAAGCTCTCCACAAGAAATGGAAATGTTATTTATGCAGAGCAGATCTTACATGAAGCCATCGAAAAGATTCATGAAATCATTAATGAAAAGAATCCTGACTTACCAAACAAAGAAGAAGTATCCAGACAGGTTGGAATCGGTGCAATCCTTTTCAATGATTTATATAACCAGAGAATCAAAGATGTAATCTTTAATTGGGATAAGATTCTTAACTTTGACGGAGAAACCGGTCCATATGTACAGTATACGTATGCAAGATGTGCCAGCGTATTCCGTAAAGTAGGAGCGGTTGAATTACCTGCAGAAGTTGATTATTCTGTATTAACAGACGATGCAACAATGAATCTGTTAAAAGACCTTACAAGATTCCCTCAGATTATTAAAGAAGCAGCAGAAAAGTACGAACCATTTATGATCGCAAGATTTGCTGTATCTGTGGCACAGCACTTTAATAAGTTCTATCATGACTGCCAGATTAATGTAGAAGATGAAAATGTAAAGATGGCAAGATTAAAAGTAGTAGATGTAACGATGAGAGTCATCAAATCAGCATTAGACTTATTAGGAATCGAATGTCCAGAACAAATGTAATTAACTAGTTGATTCATTAGAGAAAACAGACGAAAATAAAAATAATAGACCATTGCAACTGTAAAGATATCACTGCGTA
>OGZV01001560.1_pt1 | contig 20649 bp, 17 predicted proteins | sample 1576861 | NCBI WGS metagenome assembly OGZV01 (sample SAMEA3541501, study PRJEB24748) | human gut metagenome | biome: human gut; feature: human-associated habitat; material: faeces | place: China | collected 2012
GAAAAGACATGAAAAGACCGCTGGAGTTGCTGATAGTAATTGCCAGCGGTATTTTGTACAATGAGGGAAATGTGCGAAATATATTATAAATGTTACTAGTTATGCCAAAAGCAACAATGAATTAGGAAAAAATGTTATAAATGAAAAGATTACAGCAAATATTTGTCTTTTAAAAATGCGTGAAAATCTTCTTTGTTACCTTTGACAAAGGAGTCTTTCATAATTGGCATCAGATATTTTTGCTTGCCTATTTTTAGAAAAAAGCAGTAAAAGAAATGGGTTTCTGTAACGGAACGAAAAGTGGAATAGGGATAAATTGCGGAAGATTCTACTTTTCCGTCAGAAATCTGAAGTTTAAGCTCATCATCAAAAAAAGCAGCCTGAAGGTTACCCTGTTCGGAGAAACAATTTTTGTAAGATTTGAAAAACATTCGAATTCTTAATCGAGGTTCGAATATATGGCATAGTGCAAAAAAAGCAGCTACGGATAACAGAAATATTCCAGAACCGTCAAAGAGACCATTTTCATGAGGAAAACAAAAAAAGAGTACGATAAAAAGTGGGACAGCAAAAGTAGCTGTACTAGATAGCACAGAATTTTTACGAAAAAGTGGTATTAATTCATATATTGTTTTTTTGTCGTATTTCCATTCTGCTACAAAAAGTGGTTCCATAATTAGATTCCTCCTAAAATGCTTTTGAGTATAATAACATAATTTTATATCTTGGGGAAGTAAGCGGGAATACATGGCATGTTTTTGCGTATAAAAGGAAAGAGAGGGGTTTGAAAAATATGATAAATTTTATAATTGGACAACTGGTGGGATTGGTAGAGCCATTTTTGGCGATTGATTTTATAATAAAATGTCTTGACTGGAAAGAACAGGTGAAGCATCGAAAGCAGTTATATATAGGTGTTTGTCTGGTATGGTTTATAGTTGCACAGGGAAACGGAAGATTTGCAGGAAGTTATACGATTATTGCGGCATTTGATATGTGTCTGGCATATTTGTTCAGTTGCCTGTTTTTAAGAAAGACAGCAGGCGTGAAACTTATGATTTGTATTTTAGAGGAAGTTATAAGTAATATTTGTATATTAAGTGTTATGCAATTGACAACGTATATTATTAATACGTCTATTTTTGATTTCCTTGAAAATGAAGGAATGATTTTTCAAATAGGGGCAATTGTATCTAAAATTGTAGTATGGCTTGTATATAAAGGTGTGTATACTTATTTTAGATACATGGCAATACATTTTCCGAAAGAGCAAATTGTTCTTACTAATGTGATGATTGGCTTTACGGCAGTCAGTGTGATATGTATTTTTCTGGCGGTTTCACAAAAAGGTGTCAGTCATTATACAGTTGTCTTGCTTCTGATTGTTTCTTTAGGAATCATTGCTTTATGCGGTTATGTTATCTATATGATGATAACAATTAGTAAGAAGAATGAAAAAATGCAATTGTACCAACTGATAGAGTTAAAAAGCCAGGAGCAGGAGCGGCAACTGGAGGAATGGAAGCATTCGGAAGAGAATATACGGAAGTTTCGACATGATTATAAGAATCACTGCATGAATATGGAGCATTTGCTTGAAGAAGGTGAATATGAAAGTCTGGGTAAGTATTTAAAACAGTTTGTGGCAGAAGAACTGGGAGAGGTCAGATCAATTTATTCGGACAGCCCGATTATAAATGCAGTATTCCATAATAAGATGTCTATATGTAAAGAAAAAGGGATTGATATTTCATGCGATATTACAGGAAGTGTGAAATGCCTTGATAATCTGATCGTTGGGAGTATTTTATTTAATCTGCTGGACAATGCAATCGAGGCATGCGAGAAAAATAAAAAAGAGAAGCGAATCATTTGCCGGATTGCCAGAGAAGCGGACGAGGTAAATATATTTGTAGAAAATAGCATTGAGCAGTCGGTGCTGGCAGAAAACCAGTTACTTGAAACTACAAAGGACAAGAAAGACCAGCACGGCATGGGACATCTGATTGTAGAAGAACAAGTGAAAAGACTGGGCGGCATGGTGGAATATTACGAGGACGAGATGTTCTGTGCACATGTGTATCTGCCGGTGTAGAGGAAAATTCAGAGACAATTATGACTATATTAATTTTAGAAAAATATCTCGACATAATATATTAATTATGGTACAATCCTTTCAAGCACTATATTTCCAAGATGCCGGAACAAAGTGTTTTACGTTTATCCGATGCTTATGAAAGTAAGTCGGAAGAACTGGATTTGGAACTGAGGATCCGATTCATAAATATAAATCCTGGATATAATGAGGAAATAGTAGAAAAAAGTCCGACATTATATCAATATGTGAAATTTGTAGATACAGTCCGCAAATATCAGAAGGAAATACCATTTCCGGAAGCAGTGGAAAAGGCAATTGACGAATGTATCAAAAATGGTATTCTTGCGGAGTTTTTAAGGAAGAACAGAGCAGAGGTGTTAAGAGTGAGCATATTTGAGTATGATGAAGAAGAACATATGAGGCAGGAACGAGAAGAAAGCAGGCAGGAAGGCTTTGAAGAGGGCGAAGAGAGAATTAATGATTTGTATGGTAAGCTATTTGAACTTGGAAGAAGTGAAGATGTTAAGAGAGCAATTAAAGATAAAGAGTATCGGAAAAAGCTTTTAGAAGAATTTCACCTTGATTAAAAATTTTATAGAAACCAGATGCTGTGTTAATGTCCAGCATCTGGTTTTTCTTTACATTTGCAATATATTATGGCCACTAATGTGCTTATAGCGGTCGCCAGTATGCCGGGGCCGACGATGGCAGCAGGATTGATACTGCCGTACTGGCTGCGGTAGGCAATGACATTTACAGGAATGAGCTGCAGGGATGATATATTAATGATAAGAAATGTGCACATTTCATTGCTGGCGGTTCCGGGAGCGCGCACTTTTCCCGGGAGGTGGTATTTGCGGCGGTCGTCTTCCAGATTTTTCAGTTCTTCCATTGCGTTCAGTCCGGCAGGTGTCGCAGCCCAGCCAAGTCCCAGAATGTTAGCAATGATATTCGTGGTGATGTGGGTGGCAGCAGGGTGATTGTCCGGAAGATTTGGGAACAGGAAATGAATCAGTGGCTTCAACTTTCGAGAAAGCTGTTCGATGATGCCGGCTTTTGTTGCAATTTCCATAAGTCCTACCCAGAAGGACATGATACCGATCATAGTAATGCATAGCGTGATTGCTTCCTTAGAAGAATCCAGTGCGGCATTGGTGATGTCGGGCATGCGTCCGGTAAATGCGGCGTAGATAATCCCAAGCATCATCATACCGGCCCAGAGATAATTGAGCATAAGAAAACCTCATAGTTTTCGCTTTATAAAAACTATGAGGTTTGTGTAATAAGTATGTCATATTATTTTCAGAAAAATAATCCAGATGCTGCAATGAAGTATATTTACTGAGAAAGACTTTGGAAGATGTATCATTTATTTTTGTTTACCTGAATCCAGCTTTCTCCATACGGTAAAGATCATCGTGACAAAGCAGGCGGTTCCGCTGATGAAGTTGGAAACCGGCTCGGCAAGAAAGACTCCATTTGTTCCAAGTCCGCCTACAGTCGGAAGCCACAGTGTCAGTGGAATGACGATGATTGCCTTTCGCAGCATGGAGAAGAATACGGCTTGTTTTGCTTTTCCCAGTGCAGTAAATGTGGACTGCCCGGCAAACTGCAGCGACATCATAAAGATTCCAAAGAAATATAAATGCATCGCAGGTACGCCTTCGGCTAACAAATCCGATTCGCTGTTGAACATGTGAATGAAGAAGCGTGGGAAGGCGAGCAGTAATGCCCACATAAAACAGGAAAATAAGATACAGACAATCGTTGTAAATTTGATTGCTGATTTTACACGCGCATGTTTCCCGGCACCGTAGTTAAAGCTCATGACAGGCTGCGCACCACTTGTAAGACCGGTGACCGGCATAGTAATGATTTCCCGGACGGAGTTAATAACGGTCATGATTCCAACGTACAGGTCACCGCCGTATCTGGAAAGAGTTGCGTTACAGACAATCTGTACCGATCCATTTGTAATCGCCATAATAAATCCGGCAAGTCCAAGAGCACAGATTTCCTTTACTAATCGGAAGTCCAGTTTCATATAAGCAAGTGAGAGTGTAAGGATTGCTTTCTTTCCGGTTAGAAAATGTAATACCCAGATTGCAGAGATTCCTTGCGAAATGATGGTCGCAAGAGCGGCTCCGCGGACTCCCATATGGAGAACGAAGATAAAAAGAGGGTCAAGGATCAGGTTCAGGACAGCACCGATGGAGACGGTGAGCATTCCGGTCATTCCAAATCCCTGGGCGTTGATAAAATTGTTCATGCCAAGACTGATCATGACAAAAAGTGTGCCGATAAGGTAGAGGCTGATGTATGCATTTGCATAAGGATAAGTAATATCACTGGCGCCGAACAGGTAAAGCAATGGGCGCTTGGACAGGTAGCACAAAATCATGAGAATACCGCCGGAAATCAGGAGCATGGAAAAGGAGTTGCCGAGAATTTTCCGGGCGCGCGCAGGTTCACCGGCACCTCTTGCCATAGAAAAAAGCGGTGCGCCGCCCATACCGAACAGATTGGTAAAAGCGGTGATGATTGTAATGACCGGCAGAGTCAGACCGATTCCGGTCAGCGCCTGGGTGGACACGTCTGGGAGATGACCGATGTAAATGCGGTCAATAATGTTGTAAAGGACATTAATGAGCTGCGCAAGCGTCATAGGAATTGCAAGACGCAGAATATTTCCAGAGATGCTGCCCTCACCAAAGTCATGAGTGTCCGTAGAGTTTGCTTTTGGTAAAGCATTTGTATTATTTTTATGTAAAAGATTCAATTTCGGAAACTTCCTTTCTGATGCCGGTATGGATTTTATTCCACCGGCATAATATACAACAGATAGTATAGGGCAAGCAAAAGGAGAATTCAAGAATTGAAACTATTTCTTTACCTGTCGGATTTTATTGTACCACTCATGATATTCGGGATTATCTGTTACGGAATTACAATGAAAATTCCAGTTTATGACACATTTGTAAAAGGAGCGAAGGACGGATTTTTGACTGTTATCAAAATTATGCCGACTATGGTAGGGCTTATGGTAGCAGTCGGAGTACTAAGAGCATCCGGATTTCTGGAATTTCTGGCACAAATGATTGGAAAAGTTACACAATATATCGGATTTCCGGGCGAATTAGTTCCACTCACGATAATAAAGATGTTCTCCTCGTCCGCAGCGACAGGATTACTCCTTGATGTCTACAAAGAGTACGGGACAGATTCCTATCTGGGACTTGTGGCATCCATCAGCATGTCCTGCACAGAAACAATATTTTACACTATGAGCGTTTACTTCATGACCGCAAAAGTAACAAAAACAAGATACACACTGCCAGGAGCATTACTGGCAACACTCGCCGGATTGGCGGCCAGCGTAGTACTAGGGGGCGTAGTAAAATAGAAAAGTTACGGTAGAAAACGCAGAATAACTACGTCCCCAAAAGGTTGCTCTTAGGGGCAAAATTCGGTATACTAATAGGAGCAAATCCCGTGTGTTTGTGGGTGAAGGAGGAACGAATGAATCTGATCAGTCGGATTCCGAAGGATTTTTACAAGGTATTCGGAAGTAAATATATGGAATTCTATATGCAGTTTCTTGTGGCGGTTTACGAGGAGAGCAGCCAGTCGTATTCGCTTTTGGGGTTGACTGAGGGCGAGTGTCAGGCGATTATGAATGAGCAGCTTGCCCGTATGACGTTAGACTGGAGTGAGGAGCGTTTTGATGAGGAAGGGGAGCTTTTGACGCGGTCGAACATGGCGATGATAAGTTTACGGCATTTTGAAGACTGGGGATGGCTTAGACGTGACTATGACGAAACACTAAACAGCTATGTAGTATCTTTCCCGGAGTATAGTCAGTTGTATGTGGAGTTGTTCCGTAATCTTTATAGTGATGAGGACAGCAAGGAGCGCGAGAGTGTGCTGGCAGTGTACAGTCACCTTTATACATATAGTTCGGATCGGGAGAAGAATAATGACATTCTGAAAAGTGCACTGCATACGTCAAGATCCCTGCTTCAGATGCTGGCAAATATGCAGGAAGGGATGCGTGGATATTTTGATGAATTATCGAGCCAGCGAAGTTTTTTAGGAATCCAGGAAGTTCTTGTAAAGGAAATCAACAATAGTGACAGCCAGAAATATGCGATTTTGACGACGACCGACAGCTTTTATCGTTACAAGGAAGCGGTCAAAGAGCTGATAGAGAAGAATCTTGGGGAAAATGAGACAAGGCGCGAAGGTTTTGTGGAAAAGCTCCGGGATATTCAAGTTCAGCTGGCGCGAGAGGAGCAGGAGAAGTCTGAAGAACGAAATGTGCAGAATAAGCTGAGCATTCAGCGTTACCGTCTGGAGCGGGCAGTGAAGCTCTGTGACGAAGCGAATGAAATGTTGTACCGCATTTCTAGAGAGTTTGATGCCATTGAGCGAAGATACAATATGCTGATTGAGCAGAAGACTGTATTTGCAAGCCGGGCTGCTGCGAGAATCCGGTACATTTTGATGGAAGGAGCGGTCGAGGAAGATCAGACAATTGCCTTTGTAAATCTTCTGACTCAGAGTGAAAAACGTGATGAAATTTTGGACAAGCTGTCGCAGAAAATGAAGCTGACCGAACCATACCGTGTGATGAACGAAAAAAGTCTGTATCAGAGACGGGACCGGAAAAAAGAAGCATTTGTACCGCAGGCGGTGGCAGAGGTAACAGAACAGGCAGATTCGGAAGAAATGAATGAGTATGTTCTGAAGCCGCTTTACACGCAGAAGGAAATTCGAGAGTTCCGGAAACAAAATGAACAGGAAGGAAACTTTATTGTGACGAAAGACACAGTAAAATCCATGGAAGATCTGGAAAAGCTGTTTCTTGTTTGGCAGGAGGCTACGGAAGTTGCGGAAGGAACGGAAGAGATTGAGGTTGGAGAAGAGCTTGAGAACGAGAATGGTCTGAGATTCTCTAAGCTTGTGATTAAAAAATCTCAGTAATCATCAGGTGAAATATCATAGATGGGGGCTTGTGCCCCAACATCATAATAAGAAAGACAAGGATAAGGAAAAATATATGGTAAATTATATGGAAGAATTGTCTGTGACGGAGGCGGAGAATCTGAAGAAAACCATTTCCGCGCTGTTTCGGCAGACATGCATTTTACAAGTAAAATACGATCCGGTCACATTGACGCCGAGGGATAACCTTCACTATGAAATCTGTGTGAGACACCGGAAATTTATAGAAAACTATCTGTCCGTACTTGGGTGCGAACTGGTACACGACCCACAGGAACACATTTTCAGGCTGACCGGGGAAGGCGTGGCTGTGGAACGTTTGAATGTGACGGCTACGAAGATCATTCTTCTTATTAAAATAATCTATCGGGATAAGATTCTTGGCGAAGGTCTGAATGCGACAGTGACGAATCTGGCGGAGATCCGTGAGTATGGAAAGAACACGAATCTGATCCATGAGAAGCTGACTATGGCAGAGTGGAAAGATGCGCTGTATGTTATGAGCAAGCATCAGATCATCGAGGTGCCGGGCGCAATCCAGAACGTAGAAGATCAGACAAAGATTTACATTTACAGCACAATTAATCTGTATTGCAGTGGTGTAGATATTCAGGCATTGATAAAAGAATATGTTGATGAGGAAGGCGGTGCAGAAGTTGAAGCAGGCGAAGAAGATATTTACAAGAATGCTGATGAATAATTGGGGCGGTGTCAGCCACAAGATCATGGAGTTCCATGAGTATGTCAATCTGTTCAGCGGTAAGAGTGGATCTGGAAAATCAACAGTTATGGATGCCATTCAAGTCGTTCTGTACGGAAGTATTTCCGCTACATTTCTAAATAAGGCGGCGGACGATGCGAAGAACCGCCGAAGTGTGCTCAGTTACCTGCGAGGTGCGCAGAAAGACGGCTCTTACAATCGTGATGGACAGGACTTCTGCTCTCAGATCGTACTGGAGATATTTGACACCGGAACGAAGGTGAGCACTTGTATCGGTGTTGCATTCGAAGTTGGGAAAAATGATACCGATATCCGAAAGTATACATTTTTCAGCCACTCTGGAAAAATTCCGGAGGACGAGTATCTGACGGAGAAAGGTGTGCCATATACAATTGCAGGACTCAGAAAGCTTGTGGAAAAGCGAGTGGAATCTTCGGACAATCGTGGACGAGGTGATGTGAACCGTCTTTATCCGTCAAAAGAGGCATATCTGAAAACGGTTTATGATGTGATTTTTGGATATGTGGAGCCGGGGCGCATGATGACCATGGAAAAGAGTGCGATTGCCCTTCGCATGACAAATGGAACGGGTCAGTTTATCCGTGATTATATGTTCCCGAAGAGTAAGGAGGACACGGTTTCGACCATCAGTGACCAGCTTGGTGCGTACCGTGAGATCAAAGAGCGTGTGGAAGACCTGGAGAATCGAATCCATCTTCTGGATGAGATCAGCCGGCAGAATCTGGCACTTCAGACGACGCGTGCGGATAAGATCCATGTGGAACAGGTGTTAAAATATATTGATATTGAAAGCTTCAAGACGAAGATTGAGGCGAGAAGTCAAGATCTTATGGATATCAATGAGAAGATTCGTGCCAGAGAAAAACAGCAGAATGAGAATAATGAGAAAAAGACACAGCTTACGAACGCACTTGTTGAGGTAGAAGCGGAACTAAAATCCAGTGATTATGGTCAGAAGGAGAAGGAGCTGAAGAGTCTTAAGGAGACCATTAAGCTTCTGGCCCGCAACAGTGAGCAGTGGCGCGAGGTTGTAAAAGGACTTGCCCGCTGGGAGGAAGATGAAGAGATCAGTGCCTATGTGAGCAATCCGGCACTTCAGAGGATTGATGAGATCAAGTCGGGAAATGTTTCAAAGGAAGCAATTGAGAAGCTAAAGAAACAACTAAGTGACGCGCTGGAGAGCATTAATGAAGAAGTGGATGAAATCGGTACAAGAATCAGTCAGAACCGCAAGGATTTGAAAGAGAAAAAGGAAATGGTGGAGGATCTGAAAAACGACCGCAAACCGTACCGAAAAGAGTTAAAACAGGCAAGGCAGGAGTTACAGAACCGTCTGAGCACACAATATGGAAGAACCATTCACGTCAACATTTTCGCAGACCTTTTTGACATTACAGATGAGAAGTGGAAAAATGCGATTGAAGGTCGTATGGGGCGTGTGAAACACAGTCTTGTGACCGCACCGGAGTACGCCCTTGATGCAGCGAAAGTATTTCGTAAGCTTCAATATCTTGGTGGGATTGATGAAGTAGATCTGTTAGATACGGCCGCAATTGTGAAGTCCGAGCCAAAAGTTCATGACAATTCAATCTATGAGGCTGTTCATGCAGAAGAACCATACGTGGACCAGTGCCTGCGCCGTTATCTCGGAAGAATTGCCAAATGCGAGACAGAGGAAGAACTCCGTGCTTCCGGAAATGGTGTAACAGCCGACTGTTATTCTTATAATAATTACATTTTCCGTCATCTGAAGAAAAATGATTACGAAAAATATGCCTGCATTGGAACGAAGGTTTCTAAGGCAAAGCTTCGTGAAATGGAAGATGAGGTTCTGAAGCTGAGTGAAGAAGTATTGCAAGATCAGCAGATGCAGCAAAGCCTGAAAGCAGCCCAGGGATTTGAGCGGCTGAACCAAAGCACAGATCAGATTCTGCATCTGGCCGGGGCAGGCGAAGAACTGCAGGCATTTTATGAGAAACAGGATCAGCTGGAGAAGGAACTGCGAGAGCTTCGTGAAGGAAGCAGAACTGCGGAACTCAATCAGCAGAAGACAGAATTAGAAGTAAAAATCCGGGAAAATGAGAAGATATCTGAACAGCTTCAGAAAGAAATACTGGGCTTTGCCAAGACACAGGGACAGGCAGAGCAGGATATCGTGAATTTCCAGAATCGTATGGATTTCCTGATGCAGGGATTTGTGCTGAATGAAGAACTGCAGACTGAAGTCCGGGAAGCGGTAAAGACACAATCCGAGCAGACATACCGCCGTAAGAAGAGTAAAGAATCTGAAGAGCTGATGAAGCAGGAAGAGGAAGTACGTGATCTTCTGACACGTGCGAGAAATCAATTCAATCAGGCATATCCATCCTATGGTCTGACGGGCGTAGAACACGAAAATGTTTCTTATGACAGGATCTTGAATCAATGCAGACAGGATTTTGAGCCGAAGTATAAAGATGAATTCCAGAAACAGTATGATCTGATCTACCATACGCTTCGTGAAAATGTAATCGCGACGATCCACGGTGAAATCAAAGCGGCATACCGTCACAGGAAAGAAATCAATCGTATGCTGGCAAAGATTAAATTCTCTGACAGTATTTACCAGATTGATATTCTTCCGGCAGAAAATGAAAATGGACAGTTCTATGAGATGCTGATGGCACCGGAATTGGACAGCAAAGTGCTGGACGATGATGGTTTCGACGGACAGATCACGCTTGGCGAAGACACATTTTATCAGAAGTACGAGCAACAGATCCAGCGCCTGACGGAGAAATTCATGCCTCCGAAAGACGAAGATGCCAGGTCCTTAAGCCAGCACCGTCAGCAGATGGAGCAGTACGTGGATTACCGGAATTATCTGACCTTCAGTATGTATGAACGAGTAGAAGATGAAGATGGAAATGTGAAAAAAAATGCGGTCGATGACATGGCAGGACGTGATTCCGGAGGAGAAGGACAAAATCCGAAATATGTGGCACTTCTGGCAGGATTTGCAATGCTTTATATGCAGCAGACAAATCGCGATTCCAAAATAAGACTGGTACTTTTGGATGAAGCATTTTCCAAAATGGACAAAGAACGAAGCGAAGTCTGCCTGCACTACGCAAGAGAACTGGAATTACAGTTGATTGTGTGCGTACCGGACGAGCGGCTGCAGTCTTTGATCCGAAATGTGGACAGTGTGTACGGATTTAGAAGATATCAGAATCAGGTAAGTATGATGCATATCGATAAAGGAGAATATCTGGATATGATTGAGGGGAAGATTTGACTCGCATGAGTCAAATCTTCCCTTGAAACTTTTCCGCTAATACGCATTTTTAATTTGTTTCTGTAGAATTTCAAATGGCGCCGGTCCGGTATCGAGGATGCATTGGTGGAACTGATTCTGGGTAAAATCATCTCCCCAGGTTTTTATTGCCAGTTTCTTTAATTCCAGAAATTCCACGTATCCGATGTAATATTTGAGATAATTGCCGGGATCTGCGACAATCAGATCAAAAATGTCCTCGATTGTCCTTTCATTCGTGATTCCATAGGTCCGGAAAAAGGCAACTGTTTCAGCAAGAGTCCAGCCGTCATAGTGGATGCCCATATCGGCGAGGGCGTAAAGTCCGAGAATGACGGAGGCATTATGTTGGAGAAGTGTTGCCATATCATGAGAAAGCGGGGAATAGTAATAACTCAGCATTTCACAATATGTAGCCCAACCTTCGGTATATCCGCCAAATGACAGAAGATCTCGAATCGGAGGGTGTTTGGTGGCGGAGTAGTAGACTGTCTGATATAAATGCCCCGGATAACCTTCGTGTGCCAGAGTTGTAAAGAGAGTCAGGTCATCAGAAATGTGTCCGGGATTAATATAGATGACGTTTTCGCCACTGTTATCAATTGGCGGAATCATGTAAAAAGCAGGACTTAAATATTCTTCCATAGCTTCCTGAACATATTTTATTTCGAAAGAAACTTTTGGAGGTTTTGGGAATGAGCCGGATATTTTATCTTGCAGCGTATTTAAAATGTTGACCGGATCATCAGAAGAAAATTCGGTACCGTGACCTTTGAATAAATCAGAAGCTGCTCCCGGTGTGGTACCTTGTACAGAGCCAGAATGAGCTTCAGAGTTCTTATGGAAACTGGAATTGTTTAATAATTTCTGCATCGTTAGCAGGTCACTTTGAATTTGTCTTTGTGCAAGTTTCTGAAGCTGTGGAATGGTTCTGGCAGAACCGGTCTGTTCTTTTACTGAGAGTTCATAATATTTTTTTCCATCAGGAAGATAACAGAGTCCCCGTTTGTTGTTTCCGGTATCACGAAGATTTTGGAGTCCGTCACTAAGAGAAGTGAACGCCGGAAGAACGTAATTTAAAACGGCGTCACGATTTTGTTTCTTATAATCTTCAGAAGTTACAGCAGGCAAATTCAAAGCGTCAATTTTAGAATCAAATGTGGCATAAAGATAGTTATTTTTCATGGTGGCAAATGTCTGACATTCCGTGATAATGTCGTCGGCGACGTAGGAAGCCATGAAAAGTCCGGCGCTGCTTTTTGCTTTCTCAAATGTGAGAATAGATTGGAAATAATCGGGAATGGTAGTCAGAAGTTTCAGGTAAGTGTCAATATCGTCAGTATTATAAAAACGATATTCTGACAGAAGAATAGGAAGCTGTGCCTGAGTACCGGTAAGTGGTGTGAGAGGTTCTTCATATAAAAGATACGGCCCCATTTCCAAAGAAGAGGTGTAAGAGTGTTCAAGAATGTCGTAAGTCAGCTTATTATAATCAGACAGCTTGTTCCGTTTGAACTGATGAAGACTTGCAAGAGCATTTTCCGCAGAAGCGCATATAAGCGCCGAGTCTGTTCCGGCGTATCCACAAGAGACAGGTGGATTTTGAATTCCATAAGATTCCGGATCTTTTACTGTGTAATGAAGCGTGATCGTATTCGCAGACACCTCCTGCCTAAATAGTTCCTCCACGTATCGGTCGAAGCGGGAATTCATATCCAAAGCTGAAGTTCCACCAACAATCGCACTTAGAAGCAGCGCAAAAATCAGCAGACCGGACATAAAACCAACCAACAGAAAGTGCCGTTTTTTATAAAGAGACATACAAAGAATCCTTTCAGTGCCTTTCTATAATATTTATGAACAGAGTTCGGAGAAAATGTGTTATCATGGAATACATGACATAGAAAAAATGCCGAGGCATTCTTGAAAAAAAGTGATTTTTGTAAAATGTGTAGTGAATTTACAGAAAATCACATTTGAAAGGAGTTAGAAAATGCAGTTAACACATTTTGATGAAAATGGAAAAGCAATCATGGTCGATGTTACGGAGAAAAATGACACAGTCCGGGAGGCTACGGCAAAAGGACGTATCCTGGTGAGCAAGGAAGTCTACGATGCGATTGAAGCCGGAACAGTCGGAAAGGGGGACGTGCTCGGAGTGGCAACAACTGCCGGAATTATGGGTGCAAAGAGAACTTCCGAACTGATTCCGATGTGCCATATTCTTCCAATCACAAAATGCCGTGTGAATTTCGAGATGAAACCAGAGGAATGTGCAATTGACTGTTATTGTACAGTAAAAGTGACCGGGAAGACAGGCGTGGAGATGGAAGCCCTCACAGGTGTCAGTGTGGCACTCCTTACTGTATATGATATGTGTAAAGCCATCGATAAATCTATGGAAATCGGAGAGATTTATCTTTGTCATAAAAGTGGCGGAAAAAGTGGTGAGATCAGAAACGAAAAGATTGACGGTCAGAAAGCAAGGCCTTGCCAGAACTAAGGGAGCGCTAAATCCGTTGACAAATAAGAGGTTATTGCTATAATAATTTTATTATATATTAGAAATGGTGGGACAGATGAAGATAGGCGCAGTAATATTGGTGACCGGAGTCGGGATACCAGATGAGGAGATGGAAAAGTTTCTTGAGATGAAGAGACCGACCATTTTCGAACAGATGATTGTAAGCTATCAACGTGCGGGTGTGGCAGACATTGCTCTGGTCACACGGGATGGAATGGCAGATAAGATAGAGCAGACATTGCATCGTCGCGGGGTTACATTTTTGGATATAGAGTCAGATTCCTTTGAATTAGCAGTTCTGAAGGGACTTTCTTATCTATCGGATACATGCGAACGTATTTTTGTCGGAGATATTCGTTTTCCTTTTTTTCAACCGGATATATTGTTAATGATGCAGAAGCGTCAGGCAGAATTGCTTGGTGCAGTATATGGAGGTATGTTTGGCGACTTAATCTGTACCAGTCAGGCCTGCGCAAGAAATATCTGCAAAAAACTGGAACAACAGATTGAAGAGAGTGCAGAGATGGCAGAAGGAACCGTCAGAAGTACCGGTGTGGCGGCTTTTTGGAAGCAGTTCGGTTATCGGATCGCGCATATAGAGGTTGAGAATGAAGGGATTCTTGTGAAGGTGACATCTGCACGGGAATATGAAGAAAGACGGCAGATATTTGCAGAGAAGCAGATACGAGGTCATGTGAAAGTAAGTCTTGCAGTGAATCGTTCTTTTTTTGGACCGGGTGCTGTAACACTTCTGACTCAGATCGATCGTCTGGGTTCTGTGCGGGAGGCCTGCGCAAAGACCGGTATGTCTTACAGTAAAGGCTGGAAGCTCATCCATACAGCGGAGGAAGAGACAGGCTGGAAGATCGTGGAGCGCATGAGCGGTGGAAAGAATGGTGGCGAAGCCTATATAACTGAGCGTGGGCATATGCTTCTTAAAAAATATGAACTTTACAGGGAACGCGTTGAAGCGGCAGCCCAGGACATTTATAAAGATGTTTTTCAAGACGGTGAATTATTTTAATTAAATTCTTGAATTAAATTAAAAGCACTTCTACAGGGGACGAGCAGCTAATAACAAAAAGGGAAAGAAGACTGGCGCATGAGAATTTTAATAAGAGGAGCAGGAGATCTGGCTACGGGAATTGCATATCGCCTATATAAATGCGGATTTGAAATTATTATGACAGAGACGAAAGTTCCATTGACTGTACGACGGACAATTGCATTTTCTAGAGCAGTGTATGAAGGAAATGCAGAAGTAGAACATGTTACTGCGAAACTGACTGACGGACCGGAACAGATAGATGATAGAATAAAAAAGGGGTATATACCGCTTCTTGTGGATCCAGGACTTAAGTATCTGAAAGAGTATAAGGCAGATGTAGTTGTAGATGCAATACTGGCAAAAAAAAATCTGGGAACAACGATAGACGCTGCTGAATTTGTAATTGGGGTCGGACCTGGATTTACCGCTGGAAAAGACTGCCACGTAGTAGTGGAGACTATGAGAGGACATAATCTTGGTAAAGTGATCCATGAAGGCTGTGCAATTCCGAATACAGGAATCCCGGCAGAAATAGGAGGATATTCTATTGAAAGGATCATCCGTGCATCGGCAGACGGACTTTATGAGCCTGTGGTTAAAATCGGTGATCATGTGGAAAAAGATCAGATTGTTGCTTATAGCGGTGGAAAATCTGTCCGAGCGTTGATGAGTGGTATTGTCCGGGGAATGCTGCAGCCAGGGGTAAATGTTACAATTGGCATGAAGTGTGGAGATATTGATGCCAGATGTAAGGAAGAATATTGTTATACGATTTCGGATAAAGCCAGAGCAATCGGTGGCGGGGTGCTGGAAGCAATCATGGAGCATTTCAATGGAGAAAAACATATCCTATAAGAAATGATGCGAGGGACAGAATAAAAGAATTTGTGAATTTTGAATGACTGAGGAATATGACGAATTAGTTGACAAAAAAACCTGTTTTGTTATAATATATTATATAAATTTGAGCGAAATTATAGGGGATTTTGTTTACCTTAGATAAAAGGTGAAAAATCCCTATTTTAATATCAAAAAAATTGATATTAAAATAACTGAGAAATGTTATAAAAATATTTTTTTAAACTGCGAATAGTTTTGAAAAAATATTCGAAGGGAATGGACAAAATGAAATTAATGCGAACGGAAGATGCAGTGGGGCAGGTATTGTGCCATGACATCACACAAATTATCAAAGGCGTTACGAAGGATGCCGTATTTCGAAAAGGCCATATTATTACAGAGGAAGACATACCGGTACTTTTAAGTGTGGGAAAAGATCACATTTACATTTGGGAGAATAATGAGAATATGCTTCATGAAAATGATGCGGCTAAGATCTTGTATGATATGTGTGCAAATGAGCACATGACCCCATCGGAAATCAAAGAAGGAAAAATTGAACTGATCGCGGAGTGTGACGGTCTTTTAAAGGTTGATACAGAGCGATTGAATGCAGTAAATGCGCTTGGTGAAATGATGATTGCCTGTCGTCATGGAAACTTTCCGGTAAAAAAGGGCGATAAGATTGCCGGGACAAGGATTATTCCTCTTGTTATTGAAAAAGAAAAAATGGAGCGTGCAAAAAAAGCAGCTGGTGAAGAACCGATTTTTGAGCTGATTCCATTTAAAAAGATGAAAGCTGCAATTGTAAATACTGGAAATGAAGTATTTTACGGAAGAATCAAAGATACATTTACACCGGTTATTATCGAAAAATTGAAAGAATATGGAGCAGAGGTCGTCGGGCATGTAGTAAGTGATGATAACCATGAACATATTACAGCGGCTATTCAGAAATTTTTGGATGAAGGGGTGGATATGGTACTTTGTACAGGCGGAATGAGTGTGGATCCAGATGACCGTACTCCGCTTGCGATTAAGAATACAGGTGCTGAGATTGTGACTTACGGAGCACCTGTACTTCCGGGAGCCATGTTCTTGCTGTCCTACTATGGAGAGAAAAAAAGACCAGTCATTGGTCTTCCGGGATGCGTTATGTATGCGAAACGGACTATTTTTGATTTGGTTCTGCCACGGATCGTGGCTGGAGAGATTCTGAAAAAAGCAGATATTGATACACTGGGAGAAGGCGGCTTATGCTTGAATTGTCCGGTCTGTACTTTCCCGAATTGCGGATTTGGAAAGTAGGTGAGTGCGGATGTGGGAATTCTTACAAAAATTAAAACAACTGCAGCCAGAGAGTAAAAATATCGTTTTGACAGGACTGACAGGAGAGGCACTTGGGGAAAAAGCGCTTGTCTCGAATGGAAAGCTGGTATGGACATCTGTTGCAGGGGGATTTTTAGAACAGCATGACCAGCAGATAGAGCAGGTAGAAGTAAATGGTATAGCGCTTGTTGATGGTGAAAAAATATTTGGTGAAGTTGTAGGTGGACAGAAGAAAATCGTGATCTGTGGTGGGGGACATGTTTCCATGCCGATTATTCAGCTTGGCAGACAGATTGGATGTTATGTAACAGTACTGGAAGACAGACCGAAATTTGCAGATAACGCCAGAAGAGCAGGAGCAGACAAAGTTATTTGCGATACATTTGAAGCGGGACTGGAACGGATTTCCGGTGATTTAGATACGTTTTTTGTAATCGTTACCCGCGGACATGTGTATGATCGGATCTGTCTGGAAAGTATTGTAAGAAAACCACATGCGTACATTGGAATGATGGGAAGCCGCAGAAGAGTGGCACAGGTAAAACATAGTGTCCTTGAAAATGGAGCCGATCCACAGGTGATCAGTCAGTTACATTCTCCGATCGGCCTGGATATAAAGGCGGAGACACCGGAAGAAATCGCAATATCCATTATGGCAGAAATTATACAGGTCAAGAATCAGGATAAACGAGGAGCCGGTTATTCGAATGAAATCCGGGATGCAATCGTGAAATGTGAGGATCAGAAAAAGATATTGGCAACGATAGTCGAGCGAAAAGGAAGTGCGCCAAGAAGCGTTGGAACAAAGATGTTGATCATGGAAGACGGACGATGTGTAGACACTATTGGGGGCGGCTGTATTGAAGCCACGATTGTCAGCAAAGCGTTATTAATACTGCGAGGATGCGCAAAAGCGCCACAGATCGTGCATGTGGATATGACTGGTGCAGATGCTGAGGAAGAAGGCATGGTGTGTGGTGGTAAAGTAAAGGTATTGTTGGAGGAAGTTTAAAGATTTATGAAGGATCAGTATGGAAGAATAATAGATTATATGAGAATTTCCATTACGGATCGGTGTAATCTCCGGTGTCGGTATTGTATGCCGGAAGGAGTAGAATTAGTTCCGATGAAGAACATTCTTTCTTACGAAGAAATTGAGATGGTCTGTCAGGCGGCTGCAAAGGCCGGAATCCGTAAATTCAAAATTACAGGAGGAGAACCGCTAGTAAGACTGGGGTGTCCGGAATTGATTGGAAAAATTAAGAAGATTCCGGGAGTAGAGCAGGTAACAATGACTACGAATGGTGTCCTGCTGTCAAAATATTTGCCAGAACTATTGGAAAATGGGCTGGATGCGGTGAATATTAGTCTGGATACACTGGATCGGGAACGTTATCAGGTGATTACAGGACGGAACGAACTTTTCAGGGTACTGGAAAGTGTGGATCAGGCAGTAGATGCCGGAATTCCAGTAAAAATCAACAGTGTACTTCAAAAAGGCATGAATGAGGATGAATTTCTGGCACTTGCAAGATTGACGCTGGAGAAAAAGCTGGATGTACGTTTTATTGAGATGATGCCGATTGGGCTTGGAAAAAAGTTTGAGACGATTTACAATGAAGACATTTTGGAAGAGTTAAAGAAACAATATCCTGATATTCAGGAAGATCGACAGATTCATGGAAATGGACCGGCAGTTTATGTGAAGCTTCCGGGCGGGCAGGGAAGTGTAGGATTTATCAGTGCACTTCATGGAAAATTTTGTCAGTATTGTAACCGGATACGCATGACGGCGCAAGGGTGTTTAAAACCATGTCTGGGCTATGGAAAAGGCGTGGAGCTGAAGGATATTTTTGACAGGCATGAAAAGCCGCAGAGATGCGGAACAACAATGGCAGATCAAGAAACATTGGAATATTTGTATCAGGCAATCACGGAGGCAATTCAGTTAAAGCCAAAAAGCCACCGTTTTGAAAATTTAAGTGAAATTACAGAAGATAAGAAAATGAGTCAAATTGGGGGATAGAGCTGTGGGAAAGATATTAGCAATCTGTATTAGTGAGAAAAAAGGAACCCAGAAAAAACCGATCGAGTCTGCAAGACTGGTGGAAGAATGGGGAATTGAAGGAGATGCCCATGTGGGTAAATGGCACCGTCAGGTGAGTATGCTTTCATTTGAAAAGATTGAAGCATTTCGAGAGAAAGGTGCGGACGTAGACTTTGGAGCATTTGGAGAGAATCTTGTTGTGGAAGGGTTTGATCTGAGTAAAGTCCCGGTAGGAACGAAATTTCAGATTGGAGAAGCAATTTTGGAATTGACGCAGATTGGAAAAGAATGCCATAGCCACTGTGCGATCTACAAGGTTATGGGTGATTGTATCATGCCAAGAGAAGGTGTGTTCACAAGGGTTCTGAAAGGTGGCGAGATTAAGGCTGGTGATGAGATCACAATGCTCCCATTGGAAAAAGATCGTCCGTTTACGGCGGCGGTTATTACTTTGAGTGATAAAGGTGCTGCAGGAGAGCGGGAGGATAAGAGTGGTCCATTGATTCAGGAGATGCTTATGAAGGAAGGATATGATGTGATAGAGACATTACTGCTTCCGGACGGAGAGCAGCCTTTGAAGCATCAGCTTATGAGACTGGCAGACCAGAGACAGGTCAATGTGATCTTTACGACAGGTGGGACCGGATTTGCAGAAAGAGATGTGACACCAGAGGCAACACAGGCAGTCTGTGACCGCATGGCGATGGGAATTGCAGATGCGATCCGTCAGTATTCACTTTCTATTACCGGAAGAGCAATGCTAAGCCGGGCTGTATCCGGAATTCGAAAAAAGACGTTGATTGTTAATCTTCCGGGAAGTCCGAAGGCTGTAAAAGAGAGTCTGGAGTATGTATTGCCGCATCTGGGACATGGACTTGGAATTTTGCGTGGCACAGATGGTGAATGTGGAAATAGCTGATAATTTATGATATTAGTGAGGATAATAATAGCGGTTGCATGTGAGAGCAGACATGAAAATGTGTAAACATGTATAAACGACCGCTATATTATTTATAACACCGATTATTTTTGTAAAACGAATCGCATTTTCAAAAACAGTCATTATGCTAATCCAAAAGAGGGAGAAACGAGATGAAAAAAAGAGTCTTAGCAACATTACTTGCAATGTCTATGGTATTAGGACTTGCAGCATGCGGAAGTAAATCCGACAGCAAAGATGACAAAAAAGAGGAGACAAAAACAGAGGCGAAGGCTGATGATGCAGAAGATGTAGAGCTTCAGGTATTTATTGCCGCCAGCTTGAGCAAAGTTATGGATGAAGTCGCAACAGAGTATCAGAAAGATTATCCAAATGTGAAGATTACATTTAATGCAGATAGTTCAGGAACACTGCTTACACAGATCGAGGAAGGATATGCGTGTGATGTATTCTTTTCAGCAGCTCAGAAACAGATGGATCAGCTGGAGAAGACAGACGGACTTGTAGTTGACGGAACACGTAAGAACGTTGTAAACAATCAGGTCGTAGTTGTAACACGTAAAGACAGTGGAACAAAGGTTACCGGACTTGAGACCTTAAAAGATGCTTCCAGCATCGCTCTTGCAGGTGGAAGCGTACCGGTTGGGAAATATACAAGACAGGCACTTGTAAACCTTGGAATTCTTTACAAAGTTGATGATGTATCCACAATTCATACAGAGACAATCTCCGAGAAACTTGGCGGAGTTGAGATCAGCGAGCAGGATAACGTAAGTAAAGTA
>OGZV01001561.1_pt1 | contig 20642 bp, 15 predicted proteins | sample 1576861 | NCBI WGS metagenome assembly OGZV01 (sample SAMEA3541501, study PRJEB24748) | human gut metagenome | biome: human gut; feature: human-associated habitat; material: faeces | place: China | collected 2012
CGATGCCGGTGGCCCCGTCCACAAACCAGTCGCCGCCCTTGATCAGGCACAGCAGACCCACGATAAATAACAGAACAGGGATCAGCATAATATCTCTCCTTTTTAATAATAGCGGCAGAGGCACAAAAAAAGACCTTTATCACATCCAGCCCAAAACGGGAAAATGTGATAAAAGTCTCAAGCATCCGGTACTGCATCGGGCATTTCTGCCGGGGGTGTCGCTGCAGCACAGCGCACCCGTTTTTCAACTAAAGTACGCCCCTTACTCCCTTTTATCCAGAGAATATTATACCTGTTTTCCAGCAAAAGCGCAAGGGTAAATATGGGATTTATTCTGCCTTGGTCACTTTTTTGGCGTTGGGGTAAATATGCTCCATGCGGGCGTTGTCGAAATGCTCGTCTTTTGTAGTATTCTGCTGCATTTACTTCCACCGGCACATCCTTTCGCCTGCGTTCCGGCAGCTTGAGGAAGACCGGCGGGAGTCCCGACGGCGGATGGACGAGCTGCAGATGGAGCGCCAGCAGATGCAGACCGAGCTGTCCCGGCTGGCGGACGTGTGCCGCAACGAGTCGGTGCCCGATGCCTTCCAGACCTTCGTGGCGGGCATCCCCACCCTGACCAAGACCGAGCGCCGCATCTTTGACGGCTACGCCGCCGGGCTGCGCTCCAAGGAAATCGCGGAGCAGCTGGACATCAAGGACAGCACCCTGCGTTTCCATAACAAGAACATCTACGACAAACTGGGGGTCAGCTCCCTCAAGCAGCTGCAGCAGTTCGTGGCGATCCTGAACTCCGGCAGCGGCAGCGCCCCGGACTCCGCCCCGGACGAAAAGTGACCCAGCAAGCAATATTTTCGTCTATACGGGTGCGAGTAAATTGCAAAAGGCCGCTGTACCGCAGAGCACTTCTCCGGCACAGCGACCTTTTCGTTTTTGGCTGCGGCTTACCGCATCCGTCCATCGCCGCCCATCAAGGCGGTCATTACACCGCCTTTCGCATTAATCCATCGGATGGTTTCATTTTTCACCTCTTAAATTCAGGCTTTCCCCTCTCCGTCACCTCCTGCTTTTTCGCCCAGCTCAGAGTTCGCCGTCCTGCCACTGGCTCCCGCTCTGGGGGAGCTGCCCGCCGGAAAGCGGACGGAGCGGGGCGTCCAGCTCCAGCAGGGTGGCCGCTGCGGCCTCGTCGAGGCTCTGGACGCTGCGCAGTTTCCGGCTGATGGCGCGGCTGCGCACCCCGATGAGGTTGTCAAGCTCTTCGTCGGTCTGGCGGAGGCGCTGCTGCATTTTGGAGAGCCCCTGCCCGAACTTGTCGAACTCGGTCTTCACGGCACCGAGCAACTGCCAGACCTCACCCGACCGCTTCTGGATAGCCAGCGTCTTGAAGCCCATCTGCAAGCTGTTCAGCAGCGCCGCCATGGTGCTGGGGCCGGCCACATTCACCTGATAGTCCCGCTGCAGCACTTCCAGCAATCCGGCATTGACCACCTCGGCATACAGGCCCTCAAACGGCAGGAACAGGATGCCGAACGTCGTGGTATAGGGCGGTTCCACGTACTTTTCTCGGATGTCCTTTGCCTCGCTGCGCAGCACCAGCTCCAGCGCGTGGCGGGCATTCTCCACCGCCTGCGCATCGCCGGAAGCCTGTGCATCCTGCAAATGGGCGTAGGTGTCGCCGGGGAATTTCGAGTCGATGGGCAGCCAGACCGTACTGCCGTCCATGCCCGGCATCTTGACGGCATATTCCACCCGCTGGCTGCTGCCGGGGATGGTGGCCACGTTGGTCTCGTACTGTTCCGGGGCAAGGATCTCTTCCAGAATGGCCCCCAGCTGGATCTCGCCGAGGATGCCGCGGGTCTTGACGCCGGAGAGCACCTGCTTCAGCCCGCCGACGTCGGCGGCAAGGTTCTGCATCTCGCCCAGCCCCTTATACACCTGTTCCAGCTGCTCGTTGACGGCCTTGAAACTCTCGCTCACCCGCTTTTGCAGAGTATCCTGCAACTGTTCATCGACGGTGTGGCGGATCTCATCCAGTTTGCGGTTGTTCTCGGCCTGCAGGGCGGTCATGCTCTCGGCCATGCTCCGGCGCAGCTCTTCCAGCTTCTGGGTATTGGATGCTTCCAACGAACGCAGACGGCGTTCCAGAAGCTGCTGCTGGCTGTCCTGCCCCTGTGCCAGCGTCGTGCTCATGTTCTGCACCGCAGTCTGCAGCGTCTCGCTGACGCTGCGCAGGGCGGTGTGATTCTGCTCAGCAAGGGCCGACTGCCTGGCCGCAAACTCTCTGGCCTGCGCATCCAGCTGCTGCTGCATCCAGTGCTTGAGCTCGTCGTGATCCGGTGCACCGCCCTGCTTTTTGCCGGTGCGCCAGAGCACCACGGCCAGTTCCAGGCAGATGGTGACCAGCAGAAGAGTGTAAAGTCCTGCCAGATATTCCATAAATGGTTTTCTCCTATCATCAAAATCCGGGTCCCGCAGAAGGCAGGGCCCGGTGTTTTTTTACAGTAATTCGTAGTTCACAAGTTCCTTGCGGGTGTCAAGGGCATCGCCATACAGGCCCACGCCGTCCACCTCGCATTCGCCGGACTGGTTGTCGTAAGGGTCGGAGCGGAAGCCGGTCATGGGCGGGTCGAAGGGGGCCTCGAAGACGCGGTTCGCCACCATCCGCCCGGTGTCCAGACTGCCGAAGTAGTGGCGGCGCATCTTTTCATCGCCCTGCCGCGCCATCGACGCGCCGAACGAGCAGTCCGCATACATCCAGCCCTTGGGCGCGATGTAGAACATAGCCCAGTCGTGGCAGCCCACACCTGTGAGCGAGACGGACAGGCCGCTCTGCCACTGGGCCGGGATGCCCACCAGACGGCAGAGGGTGATGAAGGTCAGCGCCATGATGCCGCAGTCGCCCCGGCGGTTCCGGGCGCACTGGTCGGGCAGGCACTCCTGCACGAAGTAGGCGGGCTGATAGTGGTAGCGCACGTTCAGGGTGACGTAATCGTAGATGCGTTTTGCCTTTTCCGCCGGGTCGGTGATGCCGTCGGTCAGCTGGTGGGCCAGCGCCCGCAGATAGGGCGTGAAGACGATGTGCGGCGCTTCCTCGCCGGTGTCAAAGGTCGGCTGCTGTGCATCCGGCCGGATGTCCATCGGGTCTGTGTAGACGGCCGTGGTCCGGTAGCGGTACTCCACCCCAAAGCGGCGGTTCTCGGTGAGGTCTGCCTCCCAGAAGACCGTCCGCTGAGGCGCGTTCTCGTCCGCGATGCGGGCAGGCGGCTCGGTGCAGTCCAGCAGCTCGATCTCGCTCTGGGAAAGACAGGCAGCCGGGATGGGCAGCCAGGCGCGGACATGCACACTGTTCCGCCCCTCCGCCTTCGCCTCGGCCAGTGCGGCGGCAAAGGCTTCGTCCGACATGCCAACGCTGGTCTTCAGGGTGATGCGGGCGCTTGCCTGGCTGTCCCGCTCCATCTGTTCATGCTGGCGGTTGCGGAACTCCCGCGCCGAGGTGCCGGGGGCAGGCGGGTCGATCTGGCGGGCGGCGAGGTCGGCATGGGTCGCCAGCAGCGTTTCGGCAAAGCGGTCGAGGTAGTGCTTCTCCCCTTCCACGAACCGCCAGTCCACCCGGCCCTCCTTCACGAGAAGCCGGAACTCCTCGCGCGTGAAGTCCCGCACCAGCCCCTGCATCCGGGCCACGGCCTCGTCCTCGGTGTAGCAGTATTCTGCCGGGATGCGGCGCATCATCTCCCGCTGGGCCAGCATCGCGTCCCGCAGGGCCTCCACACCGTGGGGCGTGGGGTTCTGGGGCAGCTCCTCTCCCACCGGTTCCGCGCCCTGGCTGCGGGGGCTGTTCTGGGTCACCGTCCAGTCCTCGGCCAGATAGGCATCGATCCGCTCGATGGCCTCCTGATAATACCCGGCGGCTTTCAGCCGCTCCACATCGTCCGGCAGGCCCACATTCAGGCTGCGGAACGTCTCGTTCCAGTTTTTCATCCTACAACGCTTCCTTTCTTGCTCCTTATGCGGCAGGCTGCTGCGCCTGCGCGGTCTGCTCTTCCCAGAAGGCGGCGGCATCGTTGAGCCAGCCTTCTGCATCCGTTCCCTCTGCTATGCCAATACCGTGGAACGCACGTTTGTACACACTTTCGTGGTACGGAACACCATTTCTCGCCAGTGCTTTTTGAAGTGCCGGGCCCTGCTCATAATAATTGAAGGCCATCAACAAAATGTCATTCAACCCATACCAGAAATATGTTGGCGGAAAATCCGGTGTCACACAGCCGGAAATATTATAATCGTAGTAGCGCAGATCTTCCGAATACGTATCGATCAGCCAACGGTAAATCGGTTTTGCTTCATAGAAATTATTGATCGGATACGCCAACAGCAGTACGCCGGGCCGAGGCACATTGTAACGAGGATATCCCACTTCTTGCCCGCAGAATACGCCCGCAATCTGACCACCGGAAGAATATCCCAGCAGCGCATAATCTTCCGTCTGGACCCCGAATTTTTCTGCGTTGGCCGTAATCAGTTGAATCGCACGGCCAAGGTCCTGAATCGGTGCGTTGTCCTTTGCTTCACTTCCGATCCGATACCGAAGTGCAAATACCGCATATCCTTTTTGATGCAGTTCCCATGCAGTGGAAACACCGCCCCGCATCTCTCCGCTGTAAAACAGAGCGTTGCCCGAAAGCACGACCGCATATTTTGCATTGGGCTTATCTGCCGGGAAATAATAGAGTTCCGCATGGTCGCGCGTCTTGTCCTCTGCAATTTCCTCCGGCGTATAGAGTTTGTACGTAATTTGTGTTCCTGTATTATACGTGTCGATCAGAAAGTTCATCCCAGCCACACAGCTGTTGATGGATTCTTTTCCGATCACATCCAGCATCGTATCGTTGTCTTTGCTGCTTTTCAGCAGTCCACAATCCCGCTCCCAGACATATACATAGGTGTAAATGCCCGCACCCTTGATGCTGGGGTTTTCGCGCAGTTCCTTCATCGTGGTCTGCGGGGTGATGTTGGCTTCGCCCTTTTCCCCTTCGGCAAAGGCGGGCAGGGCCAGTGCCAGCATCAGGCAGAACAGCACGGCCAGCCGTCTCAGGATGTTTTTCATCGGCACTCTCCTTTACGCTGCCCCGGCCCGGAGCGCACGTCTCCTCCAACCGGGCTGTCATCACGCTCTGCACGAGCGAAAGCAGCCAGAATTTTCTTCTATTGTAGCACAACCGGCCGTTTTCGAAAAGGTATCTCGGATAAAAAAAGACCACCTCCCGCGCGAAGCCAGCGCGCCCGGCGGCCAACTGCCGGGCAGGCGTGCAGTTTCCGGCTAAAAACATTGTACTTTGCCGGAAAGTCTGCTATACTGAAAAAATCGGAAGAAATTTTGAGGAATCGCGGAGCATTGCGGCTCCGTTCAGGGGAACGTATGAACAAGATCACAGTCCGGCCCATGACGCCGGAAGATTGGCCGGCAGTATCCAAGATCTATTTGGAAGGCATCGCCACCGAGCACGCCACCTTCCAGACCGACTGCCCGCCCTATCCCGCGTGGGATGCCTCCCACATCAAAGAATGCCGCCTTGTGGTGGAGGACGATGGCGTCCTGGCAGGCTGGACGGCCCTGCACCGGGTCGACCCCCGCTGGTGCTACCGGGGCGTGGCCGAAGTCAGCATCTACATCGGCGAACGGTTCCGGGGCCGGGGGCTGGGGTATCACCTGCTCACCACCCTCTGCCAGCAGGCCGAAGCGGCCGGTTACTGGACGCTGCAATCCACGGTCTTGCAGGACAACGCAGCGTCCAAAGGCCTGCACCTGAAATGCGGGTTCCGCCTGGTGGGCCGCCGCGAGCGCATCGCGCGGGACTGCCATGGCCGCTGGCTCGATACCTTTTTGATGGAGCACCGCAGCCAGGACGATGAACCGGCGGGGTATTTCAAACTATAAAGCAAAACTCTCCAACGCAAAAAAGCGATGGCCCGAAACGGTCATCGCTTTTTTCGTTTTCTGTTTTGATCCCCTGCGGAATTACCAGAACCAGTACCGCTTCTTGACCGCGACGTACGCGATGAGGCAGGCCACCACAAGGATGCCTGCGCCGATGAAGAAGGTCCAATTGATGCTGGTGAAGCGCAGATTCTGGTTGGTCAGCAGATACTCGCCCGCCACGTCGGCATGTGCCACGCCGTCCTTGTAGCTGTTGAGGAACTGCCACTTCCCGCTCACGGTGTTGTGCAGATACAGGCGGCTGTACCCGGCATTTTCGCCGGTCATGGTGATGGTCACGCCGCAGGGCATGGCCTCGCCCTCGTTCAGGGTGAAGCGCAGGCCGTACTCGTCGGGCGCAAAGGTCAGCGCGGTGTTCACCTCGCTGGTGGTGTTGCGGATGGTGGAGCCGTCCACGGTCAGGGTGTAGTCCTCCGCTTCCAGCACGAGGGTGCGGCCCGTGGTGCGCAGGGCGTTCAGCATCGCGGTGGTCAACACCGGGACCTGACTCTGCGGGTAGGAGATGGTATCGGAGGCCGCATTCTCAATGGAGGCCACGATGGGGTCGGTCTCCGCCGGAGCCGTCCCCTCCCCGGTACTGTCCGTGCTGCTGCTGGATGCGGACGCCGTGCGGTTGACGATGACCGTCACCGACGAAGAGACCTTGCCGTTGGAAACGATGATGGAGGTCGCGCCGGTGGCAACACCGGTCACGACGCCGCTTCCGTTCACGGTGGCGATCTTCTTATCCTTGCTGGTAAAGGTCAGCTTCTGGGAAGCCGAAGAGGGGGCCACCGAGCCGGTGATGGTGCCGGAAGCACCCGGCTTGAGCACGATGTAGTTCGTGTTCAGGGAGATGGACTCCACCGGGCCGGTGGACGCCGAGCTGGAGGAGGCTGCCACAACGGTCACGGTCGCCGAGCAGGTCACATCCCCAGCGGTGGCCGTGATGGTCGCCTTGCCGGGGGCCACGCCGGTCACTTTGCCGAAGTTGTTCACCGTGGCCACGCCGGGATCGGAGGAGCTCAGCGAAACGCTGATATAGTTTGCTGCCGTGGTGGGCAGCACCGCCAGCGAGAGCGACGTGGTGTCGCCCACGGCAATGGTGCTGGAGGCCAGCGTGATGTCCATCTCCGTCGCGATCATCGTGCTGTCGGGCTGGGTGGTGATGGTGTAGGTGCAGCTGACATCGCCACAGGTGGCCGTGATGTTCGCCGTGCCCAGGCCCACCGCCTGCGCCACGCCGTCCTCCCCGACCGAAACGATGTTCGGGTTATCGGAAACGTAGCTCACGCCGTTTCGGCTGGCGGCTTTCTGCGGTTGGACCACCGGCGAAAGCTGCTGGGCCGTGCCCACGGTCATGGTGGGGGCATAGTCCCCTGTTTCCACGCTCTCGGCCGCCACAGGGCTCCACGGGAAGGTGATGGCAGCCGGGGCAGAAATGGGGCTGGCTGCGGCTGCGGGCAGCGCTGCGCCTGCGGCCAGCAGGCCCAGCAGGGCGGCGCTTACGGCCAGCTGTTTCGGGTTCAGTTTCATTCTATCGTACCTCTTTGGGCGTTGAGTTTGCGGACGCTGTTTAACGGAACAAAACGCCCAGAGCCTCCATGACATATTCAAAGTAAGTCAGCTTGTCGTACTCGACACGGGCGGTCACGCTCATGCCGTTGGCCAGATCGACCTTGTCGCCGCTGTTGCTCACCACGTAGGTGCTGTTGGGCTTGATGGTCATCTTGTAGTACGAGCCGGCCTCGGTGGAGGTCACATCGCTGTCAATGGAAGTCACCGTGCCGGTCAGGTTGCCGTAGGAATACTCCGACAGGCCGGTGATGGCGATCTTGCAGGGGTCGCCCACGTTGATGAGCGGCCGGTCGCTGACGGTCAGGGCCGCCACGATCTCCTGATCGCTGTTCTCGCTGGCCACGGTGGCCAGTGCCGAACCGGCGCTTAGCACCATGCCCACCTTATAAGGGGTGTCCATGTGGATGACGCCGGACGTGGGCGCATAGATGTAGTAATCATTCGCACCGCTTGCCAGCGTATCCAGCTGGGCCTGAATGTTGTCGATGTTGGTCTGCACACTGGTCAGGTTGCTGGTGATGGACTGCAGCGTGGAGTAGTACAGCGCCTCGATCTCGCTCTGGTTCTGCTCCATCAGGGCCTTGATCTGCTCGTCGGAGTAGCCCGCCGCCTGATAGGGCGAAGCGTCAAAGGCCTTCTGCTGCACCTGGCTCTTGTAGCTCTCATACTGGTAATAGTAGGGCTGGTCGTCCAGGTCGGTCTCGCTGAAATAGTTCGTGTCGTCCTGAATGGACTTCAGCAGCTTTTCGTACTGCGCCTTCTGCTTCTGATAGATCTCCAGCTGGCTCTTGTAGCTGTCCTGCTGCATGTCGATGTCGGTGCTCTTGACATGGGCGATGAGGTCGCCCTCGTTGACATAGCTGCCCTCCGAGATGTTGAGCTCGGTGATGGAGCCGGAGTAGCTGGACATGATATAGGTCTTGTTGCTTGCCTGCACCGTGCCGGTCGACTGGCTGACGTAGGTGCGGTAGTTCTGGGTGCTCCAGATGGTCAGGAAGACCAGCAGGCCCGCCACCAAAAGGATCATCGCGTAGCCAAAGGGCGGCACACGCTTTTCCATCATGATACGGCGATCCTGCAGGTCGGAAAGGTTCTGAATGGTCGTCATAATCACTTGGTCTCCATAAAGACGTCGAGCACACCGTTGTCGTCGTCCTGATTGACATAAACGGTGTACGAATCGCCGGTCGTCTCGATCTCATGCTCGAACGCATAGATATCCAGTTTCTGGCTGGCGAGGTTGCTGTAGCTCATGGGGCCGGTGTAGTGGGCATACAGGCAGTTGCGCACCCGCAGCAGAGCGTCCATCTGGTAGCCGGGGTCCAGCCGGGGGATCAGCTGGTTGACCTGCTGCATGAAGTAAATCTCCGCCGTGGGGTTGGGGCCCTTGCGCATCTTCACGCACTGCACGATGGGGCCAACCGGCATGGCGTCATGGCTACGGATAAAGTTCTGCATCTGGGTCAGCACAATGGCCAGATTGCCCATATCCTCAACTTCCACCTTGCGCGACAGCACATTGGTCAGCTTCAGGGTCTTGTGTTCTGCAACTTGAATTTCTCTCATGGTATCGTCCACCTGTTTCTTTAGATTTCTCCCGCAAGTGCGGGGGTAATAGGCAATAGCCCTCTCAGTCAATGCTTCGCATTGCCAGCTCCCCCAGAGGGGGAGCCATTGGCATGTCGGGCAGGTCGTTTCCTCACCCGTCAGCATCTTCGCCCTGCTCTCATTGGCAGCAGCATCTTACTTTTCCGAAACCGTCCACCGGCGCATTGTCAGAACCAATGCAACGCAGTCTTGTTGGAAAGCGCATTTCGCCTCTTTCAACATTGTCCGCAGAAATGCCGTCGAGATTCACGTATTGGCGGCTCATTCAACGTCACCTTTTGCTTCTTCGTCGAACACAGCGCGCCGTTCCCGGATCACACGGTCGATCTTACTGCACACATCACTGAATTGCGTTTCAATCTCGGCATTTGTAAAACGTAGAACTTCCAGATCGTATGCCTGCAAGCGCCTGCTCCGAGCTTCGTCCCGGTCTTGTGCCGCATTTTGAAGGTGAACCAACCCATCCACTTCAATGATCAGATGTGCCGATGCACAATAAAAATCCACAACGAACGATTCAATGATTCGCTGTTTGTAGATCTTCACCGGATAATCCTTCAAAAACGCATACCACAACTTTCGTTCCTGCGAGGTCATTTTTCTTCGCAGACTCCGTGCAGTCTCCAGCATTTTCAGGTTTTTCAGGACACGCTCTTTCACCTGCACCATCCCCGGCTTCGTCTATGCTTTTTCATCCAGCAACCGCTGCCAATGAGGACAGCGCCCGGCAGTTTCCGGATCAACAAATAACTTGACCGACACGCCAGTGGCTCCCCCTCTGGGGGAGCTGGCACCGAAGGTGACTGAGAGGGCTATCACCTATTACTCGCGTAATAAGTGACATTATAAAAATAAGGTGTGCCAGAAGGCTTACGCCTCCTGGCACACCATTACGAGGCATTATCATCAGCCCCGCCTACAATGTAGGGCGGTGCAAATGAAATACTCTACCTATTCAGGCTTGGTTAATTACCAAATAGAGCCAACGACATTGCCATCCGCATCCTTAAAGGTGTACTTAGCGGAAGGAGTGGACTTGAACAGCTTAACGTCGCCAGCCTTGTTAGCAACGGTAGCGTTGCCCAGGTTGTAGATAGCAGCAACGTTGCCCAGAACCTTAGCGAAGGTCTCACCAGCCTGGCCATTCTTAGCAACGAAGGTGCCCTTCAGGCTCTCGCCCAGGCCCTTCCAAGAAGCGCCCTCAGAGAAGACATAGCCAACGGTGCCGTGGACGAAGTTGTCAACAAAAGCGTTGCCCACCAGGGTAACAATGTTGGTGTTGAAGGTCTTGACGTTAGCAGCAGTCCAGATCGGAGCGGTAACAGCGCCGATAGCCTCGATCACGCCACCACCAACAACATAGGTCATTTCGTTCTCTGCGATAACAGAGTAGTTTGCAGGCATCATCATAATGAATTACTCCCTTCAAATGATTGAATCGAATTTAGGACTTCTTCAGGCTGCGCAACCATCCAAAGCCATTTTTATGTAATCGAGTGCGCACTCGATTGCAACTTAATAAGTGATCGCCTCGCCGCCGTCATCGTCTTCCTCGACCACTGCGGCATGAGCAACGGGTTTCGGCTCTTCCTTCTTGCGGCGGAAGATGCCCTGCTGCAAGTTCCAAAGCTCGTAATACTTGCCCTGTTTTGCCAGCAGTTCATCGTGTGTGCCGCGCTCCACGATCTCACCGTGATCCATGACTAGGATCTGGTCGCAGTCACGAACGGTGGACAGGCGGTGTGCCACGATGAGCATCGACTTGTCAGCCAGCTGGTTGTAGATCATATCAAAAATGGTATTCTCTGTGCCAAAGTCCAGGCTGCTGGTCGATTCGTCCAGAATGTAGAGGTTCGAGTCCTTCAGGAAGGCACGAGCCAGAGCAATGCGCTGCTTCTCACCACCGGACAAGCCGTTGCCGGCTTCCTCCAGATAGGTGTTGTACTGCAGCGGCAGCTTGCGGATGAACTCATGTGCATCTGCCTTCTTCGCGGCGTCCTTGACCTGCTCAAGGGTAGCTTCCGGACGCGAGATCCGGATATTCTCAAACAGAGTCTTGCTGAACAGCTCGACATTCTGCGGGACGTAAGAGATCGCACGACGTACCGATGCGTTGGTATACTCATCGAGGTTGATACCGTTCACATCAATCTCGCCGCTCTCCGGCTCATAATACTTGAGCAGGAGTTTGGTGATGGTCGATTTGCCGCTGCCGCTGCTGCCGACCAGCGCCACCTTCTGTCCCTGCGGGATAGTGAAGGAGATGTGGTTCAGTGCGGGGCTGCGGTTGCCATATCGGAACGTGACATCTTTGAATTCGATGTCGCCTTCAATCTGTTCCATCTCGGTGTGCTCTTCATCTTCGGCCTGTTCCGATTCATAATCCATGATCTCGGTCAGGCGCTTCATGGAGATATCGGCTTCCTGAATCGACATCTGCATCGAGATCAGGTCGCTCACCGGAGAAGTAAAGTAACCGGACAGCGTGGTGAATGCCATATAGCCGCCCAGTGTCAGCTCACCATTCAACACCTGCATGATGCCCACGTAAGTGGTCACCATATTCAGCAGAGTGGAGATCACCATCGAGACCAGAGACTGGCCGGTGCTGATCTTGCTGGATCGGAGACTGATCTTCAGGCTCTTGATGTACTCGCGTTCCAGAGCTTCCAGCTCGCGGTCTTCGCAGGCATTGCACTTGATGGTCTCAATGCCGCGCAGGCTCTCGATCATCTGACTGTTCAGCATTGCGGACTGCTGCATCGTCTCTTCATTGATCCGCTTGTACGGCTGCTTGAAGATGATGACGAGGAGCAGGCTCAGTGCGGTGCTGAACAGGGTGAGCGAGAACAGCGAGGAGTTCATCCGGAACAGCACGATGCCAACGCCTACGGCCATCACCACGTCCATCACGATGGTCATCGCGATGTTGGTCAGGACCGATTTGATGGTGCTTGCATCGGAGTAACGGGTGGTGATCTCACCGGTCTTCCGCGTTGCGAAGAACTTCATCGGCAGTTTGTACACATGCTCGAAGTAGCCCAGCATCAGCGGAATGTCGATCCGGATGGACAGGAAGATCAAGATCCACTGGCGAACCGTGCTGAGCAGGTTGCTCGTGAGATTGACCACGCTGAACACAAGGATCAAGGTGACGAGTAAGTTCTTCAACCCATACGGAAGCACCTCATCCATCAATGCTTTATTGAACACTGTGGAGACGATGCCGATGACCGTAAGGATCACCGAACAGAGGATTGCATAAAGAAAAAGTTTTTTCTGGGGCCAGAGCAGGTCGATATACCGCTTGAGCATATGGTATTTGCCGGTGCTCTTATCCCCCTTGGCGTTTGCATCGGTGCTGGTGCCGTTGATGCTGGTGCCAGCCTTCTTTGCCTTGCCGCCCTTGAACTCCGATGTGGGGTTCATCAGCAGCAGAACGCCGGTGAAGTTTTTATAGAAGTCGTCCAGGCTGATCTTTTCGAGGTCCTTGGCAGGGTCGCCGATGATGACGTAGTCCTTGCACTTGTACTTCTTGGAAGTGTCAGCCTTTTTTTCTTCTTCCTTCAACACATGCTTGCGGCGGGCATCATCGTCCTTGATCGTGGTCTTCTTGAAGATGACCACAAAGTGGGTCAAACCCTGATCGGTGATGACCTGCGCAATGCAGGGAAGTGTGAAATCACTCAGAAAATTCTCGCGGTCCACTCGGACAGCGGCCGTGTTGAAGCCAAGCTCATTGGCGGCTTTCTGCAGGCCCACGAGGTTCGTGCCCTTCATGTCGGTTCCCATCATATCGCGTAAGCGGGTGATGGTGATTTCCTTTTTGTAATGGAGGCACACCATTGCGAGACTGGCAGCTGCACAGTCGGTCGTGTCGTGCTGCCGCACATAGGTATAACGCATAGATGTTTCCTTTACAAGAGACCGACAACCTTCGGAAACGATCTCTTCTCTGTGTTCTAATATTCAAAACTGCCTTCCATATTCTAGCACATTGTGCGGAAATGTACAAGTAAGACTTTGTACGCATCACGCAGACAGCAGACAGGATGCAGATTTTGACGCAGGAGAAAAGGTTCTGTCACGCTCCATCAAAAGCAGCGCATAGCCCTCTGCTTTGCCCTGCCCTGCGGAGAACCAAGGCAAAGCAGAGGCCAAGCTGCTATCAAAAAGAAGGGAGCGCCTACCCTTTGATCTACCAAGCGCTTCAGGAAACTTCCTAAAGCTTAGATGCAGTATACCACAATCTGACAGCTTCTTCAAGAGGACATTTTTTAAGAAACCGTTAATTTTGAAGAAAGTGTGAAAGATGTCACAAAATAGTTACAACCCGCATCTATAAAAAAGGCGGCAGGTGTGATCCCCGCCGCCGATTTGTTGGCGCCTCTTGCCTGACTCGAACAGGCGACACCCTGATTAACAGTCAGGTGCTCTAACCGACTGAGCTAAAGAGGCATAACAGTGACTGCGAGAAATATTATACCGCAGTCACCGCACTTTTGCAAGCCTTTTTTGCAAAAATTCGGAAATCAATTTTCCTTTGAAGGCGCCCCCTTGAGGAAAGACTTCCCCCGCTCCGGGGGAAGATGTCACCGCAGGTGACAAAAGGGGGAATCTGTCAAAGCCGTCAGGCTTTGACTGAGAGGGCGAGGACGCTGCGTGACCAGCGGGAGCAGACGGAAGGGGTATTCCCGGGCCGTCAGGCTTTGACTGAGGGAGTTCCCCTATAACGCAGCAGAGCCGTCCGGTAGTTGCCGGGCGGCTCTGCTGTGCTTATTGGAAAGGATCGATCGGGAGATGGCAATTGTTATGTTTTGCCGGGCGCGGCTTTTTCAGCCGGGCACGGACGCGGATGACCGATGCTCCGGTCACACGCTTGACGGGGCGTAATGATGCCTTTAGCCCCTATCAGGAAGGGAGGTTCTGTGTCATGCTTAGTGTACCACGATTTGCCCGTTTTGGACGATTTTCGGCACGAATCGACCCGCAAATGCGCTGAAACGACCCGGCGGCGCAAAAGCAGCCGGACGCACCCGCAAAAGGCAGAAAACCGCCCGGCTTGCGGTTACCGGACGGTTTTCTGCCTCTATAGGAAAATATGGGAATGGCGTACTTTCAGAGTACATCTCTGTCCCTGCATTATACCACCGGCGGCAGAAAAAGTGGAGTGCTTTTGCACGAAATCCCCAATAATGGCTCAAAATGCCTTTTACCGGGCGGCATCGCGGCGCAAAACGCCAGCCAACGCAAAAAGGGACTGCTGCACAACGCTGTGCAGCAGTCCCTGCGGGGTTATAAGGGGTTACGGGTCAGCGGGCTCAGCCGCGCTGCTGATAGGTCTTCCAAGTGCGGATGACCTCCAAGCGGCTTACGCGGCTGCCGGGCTTGAAGCTGCCGTCCTGTGCAGACATCAGGCCGGTATCCACTGCCCAGCGGATGGCCTGCAGCTCTGCGGCATCGGCTGCCACATCGTTGAACAGTGCAGTGCTCTGGGTAGCGGGCTTGCCTGCGGCGGTCCACAGTGCAACTGCCAGCTGCTGGCGGTTAGCGGGGATGGCCATGCCCTCGGGCAGAACGCTCTTCAGGTAGGCGGTGGTGCCTGCAATGTAAGCGCCTACGCCAACGGCTGCGCCACCCACAGCGGCTACCATCACGATAGCGCCGCCGCCGTCATCGCTGGGTGCGGGTGCGGGAGTGGGAGTCGGGGTCGGCTCGGGATCAGGAGTCGGGGTCGGAGTAGGAGTCGGATCCGGATTGGGAGTGGGAGTAGGATTGGGATCCGGGTCGGGATCGGGAGTCGGATTCGGATCCGGGTTGGGATCGGGAGTCGGATTCGGATCCGGGTCGGGATCGGGGGTCGGATTGGACACAACGTAAGTGCCCACCTTTCCGGTCGTGGTCCCGTTATAGTTCTCGTCCGCCGTCACCTGAACGTACACATCGTAGCTGCCGGGGGTGGTGGGGATGGTCGCGGTGGTTTCAGTGCTGCCCTCGGCGGCGTACAGCAGAGTGGTCTGCGGGTCAGCACCGTTGTACTTATCGCCATTGTAGGCCACCGTGTTCTGCGCAGCATCGTAGGTAAAGTCTGTGGCTACGGGCGTGTAGAGGACGGTGTACTCCTCCAACGTGTAATCGCTATACTCATAGTAGTTGTTACCGTTCACCACAAGGCGAACTTCGTAGGTACCCACCTCGGTAGGCACAGAGGAGAAGTAAGAGTTTGGTTCGTCGTAGTACCGAAGTTCAGCCTGCGGGACTTCCTCGCCGAAATAGCGCTCGCTGTTATTATTATAGGTCACCGTGCCGGTCTTGACATCCCATTCGAAGTCAGTGAGAGCCGGGGTATACTTGATCACGGTTTCGCCGATATCGACCCAACCGCTCGTGTACTTCTCGCCCTCTTCAGCTACAACGCGCTTTTTATAGATGCCATAGTTGTCCGGCTCGCCATAGGGGATGCTATCAAACTCCTTATCATCGTAGGTGCGCACATAGACAAGGCTCAGCTTGCCCACGCCCTCCTGATAGCAGGTAACCTTTGTACCCTCCGGCGTTTCTTCAATGGTAAAGTCTCCCTCGCCCAGGACAGAGAAGGGCAGCTTTCCTTCGGCCTGGTTCACCACAATGGGATTGCCGTCATTCAGGGCGGTCAGGGTCAGGGTCAGGCCGTCTGCGGAAAGCTGTGCGCCGGTATAATCGCTGGCCGGAGCACCGTTGATGGTCTCGACCGGCTTGCTGAAGGTGATATCCATCTGAACATCGCCGATACGATAAAGCTCCTTGGTCTTCTTCGTCACGCCGTTTACGCTTTCCACCGTGCCGTCGTCTGCAACGATCAGCTTGCTCAGCTGCTGACCATTAGCAAGGTGTCGGCTTTCGATGGGGCTAAAGCTCACCGTATTGGAAACAGCAGCCTTGCTGGAAGTATCCGCCATCAGGCTGCCGGTGATCACGGCATCCTGGATGACCGTTCCATTCGATGTATAATAGTCGGGCAGCTTGATATTGTTGAACACGCCGCCAAGGATCTGGGCATTACTACTATCCAACTGGACAGTTGCGTCGAACTGACCGCCGGTGATGGCGCCACTAGCCTTAACATTCTTTAGGAAGGTGCCGCCGGTGATGGTGCCGTTATAGCCCAAAGTGACCTCCGCGCCGAACTGACCACCGGTGATCTCGCCGTAAGCTTCGACGCTCTTCTGGAAGGTGCCGCCGGTGATGGTGCCGTTATAGCCCAAAGTGACATCCGCTTCGAACTGACCATCGGTGATCTCGCCGTAAGCTTGGACGCTCTTCTTGAAGATGCCGTTGGCGATGGTTCCATTAGCTTCGACGCTCTCCTGGAAGGTGCCGTTGGTGATGCTGCTGTTTTCATCCGCGTGGACAGCTTTCTGGAAAGTGCCGCCCTTAATAATGGCGTTCTGGGCGGTAATAGGCGCGCCAGCCTGAATGTCCGTAACCGTCACATCCGTCAGTATGATCTGATCGGAAGCAATGGCCTTATGATAGGGGTTGATGGTATCCGAGGTCAGATTCACCGGGCTGCTGCCATCGGGGCTGGTGAGGATAAGCACCGACATCGTTCTATAACCATACTCGACCACAAGGTACTGCCAGCCAAGGCCCTCATAGATATCGCCGGTCATACCATCCTGGCTCACGGAATGCGGGGTCACACCGGTCAGGTCGGGCAGACCTTCTTCGGTAATGCGCAGGGGCTTGAGGTTGCTGGCATCGCCAGCCTGATTTACCAGAATCTCCTTGCCATCGTTGTTGCCGGTGATATGCAGTACATTGCCCTCGGCATAGGTCATCGCATTGTAGCTGTTGGCCGCTGCACCGTTGATGCTGAACACATCGGTGTTCAGGGTAAGCTCTGCGCTGGCATTGCCCACCAGATAGATGGTATTGACAGAAAGGGGCAGGTCTCTGCCGTTGATCGCAGTCACACCGCCGTTGCGCACGGTCAGCGTGCTGAGCTGCTGCCCATCGGCAAGCGCATTCCCTATGCCGTTGCCGTCAGACAGATTGCACAGAACGGTGTCGGAAATGGCAAGGTCGCCGCCATCCCACTCGAAGCTCTGGGCCACTACATTGGAAATGGTGCACTTGCCCGCGCAGCTGAGGAAATCAAAGGTGCTGTCCTTGATCGTGACATCTTTGAAGTTAGCCTGACGGATGATGCCGCCGGTCACGGTAGCATTCGAAAGCTCGATATAGCAGTTGATGGGCACTGCGCTCAGATGGCTGAAATTGATCACATTACCGCCCTGATCCCCAAGCTTCAGTTGTCCGGTCGCACTGGCGACATTGGGGTAGCAGGTATAAGTCCAGCCCTTGCCATAGTATTTGCAGAACTGATCCATGCCCTCGTCCAGACTGTACACACAGGGCACACCGTTCACATCGGGCGTACCCTTATCGGTAAAACTCAGTTCCTTGTCCATAGACGGGATCGGAGTCAGTGCTATGGGCGCGTCGCTCTCTGAAAGCGGCGGGAACATACTGACCTCGGCAGAGATCGTTCTACCGTCTGCACTGATGGAAACCGTGGCACAGCCGTCCAAGGAGACGTTGCTGATACCTACAGGCAGGGAGGTGATGTCGGACATACCACCGATTGCTGCCGCCCATTTAACGCAGCCGGGGGCGTACTGCACCTCCAGCTTCAGGCTGTGATCGCTGTACTGCTTGAGCATATACACATCCCCGGTCACCGGCTGGCCGTTCAGGGTGCAATCATCCTGCAGGATCAGCTTGTGTGCCTGCTTCTGCGTAGCAGACTTCAGGCCGGAAATATCCTTGAAGTAGCCGCCCTTGACGCTGCCGCCGTTCTCGGTCAGCTTACCGTAGGTGCCGCCGTCAATGGTGCCGTTTTCCAGCACTGCTTCGGCGTAGCTGCCGCCCAGAACACAAGCATTCGGGTTCTTGATCCAAAGCTGGCCCTTGACCACGCCATCCAGCAGATATACTTCATTGCTGGAAGTCGAGATGGCCACATTGCAGCTGGCATCGCCATCAAAAACGTACTCTTTCTTTGCGTTTTCAACGCCGGTGATGGTCAGCCAGTTGTTGGAGCTGTCGTAGCTCCAGCCGGTGCCGGACTGCTCTTCGGGCAGACCGTCCGCGCCGATCTTGATCGTAACGACGGGATTTGTTGTTTCCTCGTTCGTACCGGCAGCTGTCGTCTCTGCTGCCGCAGCAGACGTCCCAGCATCTGCAAATGCAGATACCGGGAGGATGGAGAGCACCATACTGAGCGCCAGTATCATGCTCACGATGCGTTTTTTCATGATATCCTCTCCTTTGTTGATCGATTTGCCCGGCTGTCCTCCCAAACGGAACAACCGGAACGGACAAAAGGCCAAGTTGAGTATAACACTAAAGTTTATGGAAATAAAGCATTTTTGCCCGCCGCATCTGCCAAAATTTGGTACACAAATATGGGCAAAATCACCATACGGGGGCTTAACTCCCTCAGTCAAAACCTGACGGTTTTGCCAGCTCCCTCGGGGAGGGAGCCTCTGGCGCGCCCGCAAGCTTTACACTTTAGCCGGAAACTGTACCGCTATGCCAAAGGCCCCATCCCAGAGGGGGCTGTCGAGCGCAGCGAGACTGGGGGAGTTTCTCCCGGCGTGCGCCTTCTCAGGCTCTTCTGCCGTGGTCACCCGGCACCCACCAGCGCTTCGCCGGTGCTGCTTTGCACCAGCAGCTCCTGCCCGGTAAGGCTGGAAAGCAGGGCAATGTAGCTGCGCCCTGCCGGGAGTTCCAGCGGCTTGCCGTTGGAATCGTAGAGGGCAAGGGTGCTCTGGGTGCCCTGCGTCCATGTGATCTGCCACAGGTGTCCGCCGTTCAGCCAGATGCCGCCGCCCATGGAAAGGTCGTAGTCCAGCGTGCGGCCGTCGTCCCGCAGGGAGGAGCCGCTGTACAGGATGAGCAGATTGTCAAAGGCTGCCTGTGTGCCGGTGTTGGCATCCAGCTGCGGGGTGCCGTCGGCGTGCAGCATCCCGTAGGCGGCAAGGGCGTCGTCATAGACAAAGCCGGTGGCTCCGCCGGACTGGAAATTCACGGTCACGTTTACCGCATCGGCGGCGTTTGCATCCGGCAGATGGCCGGTGTCCCGCTGGGGCAGCAGAGCGGGCAGAATGTCTGCCGTCTCGCTCTCGCTGCCGGCGGCGTTCTGGTTCATGGCGGCGGAGATGCTCAGGTTGTCCAGCACCGAGGAAACGGCTTTGCCGCTGGTGCGCCACAGGGGCGTGCTGTTCCAGCTGTAACCGGTGCTGACAAAGGCGTTGCACCCCACCTCCTGCGCGTCCACCGCGCGGAGATTGTAGTATTCCAGATACCGTTTGGCGTATGCGCTGCTGCCGCACTGGATGGGCAGCACCTGCTGCCCGCTGAGCAGCCGCCAGTATAAGTCCTGCCCGCGCGTCACCGGCCCTACCACGGGCATGGCGCTGAGGGCGGGGTATACCAGACACAGCTCGGTAGAGCTGCCGCTCTCGGTCAGGGCTTCCAGCACCACCGAGGCGCTGCCGATGCCCCACTGGGTAGTGCTGCCGGTGGTGTTCTCGATGACCACCGCCGCTACCCGCTGCTCCGGGTACAGCAGCTGCTGCCCGGTAAGCGGGTCTGCCGGGGCGGTGCTTTCTGCCGGCGCAGCGGCGGTGCCCCCGCAGCTGCCCAGCAGCACCGCGCACAGCACGGCTGCACCAAGGCGCAGGCTCCATTTGCGTTTCATGGGTCTCTCCCCTTACTGATAGTTAAAGTTTTGCCACTCGTCGTCGTCCACGATGGCCAGATAGGTCTTGCCCCGGTTGAAGCAGATCTCGCTGCCGTCGGCGGCGTAGACCTTGAGCGGGTGCTCCGGGGAGGCCTTCTGCCATGTGCCCCGCTGCACTGCGCCCCGGGTAAAGAAATAGGCCTCGCCGCCGGACACATAGTCCACCTGCTGCACGCCGCCGGAGTCGCCGGGGTAGTCCGCGATGCCTGCAAAGCAGACCAGCAGGTTGGTAAAACCAAGCTGCTTTCCGGTCAGCTCGTCCACGGTGTTTTCAAAAGCACCGTCGGCGCGGCTGTACATGGACATTTTATAAAGGTGTTCCCAGCGGTTGTAGCTGAAGGTGGTCTTGTAGCTGTCCGAGTGCACGATGTTGATGGTCTTGGCGGCGGCAGCACCGGACATCTTGTTCTCTGCGCCGGTGCGGTAGTCTGCAAAGCGGAAGAAGGTGCTCTCGTAGGGATATTCCAGCCCGATGCCTGCGTTGGCGGCGGCCTGCCGGATCTCAGCGCCGGAGGTGAACTCGGTGTGCTCATACGCCACGTTGCGGCCGCGGCTGTCGCGGTGCGCCACATGGGGGTGAGTAGTGGTATTAAAATAACTCTTGCCGCCGATGTTCAGGCCGGAGTAGTTATACACGTTGATGAACTTGGTGCAGGGGGCGCTTTCGCCGTCGTGGTAGTACAGCGCCTGCCA
>OGZV01001566.1_pt1 | contig 20612 bp, 20 predicted proteins | sample 1576861 | NCBI WGS metagenome assembly OGZV01 (sample SAMEA3541501, study PRJEB24748) | human gut metagenome | biome: human gut; feature: human-associated habitat; material: faeces | place: China | collected 2012
CGTCAAACATATCGTTGACGTTCAGGTGAACGGAGTTGTCAATCCAGCGGTACATCTCCTTGAATAGTGCGTTTTTCTTGATGTCCTCGCTGTTGCCAGAGTAGAAGTCATCCAGATAGCAGTAGAATATCCCGGATTCTGCGAGTGCCGCCTTCATATCCGGTCCGCATTTTTCCCGCTCAATCATGACAAGGAATCTGGCGTCCGGTAAGGAAGAGATCAGCCCCCAGTAGTCGGAATCGCTTGAGACGATGACGAAGGAATCCACTTGCTTCTGGTAGTGTTCCTGACAGGCTCTTGCGGTGAGCTTGATGTCTACCAGTGATTTGTTCTGCTTGATCCGCTCAATCATGATATGTTCAACGGGGATGCGGGTGTAGTTTTCAAGAATCCGCCATGCCGTAGCGGTGTGTACGTCATCAAAGAGAATGATCGCCGTAATCTTCTGCATGACCTCATAATCAAGATTTTTGAGCGTGGCGCACAGCTTGTACGGGTCGGAGTTTTCGCAGTCCACTACCAATACGGTCTTCTCACTGTCATCTATGAAGTCGTAGATATTGTTTTTTACAAAAGCCCCTGCATCGGAGACTTTACTGTATTCCGTGAAGGCGTCGCAATGCCATTGATAAAGCAGGGTAGCAAACTTCTTGTCATTATAGAGGACATTACCCTCGTCCATCGGTACCCAGTTGATGTACATTTGATAGGGGTAGTAGGAGAGACTTGCGTAATAGATGTCCGCAGCATCTTTCGTTCCGTCCTCTGTCAAGCCGTTTGGCATAATGAACAGCTCTTTTATGTACGCCCAGTTAATCCAGATTGGAAAGAGGCTTTTGCAGTTGTTAATGCGGTCTGAAATCAGCCGGTTAATCTCGATAATGTGGTGGCAGAGCTTTGTACTCGACTTTTTGATAAAGCTGATTCCGTCGTTTGAAAGCTGCTGCATACTGGAAGCCGGGATGATCTCTGGCATTGAAAGCAGCCCTCGATACTCCATCCGCATGATGTCATTTATTCTCCGGTAGTTGCGCTCAATGGCGGTGCGGATGATACAGAGATTGCGAATGATACGGGCATTTTTATCCTGTTCAAGCCGGTCGTATATCTCTATCTTCGGCGGCTCGTGTTCATTTTGAAAAATACGGAGCGGGACGCCGATCAGATATGCTACCTTTGACACAAGTTCATAGGTGCTGTCTTTGTATGCAATCTGTTCTCCGGCATATTCGACGCCATTCAACATGACTGAATTGCCCATGATCTACTCCTTTCGATGGAACGCGGGTTATTGAGCGTACTTTTTGAAGTTTTCAGCTTGTTCCAGAACCTCCTTGTAGACATCATCAATGGTTACGGGGGGATAGTCAAATTCATCCAGTAGCAGTATGAGGTCAACTTGCAGATTTGCCTTAATGTCATCACGGGTAGACCAGTCGGTGTATTTAGCTTTGTCATCGACAATAATCTTAATCCGCTTTGACAATTCAATCATCTTATCGTCCGGGTACTCGAACTCATACTTCTTGGCAACCGCCTTGAGAATGTCATAAAAGGCTTTTTCCTCGTAGTCAATTCCCATGCCCTTGAAGGAGTCTTTTTCCTTTTTGAGTTCTTCAAGGAGCTTCGCAAGCTGCTCCGCCACATCGTCAAGAACTTCATTAGCAAAAGCCTCATCACGACGGCGATTGTTGTACTCATCAACAACCCGCTTGAGGCGGTCTGAGAACTCCATGCCCATAATGCGGTTGACCTTTTTATACTCATCAATCGCTTGAGAAAGAAGCCTCTGCAACACCTTTATCTTTGTGTTTGGAAGTTGGATTGCATTGATCTTATCCAGATACTCGTCACTGAAAATATCAACAGAGATGTGCTTTCCCGTCTCAAACAGTTCCTCTATACCATCAGATTGAATTGCACCTTCAAGAAGTTCACGGACACGGGTATTCATTTGTGAAATGTCAGGGGCATCACCCTTTGTGAGTTTGAAAAGAATAGAGCGCACAGCACAGTAGAAGTGCAGATAGTCCTTTTCTTTATCAGAGATAGCCTCACTTGAACTGCATAGGTTGAACGCTTGTTTCATGCGTTTGACTGCCGCCATAAAGCGAGTTTCCAAATCTTCCGTGAGCTGTACATACTCAACAGCCCGATTGAGGCAAGCAAGCTGCTCTTTCGGTGAGCCGTTGAAGTAATCCGTGCTATTGAAGTTGTGGAACATCTGAGCCAAGACATCGAGCTGGTCTTTAACAATCGTGATAGACTGCTCGACGCCTTCAAACTCATCGCTCTCAAAGTTGGTGTATTTCTTGAGGGCGAGATTCATGTTTTTCTTAATGCCGATGTAGTCCACGATCAAGCCCTTGTCCTTGCCGGTATAGACGCGGTTGACGCGGGAAATCGTCTGGATAAGGCTGTGCTGCTGGATGGGCTTGTCGATGTAGATTGTGTCGAGTGCCGGTACGTCGAAGCCGGTAAGCCACATATCAACAACGATGGCAATTTTGAAGTTTGATTTAACGTTCTTAAACTGACGGTCAAACTCCTTGCGATCCTCTTTCGTTCCCAGCATTTCATATAGCTCAGGCTCATCATCTTTATTTCGCGTCATGATGAGCTTGATCTTCTCGATGGGTTTGAGTTCCTTTTTCTCTTTTTCCGTCAGTTGAACCCCGTCAGGGCAAACCTTTTTCTCTGCCCATTCCGGTCTCATTCCAACTATAATCTGATAAAAAGCGTATGCAATCTTGCGATTAGAGCAGACAAACATTGCTTTTCCTGCAACGGTAGCTCCTTCGGCAACGCGGGTCTCATAGTGGTTAATGAAGTCCTCCACAACTGCGTGAAGTCGGTCAGGATCACCGATGATCGCATCAATATGAGCAACCGCCTTCTGGCTTTCCTCAATCTGATGCTCATTTGCGCCTTCAACAGCACATCGATCATAATAATCTTCAATTTCCCGAACCTTTGCCTGATCAAGCGTGACCCGTGCAGCGCGTCCGTCGTAGACAAGGTTGACTGTGATACCGTCTTTGACCGCCTCTGTCATTGTGTAGGCATCGACAACCGGACCGAAGACTTCAATCGTGCCATCTACGGGCGTGCCGGTGAAACCGACATAGGTAGCATTGGGGAGAGAATCGTGTAGGTACTTTGCGAATCCATAGCTTCGCTCTACACCTTCGGCAGTGACCTTGACTTTCTGATCGAGGTTTATCTGACTACGGTGTGCTTCATCGGATATGCAGATCACATTCGCTCTATCCGTCAGAAGCTCCAAGTCCTCGGTGAACTTTTGGATGGTGGTCATGTACACCCCGCCGCTTGTCCTGCCTTGAAGTTCCTGACGCAGCTTTTCGCGGGAATCAATGCTCACAACGGTTTCGTCACCAATGTACTTCTTAGATGCTACAAACTGCTTTGAGAGCTGGTCATCCAAATCCGTTCGGTCGGTAATAATCAGGATTGTAGGGCTATGGAAGAAGGTACTCTTCATAAGCATTCTTGTGAGGAAGAGCATAGTATAGCTTTTTCCGCAGCCTGTCGCGCCGAAGTATGTGCCGCCCTTGCCGTCCCCCTCCGGTCTGAGATGTGCCTTGATATTCTCAAACAGCTTGACCGCAGCAAAATACTGAGGATAGCGGCAGACGATTTTGAGGTCCTTGTCCGAGCTATCAGGGAAATAGACAAAATCCTTGATGACTGCCAAAAGCCGTTCTTTCCGGAACAGTCCGCTCACCATAGTTACAAGGGAATTGATGCCGTCTAATTCCTTATCGTCAGCTTCAATCTTTCTCCACGCATAGAAGAAGTCATACGGGGAGAAGAAGGAACCGTATTTGTTATTTGCGCCATCGCTTATTACGATGAAGGCGTTATACTTGAAGAGTTCGGGAATATCACGGCGATAACGCACGGTGAGCTGAGTATAGGCGTCCATGATCGTTGTATTCTCTTTGACCGCGCTCTTGAACTCAAGCACAACAACAGGAATGCCATTGATGAATACAATCCCGTCCGGTATGCGTAACTGGTTGTTGATGCCTTCAATTTCAAATTGATTGATAATCTTGAACACATTTTTCTCTGGCTCATCAAAGTCAATCAGCTCAATATAAAGGTCTTTCTTTGTGTGATCTTCACGGTTGAAGATGAAGCCGTCACAAATCATTTTACAGACAGCTTTGTTTGCTTCGTAGATCGTGCCGGAAATAGACCTCAGGCGAAGGATGATGCTATCAACTTCGCTGGGGGTAAGTCCATCTGCGGCGTATCTGTTCAGGAGGTACTTCCGCAAATCATCAATAAGCAGGACCTCAGAACGTTCACGGTGGATCTGTTCTCCATTCAGATAAATATAACCTTCATCCTGAAAAAGCTCCATGATGGACATTTCAAGAGAATGCTCATTGAAGTTCGCCATTATCATTTCCCCCTAACTGCCTCCGCATTTCTGCTTCAAAAGCTTTTTCACTTTGCTGGAAGTCGTACTCCTGATACTTCAAACCCAGACGTGCCAGCATGAGTGTACCTTCCCAGTCATCTATATTTGAGTATTGCTTTGCGCGGTTTACATCTGTGAGAATACCAAGAATCAAGCCCGTACAATCAAGCGCAAAGTCTATCATTTCCTGAACGTCCGGATAGGAAATAGGGTAACGATACGGAAGGTTCTCACTGTTCACGATGCGCTGCTCATCGTTGTGGGCATAGAGTTTGTTTCTCTGCATTCGGATGTTATCTCTCTTTTTGCTCAGTCCGTTGAAACGTTTCTGATATAGATCCAAAAACTCCGGGAAAGTTAAATCCACCCGAACAGGAACATTGTCCGCATCAGGAATATCAAACGCTGCAAAGAGTTTTCTATCTGCCTCAACCCGGTTCTTAAAGAAGCATTCCTCTTGTGGCTTGAGTTGGTGCTGATATGGGACCGGGTAGGAAAAGGTTGTTCCGTCATGATCCACCGTCAAAGTTTCTCTGTACTTTGGGAAAAGGTCTTGGTTTTCCTCGCATTTAGCAAGGAGGGTTCCAATGGACACGACACCATTCGAGCTATCATACAGTTTGGCAATCTCCATGAAACAGGCTTTCATCAGGGCATCATAGACTGTATGGTAGAATGCTGGCGAAACCTTCATCTCTTCGGCATAATTATGTTGGTTCTTCCGATACTGCTGCATGATCAGGTAGTAGGCTTTTGCGTCGAAAGCTCCCTGGTGAAGTTCTTCGGCAATTCTGATCAATGTTTCCTTGTCCATTTTCATCCCTCCCTTCGTAGGAAAATGATAATTTAGAAGCGACTATCCAAGCGGCTTTTGATAAGGCATTTCATGATGCCGGAGTTAGTCTCCCGGAGACAATTATTAAGCAAAACAAAGTCCCTCAAGGTTGGACAGACGCGACGGTTGGTGACTTTGCATCTGTTCAAACGGGACCATTTGGTAGCCAGCTTCACAACGAAGACTATGTAGAATCAGGTACACCAATTATTACGGTCGAACACATGGATGGGAAATACATCGCCCACAGGAACCTTCCGCTTGTCTCGCAAAATGATGTTGATCGTCTACGGAAATATGATCTTCACACCGGAGATATTGTTTTTAGTCGCGTTGGTTCCGTGGATCGAGCAGTTATGGTTTCACAACACGAAGATGGTTGGTTATTTTCAGGGCGGTGTCTTCGTGTTAGACCATACGATCCTAATACCGGCAGTTACTTTTTGTGGTGGTTCAACCAACCTGTAATCCGTCAGCTTGTCACTGCTTCCGCAGTAGGTGCAACCATGCCATCAATAAACACAAGCATTCTAAATAGTATTAGGATTGTTTTCCCGCAGAAGGACATTGTGACGCAATTCTGCAAAATGGCGGATGGCTTGATTGAGATTATTGCAACCAATCTTGAGGAAATCCGTAAACTCAACGATGCCCGCGAATATATTCAACTGTCCCTAAGCCGCTAAATTATCATTTATCTTCCGCTTGAGTTCAATCCGATCCGTGATCGTATTGTATGCCTTTACAATGCTGCGTTGCTTCTCGATAGAGGGGACAGGTAGCTTTACCTTGCACATTTCATCCCAGTCCATTATTTCCCGGACGCTACCGTGAGACTTAAAACGTGCGTAACGATCAAACTCCGGTCTGCTGAACCAGAGCATTAGGTATTCGGGCAGTAGCTCGTTTTCATCTTTCACTTCAAAAACGGTATAGATATTGCTGACAAGCCCCTCATCATAATCCGTTAGAAGAGCAATACCAATTTTGTCTCCACGCCGAGAAGTATCTGGAATGTAGGTAAACTGCCCCCGTTTGACTACCTTGTATTTCGTAAAGTCGGTACCAACCGTGTTTGCAATAGAGGGAATGAACATCTTTTGGACGGAAACACCTAAAAGGTTTTCCTCTTTTCCGTCTGTGTTCCTGACATCGACTTGGCGAATGAAGTCTCCAAGCAGCCTATATCCTTCTTTCATTGTGACACCTCACCCTATGTATTTTCTGTGTGCCAGCTTGACGTTTTGCTGTTTGACCATAGCATAGTGCATGGTCGTGTCGATTTTCTGATGCCCTAAGAGCTGCTGGACTTGCTCTATGGGCATTCCTTTATCTATGGCTGATGTTGCCAATGTTCTTCGGAACTTATGTGGATGGACACGAGGCAGATTCAGCCTTTTCCCCAGTTCTCGAAGCCGTCTTTCTACGCCGCCGATCTGCAAACGGTCATGCGGCGCGGTCAGCGAGACAAACAAAGCTGAACAGGCGTCTGTACGGCTTTCCAGATAGTTTTGCAGATGGATTTTCGTCCTTGCATCGAAATAGACGATCCGTTCTTTGCTCCCTTTTCCGAAAACAACGCACTCTCGCTCATTGAAGTTGATGTCATCGCGGTTAAGGGCAACCATCTCACCAACACGCATTCCGGAGGATGCGAGAAGGTCAATCATAGCGAGATCGCGGACATTGCAGCAGTTGTCCCGCATGATTTCCAATGCCTCGTCGGTATAGGTTTCCTTGATCACTTTTGCCGTTTTTACCTTGTGGATCCGGCGTACCGGGCTTTTTACGATGTAATCCTCATCTTCAAGCCACGAAAAGTAGCTGGATAGGATGCGGCGGATATTATCTATCGTGACCTTGCTTGACTTACGGTTTGCCTGATACTCTGTTAGGTACTTTCGCAAGTCCTCAGTTGCGATCTCTTGTGGTTCTTTGTCAATGCCGGATAGCATTGACATAATGGTCTGACGGTAATAGCTCAAGGTTTTTTCTGAGCAGCCTTCAATGCGTTTTGCGTTGATGAAACAGGCAACCGTATCGACCTTTGCGCTTTCTACCATGCCCGCGCTGTGACTTAGCTCTACACCACTCAGTACCCCCTCAAGGACGCCTTGAAGCTGTTTTAACTGTGCGTTGTTCAGATACGGAAGCATCTGACGCTGCACTTCTTGAATCAGTTGTTCTTTCATTGTCGTATCTCCTTTGATTATTCTCAGAGAACGACAATCAGTGGCAGTTCCTTGTGGTAAAAACTCTCGCCACTGGTGAGAGAGTTATTTTTCAAGAGCAGGAGCTGGTATTCTCGGCTTCTTCGATGAATTTATTTGCCTCGCTTCGCCGTAAATCCCAATGCTTTTGTAGTAATGCGACAATCTGATCTCTTGGGACACTGGCTTCGAGCAAAGCCAGTGTCGCTTTTTCGATAGAACAGATTCGTTCGCTGAGAACTGCTTCCTCTATTACTTCCTGCTGCTCTGCTTGAATACGGTCTCGTATTTCAGCAGGAAAATCCTTGAACTGCATTTTAACTTGATTCCATAAATCGCTCACAGCAATTCCTCCTGTAAATGATAATTTAGCGGCTTAACTAACCAGACGGCTAAGTAGCAACTCCCTAAGCGTTTCGAGCTTCCGTATTTCTTTCTCGTTGTTCAACTTTCTGTCAAACAGAGGATGAACAATAGAGTTGAATCTATCCAGAACCTCACTATCAGGGATGGTAATTGGAAAGCTCTTCAAGTTTGCTTGATTGATTTTGGGTTGGGCAGCTCCCGTAACAATCGGTGACATATTTGTGTTGGATAAAAAGAGGTACAGGCTATCTTCGGTGAATCCAGCTTTACCTTTTAGAATGTGAGCATGGTTGTTTGCCCAGAACTTCCCAATTATATGTTGCAAAAGAGGATGTCCACTATCATCAACGACATAAATGCCGTCTTCACTCAAAAGAAGGTACTCGCCGTCAAAGATGTAATCATCCACATAGTCTACTATTGAAACTGCACCATAATAAGGATATATCCGCGCCATATCTGCCCGTTCTAACGAAGAAAGCGGTTTCCGCATTGAGTCAAAGAACTCGGCAATTTCATCTACGCTTCCGACCCTCCATGAAATTGGGCAGTTTCCACCAAACGGTTTATACTCAACAAACCACGCTTTATAAACTGCTTGAGCAGTCGCAAGCAAATTATCATTTTCCGCTCTCTTCAAAGCAATGCGATTGGTAATTGCACGGTAGGACTCGACGATCTCACATTGTCTCGCATAGGAGGGGACAGGGAGCTTTATGCGGCAAAGATCATCCCATGTAATTCCGCCTCGAACACTGCCATCCGTCATGAACCAGCATTCACGGTCAAACTCCGGTCTACGAAACCACATCATCAAATACTCTTCATTTAAGACATCGCGGTCAATAATCTCAAACATGAAATACGCCGGAGAAACTATTGCGGCGTTGTCTTTCTCATAGAGCGCAATCGGAAGACGTTCATCGCGTCCAACGTGCATTGGGTTACAGGCAAATAGCCCCTTGCTGATCAGTTTATACCGACTCAAATCTGTGCCAATTACATTTGCGACGGAAGGCATAAACTCTTTGTCGATGCTTATGCCAAGAACAGTGCTGGTGACTTCCTCGGAGTTTCGATAATCAACAAGCCGAATGTGTTTACCAAGAGGTTCATAATTCGATTTCATAGCCCAACTCCTTAAACACAGTCAACAGGTCAGCCTTCGACTTCTCTTCTGCAACAAGCAGCTCACGAAGCTCACTTTGCAGCGTCTTCATTTTCGTATCAAAGTCGATGTTCTCATCGCGGTTTACAAACTCAATGTAACGGCTCGGAACAAGGGTAAAGCCCTTTTCAGCAACCTCATCGAAGGATGCGCTGTAACAAAATTCAGGCACATTCTGATAAGTTTCTTCATAGCCTTCCTGCTGCCATGCGTGATAGACGCCCGTGACTTTTGCACGGTCTTCTTCTGTCAGTTCAATATACTTCTTTTCATAAGGGCTTCCCATTTGCCGCAAGTCCATGAAAAGGATCTCGCGCTCACGGTTACGGAAGCGTTTTACTTCACCGTTTTCTTCAACCACACGAGCCTTTTTATTCTTGTTCAGAATCCAAAGCGTAACGCTGATGTCCGTGGTGTAGAAGAGGTTTCGGGGAAGAATGATGATTGCTTCGACGAGATTGTTCTCGATGAGCTGACGGCGGATTTTTAACTCTGTACCATCGTCAGATAGTGCGCCGTTTGCAAGCAGGAAACCGGCAACACCGTTCTGAGAGAGCTTTGAAACAATGTTCAGAATCCAGCCATAGTTTGCGTTACTCGTGGGCGGAACTTCATAGCCGTCCCAGCGCGGATCATCAATCAGCTCATTATCACCACGCCATTCTTTCTGATTAAATGGCGGGTTTGCCATAATGTAATCTGCCTTGAGGTCCTTGTGCTGGTCATTGGTGAATGTGTTCGCTGCCATTTCTCCGAGGTTTGCAGAGATGCCGCGAATAGCCAGATTCATTTTGCACAGCTTGTACGTCGTGTTTGTATATTCCTGACCATAGATAGAGACCTTCTTCTTGTTGCCGTGATGTGCCTCCACGAACTTCATTGACTGTACGAACATACCGCCAGAACCGCAGCAAGGGTCGTACAGAATGCCATCATACGGTTCAATCATTTCTGCAATCAAATTGACAATACACTTCGGCGTATAGAACTCGCCCTTGCCCTTGCCTTCCGCAAGAGCAAACTTGCTCAGGAAGTATTCGTAGACCCGCCCGATAATGTCATTCTCTTTATCGCCGGTGTTGATCTTATCAATCTCGTCCAGCAGTGATGCCAGCTTTGCTGTGTCGATGTGAAGACGTGAGTAGTAGTTGTCCGGCAGTGCGCCTTTCAGTGCAGGATTCGCTTTCTCAATCGTATAGAGGGCGGTGTCGATTTTCAGCGCAATGTCATCCTGTTTCGCATTCTCCATGATGAAAGACCAACGGCTGATCTCAGGCAGGAAGAATACATTGTCCTTCGTATAGAAGGCAACATTGTCAACAAACTTCTCACCGTATTTTTCAGAAATAGCTTTCCTTTGTGCCTCAAACTTATCGCTGGCAAACTTCAAAAAGAAGAGACTGAGAACGACGTGTTTATATTCTGCTGGCTCGACAGAACCACGGAGTTTATCTGCGGACTTCCACAGAGCTTCCTCCATAGAAATCTCCTTCTTCGGTGCCGATGCGGCTCGTGCCATATCAAAATCCTCCCTGTGTATTTATCTAACCTATTCTACAAAAAGAGCTGTACGAAAAACCGGACTCAGTTCTTGTCCGTTCGCACAGCCTCACATATATCTCCGATGTCACAGTTCAAGTAATCACAAACGCGCAGCAAAATAGAGAGGGACACTTCTTCCCCCTTATTCAGTTTTGTCCATGTTCCGGCAGACAGCCCTACTTCATGTCGTAGAGAAGCCTTCTTTATGTCGCGTTCCAGAAGAAGCATCCATAGTTTCTTATAGCTTATGCGCACGGCAACCATCCTTTCGCTTGCTTGCATTCAACATCGTATTTAATATTATACTGGATTTCATTCTCAAAAGCAATCCGTTGATGCAGAAATTAAAGAAAAAGTTTCAATTTCTCGAACCTTCTCTCAAGGATGCAGGGCATCTCCGGTCAACAGGAGATGCCCTGCTTTTGAAAGGACTATTCGCGCTGTGTGCTGCGCAGATGATCACGGTCATGGTCAGCAGAAGGAGCGAGAAACGTATCAACATTAGACTTGATCGTCTCTATTTTCTTTACTTCTTTTTTGAGCTTCGCACGTTCATCATAGAGCCGCTGTTGCTCATCAAGAAGTCGCTGCTGTTGCGCTTGCAGTGTCTTCAAGCTCGGCAGTTTTTCATCGCCCTGCATGGCAAGTAATGTGCTTCTCGCTGCCTCAAAGATCACAAGCTCGGCTTCGTGCTTTGCTTTGAAACCCGGCTTATCTTTTGCCTTCTGGAATGCGTCATATACGGGCTTGAGCCGCTGGTAGTTGGAGATGTTTTTGATAAGCGGTTGGACTTCCCGCAGTCGCGCTTCGACGCCTTTCAGTTCCTTGCCGGTGCGGTCATAGGAGCTGTGAACGTCCTCGACCTTCTTTTCAAGATCGGCGTATTGGAGCAAGTTGTTTTCCGTGAGATAATTGAGTGTCCGCGCCGCTTCCTTGAGGATCGTGAGCTTGGCTTTATACTCATAGCCCTTGCTGTCGATAAGTCTGATCCGCTCCTGAATATCTCCGATGAGAGAGATGCCCTTCGGCACGGTCTGCCTCCGGTTTCTGCGCGGCGTCCGTCCGGCAATCCGCTCCTTGATGCGTTCCTCGGTGTAGTTCTCTCCGATGGTCTTAGAACGAGTAAACCGCTCCTGACCTTCAGCGCGAAAGGAGATATATTTGCCGGTCTTGATTTCATAACCAGCTTCCTGCATGAGCCGCAGAAAATCATCGTAATCCTTCGCTGTGATGACGAGTCGGTCAATGGTCTGCTTGAGCTTTTGCTTCCAGCTCGTGCCGCGTTTGGCTTCGGTGTACTCCTTGTAGCCCATGCCCTTGTTCTGAGAGGGAGGGATAACAGAGAGACCGTTTTCCTTACAGAGCCGGTCGCTGACCTCGCGCATATCATAGTAAATTCGCTTGTAGCTCTTATATGCGTGGTAGTCCACGAAGTCAACCGCATTGAAAATCAGGTGGTTATGAACATGGTCTTTGTCAATGTGAGTGGTCAGCACATACTCATATTTTCCTCCGAGGATTTCATCTGCAAACTGCTTGCCGATCTCGTGGGCAAGCTCCGGTGTGACCTCTCCGATTTCAAAGGACTGGATCACATGACGGGCTATGATCCTGACCGGATTCATCCCTTTTTGCTCAGCTATTTTCCGCGTCCATTCAAATTCCCGCGCTGCGGTCTCGCTGGCACAGCCGTAGGACGAGACCAGCAGCTTCTCGTCTGTCTTTTCGGGATTCAGAATGTACGCGATTGCCTTGCTCAAAGTTCCTCGGATTGCTTTGATTTTAGTAACTGCCATACCGCGTCCATCTTTTCTTTCAGATCGTCAATATCGTCCTGATAGAATCGTCCCGTCGAGTTGATCCTGCGGCAGACGGTATTGATGTTCACACCGATCTTGTTGATTTCGGCGGCGAGCTTTTTCTGCTCCGTGTAGTCCACAACGATGATGTAGCCGTCGATCAGCATCTTCCTTGCATACGCACCGAAGTTCTCCGTGCCGATCATCTCCATCTTCTTTGCAATCGTCCGTTCTTCCTGTGGTGTCAGCCAAATCTTCTTCTGAATGTCTCGTGTTCTTCGTACCATGCTGCGCCCTCCGTCGTAAAGATTAGAAGGGTTTGGGACTATCCCAACAAGCAAAAATCTGATGTTAAGGGCAGGGTCTCCTTAACTGATTTTTCTCCGGTGGGTACTCACCGGATTTGCTTGCTAATCTCCCAAAATCGTATTCCCCGAAGATTCCTCCGTGAAATGTCCCTTCACTTTACAACGGACACAAAATGGGCGTTTGTTGAGTACCGGATTTCAAAAAAGTCAAAAAATCATTGGATTTCCCATGTGAAAATCACTGTGTCTGTCACATCAATATCAACCGGCTCAATCTCAGGTGCGGCGCACTTGCTCATCGCCATGAGAGGCTGAATGCAGTCTTCAACATCGTAGCTTGTTCTGGAAAAAACATTGAGTTCGCCCCAGTTGTAGTCGATGTTGAGCAACTGCCCAAGCGTACTGCCTGATGCTTTGCAAAGAATCTCCGCCTTTGCCCTGGCGTTCTCCGTCGCATTGATCAGCAGCTCTTCGCTGACTCTTGCCGGGTTTTTCACGGTGAACGCAATGCTGAGTTCTGGTTGCGCCCCACAATCCGCAATCGCAGAAATGACCTTTGCAAGCTGCTTGCTGTCAAAGTCAAAGGCAAGTTTCAAGCGATGGCTGCAAGCATATCCGGCAAACTCTCGCTTGTAATTTCCTTGCCGATCCTTGACATTCTCGTACCTTGTCTGGACATCAAAGCTCGTGGTTTTCAGGTCTTCCTTGCGATACCCAACGCGGACTGCGGCACCTTGCAGTCTTTCAATTCTCTCGGCAGCTTCCGACATTGCGCGGTCATAGGTTTCAGATAAGACTTCAATGTTCAGGGATAGGATGATGTAATCCGGTCTTGCGGAGACATTGCCTGTCCCTTTTACGGTGATTGTTCTCATTACTTTCTCCCGTCCTTTCTGGAATTGAAGTCCTCATCAATACGTTTTTTCCAATTCGTACCCAGCGGTACGCTGCATCGGACAGCGGAAACCGCTTCGCTCAGAACTTCATAGTTGAGTTGCGTTCCCTCGCGGTCAGAGTGGTAATTGACCGCTCGATCTGCTCCAATTCCAAAATGCTTTGCCGTCTCAACTGCATCAATGTTTGCACCGAGGAAAAGAAACTCCCAACCGTACTTTTCCTTCTGTCGTTCAATCATCTTCTTGACCTTCTCGCTGTCATAACGGCGGCTTGCATTCTCCATGCCATCCGTTGTGATGACGAACAGTGTGTGTTCAGGGACATCCTCTTTTCTTGCGTACTTATGGACATTCCCAATGTGATGAATCGCTCCGCCGATAGCATCCAGAAGCGCGGTGCAGCCGCGAACGGAATAGTCCCTGTCGGTCATCGGCTCCACCTTCTGAACCGGCACACGGTCATGGATAACCTCGCTCACGTTGTCAAAGAGAACGGTAGAGATCAATGCCTCGCCATTCTCTTTTTTCTGCTTTTCAATCATGGAGTTGAATCCTCCGATGGTGTCTGTTTCCAGTCCGCTCATAGAGCCGCTGCGATCAAGGATGAATACGATCTCCGTCAAGTTCTTTCTCATGTTTTGTACCTCCGTATATAAAAATATGACTGCTTGGTGTCTCACCTTACAGTCATATTGTACTTCGGTATTCACTTCATTTGGTCGCATGGCAAGCGACATTATTCTAAGGACAAGAACAGCTCTCCGTCAATGCTTAGGATGTCATCCATCGGAATCTTCGTGCCGTCCTGCATTGTAATCAGGCGCTCAAAGTCATCAACCTTTATGACTGCGCCGGTTGCAGTTACATACGCACCGCCAGCTTTGCGCTCATCAGGTTTGAAGTAGGTTATTTCAACCTCCGGCTCTTCATCAAGGGCATCCATGAGGAGCTGATACCTCATGTTCAAAGCGGTCAAGGCTCCCTCATCAAGCTCAATCCTTTCGTCGGTCAGACGTCCGGTTTCCTTGATTGCAGAATCATAGCCGGTGAGGGCGGCAAAGGGCGCAAACTGCGCTGCACGATCTGACATCGGCATTTGTGGTCGCGTTTTGGAAACGTGGTGAGGAAGTCCCATGATCTCGTCGTATTTTCCGTTCACGCCTTATGCCCTCCAATCTGCGCATTGCGGTCTTTCGCGGTTGCACCTTCTTCAAGATTCATTGCCTTGAGGATGGCGTTCTTTCCATACTTCTTCTTGATGGCAAGCGTGGCGGCTTGTATCTTCCGCTCACGCTCCAAAGCGGCATCTTCGGCTTTCTGTTTTTCCTCTTCGGCGGCATAGTCGGTAAAGAGGTCGAGCTGGACTGCACCGTCGTTTTTCTTCGGTACATCAGCTTCCGGCAGCACATGATTTGCAACAACATACATACGGCGGACAAGCAGATTCTTATCCACGATCCGGTCGAAGAGTTCTGACACAGCACACATTATTTTGCGAGTAGATGATGTGTGACCGTCGAGATTGATAGAGCCGTGCGCCTGTTTCGGAATCTGCCTCCCATAATGATCTATCTCAACCGCGCCGTGATACTTTGCCCGTCGTGCCGGATCGGTCAGGTTCTCAATGTCGTAGCCGACTGTGAGAACCATCTGGTCGGTAACAAGCCCCTTGTCCACCAAGTCCAGCACAAGCAAGTCCGTCATCTCGCGGATGACGAGCTTCGCTTTATCTGCCTCATAGGGGCAGTGCAAAACCTGACCGGAGCTGAGACTGTTGGAGCTGGGGCGGTACGCCTTGATTGCTTCAATGGTGGTCGGTTCCCAGCCCCACGCATGGTCGATGAGCAATTCCGCATTCTTGCCGAACAGCTTATAAAGCAAGTCCTCATTCCGCTCTGAACAGAGGGCAACATCGCCCATTGTGAACATCCCGTTCTGCTCAAGTTTTTTCGCAATACCTCGACCCACGCGCCAGAAATCCGTGAGAGGCTGGTGCGCCCAAAGCTCACGCCGGAACTTCATTTCATCCAGCTCCGCAATGCGGACGCCGTTTTTGTCGGCGGGGATGTGTTTCGCCACAATGTCCATTGCCACCTTGCAGAGAAAGAGATTCGTCCCAATCCCAGCGGTTGCCGTGATGCCGGTTGTCTCAAGCACGTCGAGGATGATCTTCATGGCGAGATCATGGGCGGAGAGTTTGTAGGTGTTCAGGTAGTCCGTCACGTCCATGAACACCTCGTCGATGGAGTAGACCACAATATCTTCCGGGGCAATATACTTGAGATAAACCTGATAGATGCGGGTGCTGTATTCCATGTAGTACGCCATCCGAGGCGGCGCGATGATGAAGTCAATCGCCAGAGAAGGGTCTGCTTGCAGCTCCGAGAAGAAGTGTGATGTACCGTCCAGCCTGTGTCCCGGCGCATCGTGCTGCCGTCCGGCATTTGCTTCCTTCACACGCTGCTTGACTTCAAACAGCCGCCCGCGTCCGGAGATACCGTAGCTCTTGAGGGAGGGCGTGACGGCAAGGCAGATGGTCTTATCGGTACGGCTTTCATCCGCAACAACAAGGTTTGTGTCCAGAGGATCTAAGCCGCGCTCCCGGCACTCCACGGAGGCGTAGAAGGATTTCAGGTCGATTGCGATGTAAGTGTGTTGTTTCACCTTCTTTGCCTCCGCTTTCTTCTTAGATCAGCCCTAATGACATTTCATTGGAGCTTTTAATGTTGAATACGATACGCCATTCAATATCACCCTCCACCGGCTCAAAGTGTAGAGAGGAACAAACTGCATGAAATTTTTCTTTTGAGCTGTCTCCACACACGATTGCGATTGGACCGTCCGCTCCGCCGATAATGCCGATACAAGCAATATCGTTTCGTGCCTCTGGTGCATAGCGGTCAGAGCATGGCGCAATTTCCAAAGGCTTGTCCCCCTCAGCGCAATCACAGATCGTAACATCGCTGTCAGGTTCAGGAGAAAGTGTATAGCTCATAGCAGTAAAATGCGTAGGATAAAACCAGCGGTCAGAACCGTAACGCTTTTCGGAAATTGTCTGCTGCTCTAATTCCTGTACAGTCAATGTGTATTTTTTTCCACTGACCGGATGGAGGAAAGAAAACGAATCACCGGGAGCGTGTGCCTTGAAATGTGGTCCCGGGACACGACACGACTGCTGCTCCATTGTAAGGGAGAGGGCTTTTATTTCAGGACGGCGTTTGCTTGTCCACGGAAAAGCTGCCCGAAAAATCATCCATCCATAGGATGTATCCAAATCATAGTGTTCCAATGCCCACTTTGCTTCCGCTTCATTGATCACCCCGTCTGGCAAACATGGATTAAAGACCACGGAACAGCCGTGGGAGGTCAGCATTGTTTTCCCGTTCAATTCCAAACGAGGAATAAAGTCAAGGCAAAGTGGATTGTCTAAATCTATCTGCATTTGCTGCTCCTGCGTGAAGTATTCGCAGGAGTCGTTTTCGGGGTGTAAATTCCATTTAGTTATGAACTTGCGAATGTCTTCTTCCGGGGTACGCATACAAAAGTCCATGACGAGTCCCTTGCTGCAAGAATACGCCGCAGGAATAACCCAATGATGCCTCGCCCAGTCAAATTGCTTATTCAACCGGATTTCCGTTCCGGCATGGTCTTTTCCCGAATGTCCCCAGAAGTTTCCCTCAAAGTAGACCTTCCACTCAGGCATGGTCGGTTCTGCTTCTGGGTTCATATCAACATCATAATAGTCCTCGGTGTACTTGATCTTACTATAATCAAAAGATGCTTGCAGCTTTTTGATGTATACCCACGGCTGTTCCATAGGCGTCAATTTCATTTTCTCAGCAAGCTCTGATAGCGTTCTTTGCTGATCCTGCGTTGGAGGGTTGTCCTGCAAAAAGGCTTCAAACTGGGCTTTATCCCACATCCACGCCTGTTCCAGCGCTGCCGAATCACTGCAAGCAAGGAGCAACCTCAGAAAGTCTTCAAAATCGTTTGCCAGCGGATGAACAAAATCCGGAGCCGAGTTCATGGGACTGACGGAAAATACCATACCGCCAAAGTCTCGAACAAAGCAGAAGTGGATGCCGTCCACACCCGCCCAGCCAAAAATAGATGCACCTTTTGGCGTGCAAAAGTATGGGTTGTTATCTTCACGACGCTCCACCCCTACGGGCGAAAGGTCAATACCACTTCGCAAAAATTTCTGAAACACTTTATCCATAGACCTTATGCTCCTATTAAACTTTGGTCGAAGGCAAACAGAGCCTCGTTGATCTCAAAGACATTATAGTTCCCATGCTCCACGAAATACTCCACGATGATGTCAAACTTGTTGGAGTGGGAGAGCGCAAAGCCAGCCTTCATGAGCATATCCTTCATTTCAACAAGCGGCAGCTCAAGGGCAATGGCAAACGCAATGACCGTGGGCTTGGAAGGCTTATAAGACTTGTCCGAGCGGATCTTCGAGAAGAGCTTCCGGTCAATATTCGCCTTCTTATAGCACTGCGCGTCCGTCATGCCGCGCTCATCAATCTTTCGCAGAAGCATCTCGGAAAAACTCTCGTCGATCTGTCCCAGCGCGTCATCAAGGGTTGCCGCCTTTTTGGGGGCAGCCGCCGCAGAGACGGGAGGCATGAGCTGTTCGATTGCCTCTTCACAAACGGATGCCTCGCAAGGCATGGGTTCTTCCATCCGGAAGGCGTTCATCCTGCGCAGACGCTCGGAACGATTATCAGTATGCTCGTCCACATAGCGGTCATCTATGTACGCTGCAATATCGGCAAACAGCTTGCCGCTGATCTGATAGGCTTTGCGGTCAAAAATGACGATGTACACCGTCATTTCGTTTTCGAGAAGGAAACTGCTAATGGTGTCAATCGCCACTTTGAGAGCCTGATCCTTCGGATAGCCGAAAATGCCGGAGGAAATCAGAGGGAACGCAACCGATTCGCAGCCGTATTCTTTCGCCAGCATGAGCGAAGTCCGATAGCATGAGATCAGCCGTTCGCGCTCACCATGCCGCCCGTCATACCAGCGCGGACCGACAGCATGAATGACATATTTGCAGGGCAGCTTATAGCCCTTCGTGATTTTTGCGCTCCCGGTTTTGCAGCCGTGGAGCGTTTCACATTCCACCAGCAGCTCCGGTCCTGCGGCACGATGAATGCAGCCGTCCACACCGCCGCCACCCAGCAGCGACTCGTTGGCAGCGTTGACGATGGCGTCCACATTCATTTTTGTGATGTCATTTCTGACAATTTGAAGCGGCATTATTCTATCCTCCGTCCTATCAAAGCGGCATCGGTGTCCGGGCGATCAGAATGACCGCCAGAATCGCGCTCACAAATGCCGCTGCCCCTACGACCGCCAACACCTTTTTGTCGAGCTTCTTCTTCGCTGCCTTGCCAATCAGCGCAGCGCAAGCCATGCAGACAGCCGCAGCAACAAGCGCAATGCCCAGCGTTTCCCATAGCCAAGAAAGTTCATGTAGGATTTTCATGCGATCATCATCTCCTGTTCGTTAGTCGAGTAGACTAAGACCTCTCAATCTTAGCCCCTCACAGATCCGTACGTGCGGCTTTCCCGCATACGGCTCCTCATAGTAACATTCGCTTCAATATAAACAATAGTACGTTTTAGGTTTTGCTAACGGGTAATACTTGAGCATTTCCACAAATCCATTCCATGTGTATGCCCGTCTACAACCTCTCCGATTCATGGCTTTGAATAGAAACTGTTGTACTCTATGCAGGAATGTTGTTATCTTCCGAAAATTCCATGTAACACCATAATACCGATAGTGTCCAATTAGTTTTACGTTCAACTCTTTAAGGCAGCACCGCACAATTGCTGAGGCAAGCGCTGTCGAATCACCCATCAGGCAGGAAACCATAGGCTTCCCGGCGCATTTCTTCGCGAGAGCGCACAACTTCAAGCCGCCAGGCAGGGCCTGTCAGCCAGAAGCAGATTCGCCAATGCGAACATGATATTGAATTTGGCTCGCTGCTTTTCGAGCCCTCGGTATCGCGTTTTTCGAAATTGCAGCTGTTTCTTGACGACACCGAATACGTGCTCTACTTTTGCCCGAACAGAAGACTTTGCGTGTTCTACTTTCTTTGCGGCATACTGGCCGCTCTTGCTCAGCTTTTTTAATTGAGATGGACGTCGGTTAATTTTGTATTTGATCTTGCGTCCGGATTTGTTCCGAACGATCGCGTCCTCACGGTTCCCGGCTCCAAGATAGCCACTGTCGCCGTAAACGACATCTTCCTCACCGGTCAGCAGGGATGAAGTCTGCGTCACATCATGGACATTGGCTGGTGTCGCCTCCACTGTGTGTACCAGTCCGCTGTCCTTATCCACCCCAACATGGGCTTTATAGCCAAAGTGCCATGTGTTGCCCTTCTTGACCTGATGTGCATCCGGATCCCGCTTTTTCTCCTTGTTCTTGGTGGAAGACGGCGCGGAAATAATGGTGGAATCTACGATCGTTCCCTTTTTCAGGATAAGGCCCTGTTCAGTGAGCGCGGTAACAACTTGTGCAAACAGTTTCTCCTGCAGTCCATTCTTCACCAGCAGGTTCCGAAAGCGGCCAATGGTATCTCCGTTCGGCACCTGATTGCTGGAATCAACGCCGCAGAAATCTGAAAATGCCCGGCTGTCGATTGCCTCCGCCGCTGTTGCTTCATCACTCAGGTCATACAGATTTTGCAGCAGATACAACCGCAGCATGGTCTCCAGTGGATAGGGTTTATTGCCGCGCTCTCCTTTGTAATAGCACGGCTGGATCAGCGTAAGCCATTCCTTCCACGGGACGATCCGCTCGATCTGGGCTAGAAATTCTTTCTTCTTTGTCCGTACCTGCGCCAACTCATCACTAAGCGCAGACATTGTCATCTGTTTATCCATGGCCTTATTATATCACTTCTGGCAGTATCGCGCCTACTTTTCTGTGCGGTATTGCCTTAATTATTTCTCGCATTGGGCGATTTCGATTATCGTAAATCCAGTTCTTGTATGCTCTAACCTTTTGCTCAAACT